>Ga0325411_1004701_pt1 | contig 15274 bp, 11 predicted proteins | sample PopdelMetagenome_13_FD_206181 | JGI IMG/M metagenome (GOLD analysis project Ga0325411, IMG submission 206181) | Populus deltoides microbial communities from Bellville, Georgia, United States - Xylem-PdIQD-R4 | ecosystem: Host-associated > Plants > Phyllosphere > Stem > Wood/Secondary xylem... | reverse complement strand
CCGAGACCTTCCTTGTCTTCTCCTAGAAGGTCCGCTCAAGAGCAATCTTGCACTGTATCATCACTGCCTTGCGTGTCATCGCAGGGAGATGAGGTAAACAAATTGCCTGCTGATGGAAGTGACTTGTAATCGGAAACTGAAAACTTTTTGTCCATGATGATAACAAATTCTAGGATGTACTTGATGTTCAATATGTGGGAAGTGTAGAATTGATATGTTCCTGCTTGCTTGTCATTGTTTATAATTTCAAGGTTTAGACAAGACCAAGAGGCCGAGCTTTATTATTGCTTATGGCTAATGTCATCAAAGTTCATTGCAATTTTCAAAGCGAACTTCTATATGTTTCTTACTCTCTCATTATAACGACCATGAACCTGAACGGCCAACATAAGAGGCAAAGAGTGAATTCATTCATCGAAGATGAAATAGCAGGAACCAATCCCTGCTTACAAGGCTCTGGGGAAGACGAAAACAAAAGGAAGGGAGGCTGTATAATAGCACATTACAACTAGATGTTCCTTTTCACCTGCAGTTGACAGAGAAAGAAAGAGTTAAGAAACCTGCTGGTAGTAGAATATAATTCAGTATGCCATCTAACTAGTCAAATGAAGTATTACTAAAAGAGAAGGATTATTTAGTGGCAAAGACAATGACCCTCTGATGAAAGAACACAAAACACAATGAAAAGATTGAGGCATTCATGGTGAACTATCACTCTCTTATTCCAAAGTGGTATTCATTTTCAGATATTAAGAAAACGAACAACTCATTTAACAACAGATTAGATCAAGGGGGATTTGATGGTGTATACGAATTATATAAGGGAAGTTGCTAGGTGGCCGTCTTGTGGCGAAAAAGTACTCACCATGGAGAAGAATTTATTAATGGAGTTGCAAACATTAGTAGAACTTCCCATATAAACACAGTTAATCTTTTGGGTTTTTGCCATGAGAGGACTGAAAGAGCCTTATAAAGGATGAGTACATGCCCAATGGATCTCTGGATATGTTTATACTTTATATCTTATAAAGGACTCGCTCAAATAAAGTCATCCATGTTGTAAATAATTCTTAAATTCCAAAAATAAACAATTGAATATAAATTTTAATATTCAAATAATTATTTAGAGGAAGCATACCTTGTCAATAACAAGCTTTTTAAGAAAATAAAATCCTAAATTTAATTTGATGAAAAATTATGTTTCTCTAATACCCTTCAATTATTTTCCCATGAAAATTATTTTTGAGAAAAAAAATACTTTTCTCAATAACAAGATGTATTTCCCGGACTGGTTTTATATGTATCTTGAACCAGGAAAGATTTCAACACTTCATGGAGGTAAAACGGAAGAGGAAGAAGAGATTGTTGAAAAGATGATCTTAGTGGGTTTGTGGTGCATCCAAACCATTCCATCACATAGACCGTCAATGACAAAGGTGGTAGAGATGTTTGAAGGCAGTCTTCAGTCTTTGCAAATTCCACCGAGACCTTCCTTTTCTTCTCCTAGAAGATCCGCTCAAGAGCACTCTTCCACTGTATCATCACTGCTTGGCGTGTCGTCGCAGGGAGATGAGGTAAACAGATTGCCTGCTGATGAAAGTGACTTGTAACTGGAAACTGAAAACTTAATGTTGCCTGATAAAATTAATCAAACCGGTATTTGTTCTTCATCTAAGAGCTGCTCTAGGCTGAACTATTTCGACTTTGATATAGCTCATGTACGAGAGGACACTCGCTCAGTGCTGGTAAGAAAGACTACCCTCTCACCTTCTCTCTCTCTCTCTGTTTTTTTTTTTTTTTGTCAATGATGTAAACCAATTCTAGTTTGCACTTCATGTTCAATATATGGGAGGTGCAGAATTGATCTGTTCCTGCTTGCTTGTCATTGTTTACAATTTCAAAGTTTAGACAAGACTCAGAGGTTGAGCTTATTATTACTTATGGTTAATTTCATCGAGGCTTCATTGCAATTTCAAAGTTTAGATAAGACTCCGAGGTTGAGCTTATTATTACTAATGGTTAATGTCATCAATGCTTCGTTACTCAGATGTTCAATATATTTCTTACTGGTATTCGTATTTTGCTTGAGCAGCTGAATTAAAAATCGTCTAGGTTCGAAACTATACCACAAAACTTCAGGAAAGTGAACGTAAATCTTCTACTCTTCATCAATAAGTTTCCTGTAGTCATTCTTGTGAAGAACCGATACCAGTGTATGTTTGTAGGGAGGACAGGGAGGTCTTCAAAGGCTTGTGAAGATCTTTCTGCTGTGCCTGTTGGGGTCAGAAGTAGTCGTTCCACGATGAAGTCAATTGGAGCTTTCAGAACGCGTAACAACCAACCAATCTTCCCTTGGTAACATTAATGCCAATCCAAGCAGCTTCTTGGGATATGTAGAACTAGTGTTATTTTCCCGGCATTTCAACCAGCTGCTCTGCGTATAGGCAGCAACACTACTGAAGCAGATGTGATCTAAGTGTTTAATCAAGGTTTACAGTGCCCAACATGATATCAAACTTTGCCAAAAATCATCAACATGTTTTTATGGTTCTGTTCTTCTTTTTTTTTCGCGAATGAGGGATTTCATTTATCGAAGATGAAATGGCAGGAACCAAACCCTGCTTACAAGGCTTCAGGGAAAACGAAAACAAAAGGAAGGGAGGCTGTAATAGCACATTACAGATAACCGTTCCTTTTCACCTGCACCTGACAGCAAAAGAAATAGGGTCAAGAAGCTTGCTGGTAGTAGAATATAATTCAGTATGACATCTAGCTAGCCAAATGAAGGGAGCTCTAAATCAAGGTTTTGGGTTGGAGTGGAAGCACATGATAACTTTCTAGTGGTCAGTGTGGAGACAACCAGACTACTACACTTGTTATTGCAAGGATCAACCTGGACAATTAATTTTCTAGCCAAGATTCTCCAGCTAATGATCAATCCCCAAGTATGTCCTCTTCCCTGTCATTATTTTTTGGGAAAATTGTTAGATATTAGTTACAATACTAGTGGAGGTCGGAATCCTTGATTAAAAAGATTTGTGTTAAATTTGTTTATCACAATCTTTGTTTTTAATTAGATAGTTAGATTAGTGGATAGATTAGGATAGTTAAAGGATTAATTTCCTTATAAATATAAGGGTTAATGTAGAAGGAGCAGCAGCTTAAACAGCAACAGTTTTTCAACGTAGCAGTAGAAAATTTCCAGCAGCAAAAATAATAGTAACAGACGAAATAGCAGCAGTAGTTCTAAACCCAGCAGAATATCCAGCGACAGTGTGTTAAAAAAATAATTCAGCAGCTCTTTTAACAAATAAATTAATAATTATAGTTGTTATCTATTTTTAGATTTCTATATAAAAAAATAAAAATATATATATTTAGAAGAAAATCAAAAAATAATAGGAGAAGAATACGCTGGAGCACCAAAAAAATAACTAAAAAAATTTAGTTGAGAAGATTCAAAAATATAAAAATTAAATTTTAACAATATATTTTTGATTAAAAAAACTGTATCAACAAAAAAAAATTCAATTTGAAATCTAAAAATAATTAAAATATCATCCTTTTCCATTACAAAACAACATCTCCACCACATCTCTTCCTATCTTCTTCTTTTTTATGCATAGTAACCTTTCTTTTCCATTACCATCAATCTCCTTTTCGTGAATAGCTTCTTTGTCGAACAAACAAAATTTTAAGTCATATACATACTATCTCTTTCCTACAGTACTTAATATAGGATTTGGATCACTCTTTCTCTCCGTAGTGACAGATCTTTTTGGAGCTTAAAACATGGATGGAGTTTCCTTGGCTTCACTTCTACATTAACGACCAGATAGCTGCTTTCAATTCCAGATTCTTTTGAGACGGTTTTTGAATTGATTTCTTGTTTCTGGATTCTTTATTAGTCCTGGATTGCAAGGGAAAAAATTGACAGTGGGTGTCATTTATCAGTCCACCTCAGCATTAACATCTTGATTTGGACAGAAAGACTTCTGTGAGTAATGAATGGTGAGTAGAAGGGCCACGCTATAAAAGATCAATTGATAGGGACGACATTAAGAAGATTATAAAGGTTGAAGGATCTTTGAACCTGTTAAGCCACCCATTCTATCCATACAAGTCTCCCCTGGCTAGGCAAGCAAATCAAAATTCTCAAGGAAAGATCCTAGTAACCTTCCAATTGACTTCAACAACTTTTTAGTGTCATCATACGGAGATATTTCCTCGTGACTTCTGTCTTATGGAAAGATCGTAGCTCGCTCATGGAATCCAGTGAAGAAACAAATTATAAATTCAAATACATTAGACAATTCTGGATAAATAACCTCTTTTCCCATCTAAATAGAAAAGAAAAAAAATAATAATTTCACCATAATCTCTTAATTCATGTTTTTAAGGGTAAATATGAACTGATATCTCACTAATATAAAATGAGAGCTTTGAATAATTATAATAGAATTTATTTTTATACTAAATAATTTATCATGAACTTAGTCTTACTGTTGCGAAAATTGTTTTCAAGACAAAACTATCTTATTTAGCTTGATAAAAATAAAAAACAAACCTGTATTTGTTCTTCATCTAAATGCTGCTCTTGTTTGAATTAATTTTTCTATGATATAGCTCATGCACGGGAGGAAACTCTCACAGTGCTGGTAAGAGACACTATCTCTCACCTTCATTTTCTGTCCATGATGTTAGTATGTACTTGATGTTCAATATGTGGGAAGTGTAGAATTGATCTGTTCCTGCTTGCTTGTCGTTGTTTATAATTTCAAGTTTAGACAAGACTAAGAGGCCGAGCTTTATTATTGCTTATGGTTAATGTCATCAAAGCTTCATTGCAACGAACTTCTATATTTTTTCTTACTCTGGTCATTATAACGACCATGAACCTGAACGGCCAATATAGGAGGCACAGAGTGAATTCATTCACCGAAGATGAAATAGCAGGAACCAATCCCTGCTTACAAGGCTCTGGGGAAGACGAAAACAAAAGGAAGGGAGGCTGTAATAGCACATTACAGATAGATGTTCCTTTTCACCTGCACTTGACAGAGAAAGAAAGAGTTAAGAAACTTGCAGGTAGTAGAATATAATTCAGCATGCCAATATCTAACTAGTCAAATGAAGTACAAGTACTTCGATTAATCCTTCATGGTTTGATTTCTGCTACAAAACTTTTGAAGAGACACTGGCGACTTATCACTACAAAAGGTAGTACAGTAATCAAATTCATATCTCCCTGTTTTCTTTTCTTTTTTTCTTTTTTATTCATATATCCAGGTCAATTTATATATCTCAACTCACAGGTATTAAAATTAATAACCAGATAAGTCTCTAATTGCCATCAATGGCAGGTGGTGGTAACTATTTCATGGTTCTCACGTTTTCTTCTTTTAAGCCATATCAGCTCCTGTGGTGCTGTTATTAGCAGTCTTTATCATTTTGTACGTTTTACTAAAAGAGAAGGATTATTTAGTGGCAAGACAATGATCCTCTAGCGGAAGAATACAAAGCACAAAGAAAAGATTGAGGCATTCATTGTTGTAATCCAAATTTTGATCCAATTGCGTTTTAGTCTAATTTTAAGGGGTTAAAATTTGAAATTTAAAGATCAGACGCTTGAATGCAAAATTTGGAAACTTGAAGGACCAAATTGAGAAATGGTCATTCCCAGTCCAAAACGGCACCGTTTCGACCATGCACAGTTTCTTCTTCTTCCTCTGACGCTGCAAATCCGCCTGCAAAAAAGGGGAAGAAATTAAAATGCCAGCATCCTAGTCCTGCCAAAACACAAAGATCAAATCCCTATCTTCATGAAGATTACTGCCCCGGGGAGATAAGGATCAAGCCTCAGGTGTCCAAGTCCCAGCAAAAAAAACCAATACCTCCCTCCCAGCCATGCTTATCAAGAGAAAAGCCGTGCGAGGAGGGAGAACCAGGGACGTCCCCTATAAATACAGAACTCTCCAGAGGAACCGGGATGGGGGGGGGGAATCCAGAGGAAAAAAGAGAAAACAGAGAGGATAAAAACAGAGGGAGAACCAGGGGAGAAAAGGAGGAAAAAAACAGAGGAAAGAAAAAAAACCAAAAAAAAAGAAACAAGAGAACCAGGAAGAGATAGAACGTGGAAGACAGAAACAGAAGGAACAAGAGAAAACTTGAAAGCAGGAACGTCGCCCAGCATCAGCAATCTCGCGTAAATTTTCTGCAAAACCAGGTAAGTCTTTTGCTTTTCCCCGCTCTCATTTTAATTCATTAAAGATTGTTCACCCTGCATTTTAATTACCCCGTCCCTGTAGCAAGCGTGCGTGAATAGTTCACACACGCTTGCAGCCAAAGAGATTAAACCGGCTGGGTTACTGGTTTGAACCAGTAACCGGGCCGAGCAGCTGGGTTTAGTCCAACCTCTATGGTTGGGCTAGACCCAGCCCCCAAAAAAAGGTCAAAAAGAGTGTGGGCCGGTTATGGGCTTTAGACCCAGTCGGTCCAAATTGTGTATACTAAGGATGTGTTTGGCAAAACACATCTTTATGCCTTGACCATAATTTTTATGTTCATTGTAGTTTGATATTTGGCCAAACGAGCTCTATTTTTATATATAAAAATTTTAAAATATTTGGAGATCTTTGTTGATTTGTGGACCCCTCACACTTTGATTTATTTTTTTTCTTTGTGTTTGGTATTTTTTCAGCTATGTACTTAATCTGTGAACGATTATTGTTAAATGCAAATTTGTCGTGCAATATTTTTTTTATCTAAAAAGGACAAATAATAATAAAGGACAAATAAAAAAAATAGCATAGAAAAATTCTTCTTCAAATTCAATTTTTTGCAAAATTATTCACTAACGCTAGAGTTAGAAATATCACAATTTTTTGGGTTTGTGCGATATTTACCGCCGTCTAAGTTAAAAATATTTGTATGAACTGTTCACTGACGCCAGAGTCAGGAACATGATAGGAAGAATTAAAAAAAAGGGAGAACATATTCTTAGTAATTTTAGACAAAATCAGCAATGCAGCCTGCCTCAGGTAAAACGCTTAAGAGGTGATAGTATCTTCCATTTTGCATAACCAGTCCTCTATCATTAGAATCTTTGTTGACCAGTTATGATTTTTAGTGACCATAATACTAGGTGGCAACTCCTTAAATTAGGCATTTTCTTCTAAAAAAATAAAATGTATTTATTTTTTTATTGAGAATTAATTTTTTATTGGTGACTGCGATTTTCGAGTGTGACATTCATGATGAACTATCACTCTCTTATTCCAAAGTGCTATTCATTTTCAGATATTAAGAAAATGAACAACTCATTTAACAACAGATTAGATCAAGGAGGATTTGATGGTGTCTACGAATTAAAGGAAGTTAATGCTAGGTGGTTGTCCTGTGGCAGTAAAAGTCCTCACTAAGTTACCGATGGAGTAGAATTTAGAATTTATTAATGAAGTTGCAAGCATTAGTAGAACTTCCCAATAAACACAGTTAATCTTTTGGGTTTTTGACATGAGAGGACTGAAAGAGTCTTAATCTTCGAGTACATGCCCGATAGATCTCTCGATAAAGTAGCGTTTGCCATGATCGATAATATAAAACTGGGTAAACAATTCATTAATTCTTTATATATATATATATTTTGTCAAAACAAGATTGATTTTTTATTTTTTTAATTTGAATCAACCTGGGTTGATCCTACTAAGTCATGAGTATTCAAGTCTTATCCCATATCGATCCTAGTGTTAAGATTTAAAACTATAATGATAATCATTTTTATTCTTACGTTACTTTGAGTCAATCCGGGTTGACCATCCCTACCTTTGCCTTGAACCTTGCTCTTGATCGCCTTCTTAGTTGAGTTTTAAAATTATGATAATAATCATATTTATTTTTATGTTGACTCGGGTCAATAGTCAACTCAGCTTATAACCCGAGACTAACCTCGGGTTGACCCACAGGTAGGGTTTTAAAACTATAATAATAACTATTTTTATCTTTATATTGATCCAGGTCAATGGTCAACTTGGCCTGTGACCTAAGCCTGATCTTGGGTCAACTCTTGAGTCGGGTTTTAAAATTATGATAATAATCATTTTTATCCTTATATTGACCTGAGTCAAAGGGCAGGCTGGCTTGTGACCCGGACCTAACCCTAGGTTAACCCCCAAGTTGAGTTTTAAAATAATAATAATAATAATAATAATCATCATCTTTATCTTTATGTTGACTAAAGTCAATGGTCAACCCGACCTGTGACCCGGGCTTTGTCCCTAGTCAACCCTCAAGTCGAGTTCTAAAACTATGATAATAACCATTTTTATCTTTACGTTGACCCGAATTAATGATCAACCCAGCTCGTGACCTGAGCCTAGCCTCAGGTCAACCTCAAGTTGAGTTTTAAAAATATGATAATAACCACTCTTATTTTTATGTTGACCCGAGTCAATGGTCAACCCCATCGTGACCTAGACTTGGCCTTGAGTCGACCCTCAAGTTGGGTTTTAAAACTGTAACAATAACTACTTTTATCCTTAAGTTAACTCAAGTTAACGATCCCAACTTGCGACCTAGATCTAGCTCTGAGTCGACTCTTAAGTTGGATTTTAAAAATATAACAATAAATTACTTTTATCCTTATGTTAACTGGGGTGAAAGGTCCCGATCCGTGACCCGGGCCCAGTCCCAAGTCGAGTTTTAAAACTATAATAATTACTTTTAGCCTCGGATCGACCCTTGAATCGAGTTTTAAAATTATAATAATAATTGTTTTTATCCTTAAGTTGACCTAAGTCAATGATTAACCTGGGTCGCCCCTGATTGAGTTTTAAGGTTATACTATAACTATTTTTATTCTTATATTAACCTGAATCAACTAGATTAATTCTTGAGCAGAGAAATAGATAAATTTACCCTACTTTTTTAGCGGGACAAAATTATTTTTATTAGAACAACATTCATACAAGACAAAAAATGTACTACCCTTTTTAGTGAGACTAAAATTTCTCTATTAGAACAACCTTGGACATGGCAAAATTTATTTTTTGTATTGTCTAAAAAGACACCAAATAACTTTATAATTTTATTTATTCAGTCTATTATTGTTCAAGATATCAAACACTACCTAAATTTATATCTTATAAAGAATTCGAACAACTAAAATATAAAACATACCTTGATCAATAACAATCTATTTAAGAAAAATGCAGTCCTGAATTTAATTTGATGAAAAACTTTCTTTCTCTTCTGAACTTCAATTATTTTGAAGTATGTTTTGATGAAAAAAGATGTTTGATAAATATCATTTTTCTTAATAAATTTATTATCCCATACATTCATCAATATTAGTTATAATAAAAGACCACATTTCAAAATTAATCATTGAAGAGCCCATGAGCTTATCTATATATCCATCACATCTTACACCCAGCTTTCAATTTCATGTTATTACCATCATGCCATTTGACTTTTCCAACCATGCTAGAATATAAGCAGTCTTCGTTTGTCCTTGCAAGCCTCCTTGACCAACTGTGTTCTGTATGTTCCGAGAGAGTGATGTGCAGTCCATAGACTTCATTTTTCCAATAAAAGCATAGCGGAGATTAATTTGCCCATACCTTTGCATTTATTTTTTATGTATTTATTTTTGTTACTCATTTCTTTATCCTCTGAACTTTCCCAGAAACAACCAAGCCCATTTTGCTAACACAACTCCATTTTGAAACTCAATGTCACGCAATCGGTTTCAACCTTCTATTTAATTTAATTAAATTTAATTTCTCCACATTTATTTCTCTGTTGACTATCCCTGCAAGTTGTAGCTTGTGGGGATATCACAGTCCAATTTTTTTAATATACAACATTTTACTGACATGACCATACCTTTAAAACAAATAATTCAATTAATTTTACAGATTTTTTTTACTCCAAAAGGTTTTCTCAAACTAATCTACAATATTCAGGGCAGATGAGATGGTGATTTAGGAAGGATCTCATCTGACAAACAACCTAAACCCCGAAGAAATAATTAATTATTCGATTGGAATTAGCAAATCTAATCAACATAATAGAAATTACAGGGAACATTTGGTAATTAAAATATGGGGGAAAATAAGGTAGGAAAACACCAAGAAATTCACATGGTGATGCAGAAATGGAGTCCACATCAGAGACTTGGTCTTTCTGCAGATGTCATTTTCTTCTTTGTTCATTTTCCTGGAATAATCTATCAACTGAAACTTCAAATTCCCACCTCCTGTTTTCGTCTGATTTGACTTTAGGTGGCATCTATGAAATTAATTTTAAATAATTCACACTTTTACTCTAGGAATTTAAACATACATAGGGCACCGTAACATCACAAAATTCTTTTTCCTTGATTCGTCATCATACCATAGATATAAACTTAATCAGCCAAAATAATAGCACAAAGGATATCTATATAAGGTTACAGTAACTCATAATATTTACAATAAATTATATTTAATTTTTATAATGTGAAAGTAGTGATGTGTTTATGACTCTTTTTTTATATAGATTTTCATTTAATAAATTCATACTTGGAGCAACAATTAAGATCTTAAAAACTAAATAATCTAAAGATATATCATGAAACTTGCTTCAATGTGGTCATTGATGTTTCTGGCTTTCATGATTTTTTTGCAGAGAAGTCGTCTCGAAACAGTGCACTCGAAATAGGTATACTTCTGCTACACACACTTTATAAAATCAACACCAAGAATACATGCTGAGCATTTTGGTTTATTTATTTATTTTCATTTCCAGGGCTTAGCTCAGCAGGTGCTGCTGGTGGTGCCTTTTTGGGATGCTTGATCATGGCCTTTATACAACGGAGGAGAAGAAAAGCTGCCCTCGAGAAAACCGAAGAACTTCCTATAGCAACTCCTCCAAGCAAAGGCCTTGCCACCTCAACTAATCTCTCTTACAATTTTTAGAGATGGAATTTTGATGTGAATAATACTATCTAAATATTTGTGAGAATTACAATTTTAGTTACGTGTTTTGAAATACTCTTTTGTAATATCTCTAAGCCTCTGCCATTTCCGTGCGACTAATTAAGATGGTTTTAATCTTTTATTTTTAATTAAGATAATTTTTCCATATAAATTCCACGTCACCACCTGTTTTTTTTTTCTTTTCATGTTATAGTAACAAAATGGGCTTTCCCACCGCACCTAAGAAAATATTAATTATTTATTTTCCTCTAACTCTTTAATTAATTAGAATTCAAGATTGCAAGTGTTTTTCTGGGATGAATAGATATCAATTTTAATTCAAATATATATATTTTCTTCTATTATTTTCTATAACTGGAAATCGGTTTTTTCTTCTATTATTTTCTATAACTGGAAGTCAGATGAATAGCTATTTTAATTTATAAAATACCAAAGGATAAAAAAATTCATGGAAAACTATAATTTATGTAGCAAAAGGAGCCTTGACGTGGAAATAATTAAGTTTAGAACTATCTTAATTCCTAAAATAAAATATTTTAAAGCGTCTTGTTTTATTTTTTATCTTTTAAAAACCACGACACGTGCCTTTCAAATTTTCCTTTTGAATGCCAGAACCAACTTTAGCCTTTCTAATGACTTTTTTAAATTCAATTATATTGTCAATTATTGTTCGTCTACGTAGCTATATACTCTCTCTCTCAGCTTATCAATTAACCAAAAAAAAAATGAGTTCACTGTTCATCTTCTTACATAATTTATTAGAAGAATGTTTTATTTTTTTTTATTAATATTAAATTTATTGAGTATTAAATTTCATAATTTATTTTAATTTATTTTAATAAATATTTTTATATGATGATAAAAATAAATACTCATAAAATAAATACAAACATTTCATTTTTTTTTTGGGAAGTTTTGTTGAACCTAGGTTTGAGCAATTGGACAACCCTATCATTTTCTCTTAATTATTTTTGTTATAAGGTTCGAGAAAGACCCGATTTCATGTTATTATCATCAACCACATATATAATTTATTTTCCAAACTATGCGAGCATTTTTTTGCAAGATATTTGACCGATTCTGTTCTCTTCTTTTAGTCCCCAAAACAGTGATGCATCATAGCATACAAAGACTTCATTTTGCAAATAGAGGCCTCTTAGAAAGAAATTAATGTGGTAGCCCTTTCCCAAGAAAACATTAAATCCAAGTGTTGCGTTCACATCTATCCCTTTCTGATGTATTTATTAGCATTTAGTCCACCAGGCATCGTATTGTTATCCTCAGAATTGGCTATCTTCTTGGTACAGTACACCAAGATTGCCGTAAGGCTGTAAAACAGTAATTAAGAAGGTGCGAGGCCTGAAACTTGGAAGTCAAATAAACCAGATACTTGAAACAATAACAAGGTCACGGAATCTGACTATCAAAATTGCAAATACACACTAAAAATTATTTTATCTTGCTAAGAAAATGACCTGCTGATTCCCCTAGCCGCCTAAATTTGCGTTGGTGAGACACTTGCCATTCAAATAGAAGCTTCACTTTGACAAATTTCAAACCCCCACTTGGTCAAATAATACCTATTCCATTATAACGGTTGATTGGAATAGCTTCCATCTATTTTGTTTTTCCTTTTATCTCAATGCTAGAGCAATTTCTCCTCTGAATCCCTCTCTAAGAGAAAATGCAACCCCATGTCTTCCCAGCCATGTCTTGGTTTATCACGTTCATAACCACGATCTTTATTTGTGGTTCGGCACTTGTGCTTGCCAACGACGATGAGCGATATGTAAACTGCAGCAACTCGTTTGATTGTGGAGATGTTAAGGGTGTTGGTTATCCTTTCTGGGGATCCAATAGGCCTGATTACTGTGGCTATCCGGAGTTGAAGCTCGACTGCAGTGACCAAGATCCGGAGATCACAATCGAGAAATTGACTTACAAAGTTCTTGACATCGATAACCAGACACGGACTCTCAGAGTTGCTCGAAAAGATTATGCAGAAAACATCTGTCCGACACTCATTCTCAACACCACTTGGATACCCAATCTATTGAACTACACATCCGATGATCAGAACATAACAATCTACTATGGTTGCCCCGCTCAAGGTGCACTTATAACTTCAACGTTTTTACCTCAGTTTCCCTGCGAAATAAACGCCACTGAGATGACGGGCTACTTTACAGCATTTGCCAACTTGTCGGTTCTTGGAAGCTCTGCTTCTAGCTTGATCAGTTACCTGGCATCGTGCAACGATAGCATTATTGTTCCAGTACGTGAATCAGCTTTTCAGCAAATTTTAAGTACTCCAACTGCAGCACAGCTGCTGGGAAGTCTAAATCAAGGTTTTGGTTTGGAGTGGAATGCATCTAATAGCTTATGTGATGCATGCCAACTTTCTGGTGGTCAGTGTGGGTACAACCAGACTACTACAGCATTTACTTGTTATTGCAAGGATCAACCTCAACAATTTTCTTGCCAACAATCTCCAACTAATGATCAATCCTCAAGTATGTCCTCTTGCCTGTTATTATTATTTTTTCTGCTGATGTCACACTAGGAGTAAATAGGTAAACAGACAACTTATACTTGGATTCTGCCCTTTCCAGAACCCAAGATATGTCCTCCTCCAAGTTAGGTAATGGTAGAAGTAGGATCTTTGCTAATAGAAAACTGACCTGTTATCAGTCAAGGGAACCATGAAGAGGATGCGATATTATTGCATCCAATCACCCCAGCCATAGGTGCGAATCACCATTCCTTTGGTTTAAGTAATGAGCCTGGGCAGCCATTAGGAATTATTCAAAGTTCCATGATCCTGAAGAAAACATCTTCCTCGACCTATTACTTCCTGTGTAACAAGGAAGCAAGGACTTTTAAGTAACTCACAAAGACTTGGTAATATGGGAATTAATAAGAAAATTTATATTTGTCGACCAATTCGTTGTCATTATAATTTTCTATTTATCATTTTGTTGACCAATTTGTTGTCATTATAATCTGTTTAATCATAATTAACATGGGAATTAATAAGAAATTTAATATGCCAAAAACGTAGTTTCATTTCCTATGGGCCTGGGGAAGTCTCACATATATATATATCCCCACCCACAACCTAAATACTCTTATTGTCAGAGATAATATTTATCAACTTAATCGCTAGAAGTTGCTTCCTTGATGGATTACATGCTTCTTAACTCCATCGAATTATCTTCTTTTTTTAGAACTATAATGTGCATAATATAACTTTTTGTCTCCAAACAATTATATAAAATAATTAAAAGTTGTAGTAATTAAAATCATATAAGGGTTATGTTTGATTTTCACAATTGATTTATTTTCTTAATGATGATTTTGCTAGAATTGTAACGATAGTTTTTCACCATTTAATTAATTTTCACCACGAAAATGTCCATGCACTATATCGACTTGGATGCCTTTGTAAAAATATTTCTGGTTATATATACTTGTGTTTTTTAGTTCAGAAGTTAGCTATCAATGGTTTCTTATGGACATGTAAAATGTTTTTATAGTGACAAGTGTAAAATAAAAATTCATCCTTTTTACAAATTAAGATCTACTAAACCAAATTGATATAGCATAAAACTTGTCGTAAATAATAATGTATGAGAGATTATTTCAAAATTATTTTTATTCTATATTGAGAAGATATTTTTTTTTGTATATACTTTATGCTTTATACAAAAAATGAGCTTAGTTATTTTTTAAGAATTTCATTAGATTATAATTGAAGAGATGGGAGGAGAAGAATATATTTTGACATTAAAATATTGTAATTCATAATATCAACTTCAATGTAGTTTTAGTTTGGATGCGTAAGGTCACGTATTGATAACTAATCTCTAAATAAAAAAAATATTTTTTTTGTCATATAATATATAAATAAATCTTTAACAATACTATATTCCACTATCATCAATCACCACCCCTTTTTATATTATTATTCAAATCTCAACTCCCACTTCATCAACAATCACCTCTCAACCACCACCGTTATTTTTTTAAACACCACAACCATCACCACCACCTCCATCACCATCAAACTTTCAAATTACTTATAAAATATTAGAAAATTTGTAAATTATTTTATAGAAATGTTTTTTTTAATATCATTACTAATAATACAATAAAAAATATTTAATAATTTAGAATTCATATAAATTGCAAAAAAGAATTTAAATATTTTTCCTAATATATTGTATTTTATTTTAATTAAGTTAAATTGCCCGACCAAATATCACACCAATTAATTTTAGAAACTAAATTAACAA
>Ga0325411_1004700_pt1 | contig 15275 bp, 17 predicted proteins | sample PopdelMetagenome_13_FD_206181 | JGI IMG/M metagenome (GOLD analysis project Ga0325411, IMG submission 206181) | Populus deltoides microbial communities from Bellville, Georgia, United States - Xylem-PdIQD-R4 | ecosystem: Host-associated > Plants > Phyllosphere > Stem > Wood/Secondary xylem... | reverse complement strand
CTAAGGAGAAAGAAAAAATTTCGTTAAGCATATTAATTAAAAAAAAACTAAGAGGATAAAAGAAGAAAGAAGAAGAAGAAGACATACCCAAGCATGGAGGAAAAGAGAAGGAGATGAGGAGAGAAAAAAAGAGAAAGAAATATATATTGATGTTTTTTACATATAGTGAAGAAAAAAAAGAAGAAGAAGAAGAAGAAAAAGTAGAAGAACAAGAAGAAGAATATAATAAGGAGAAGAAATGATTCTGTCTCTTGTGAAATAAGAGGATTCAGGTTTTTTATTGGGGCGCGTTACCGACGAATTTACCGACGGATAATTGAATATTAATATTTTTTAATTATTCCGTCGATAATTCCATCAGTAATATTTAATTTAAATTTTCAATTTCGTAAATTTTTTTCAGAAACCGCCAACAATTACCGACGGTTTTTCAATCTGTCGGTGATTCCATCTGTAATATTTAAATGAAAATTTTAAATTAATTGAATTTTTTCAGAAAACCGCCAAATAACACTGTCTGGAAAATACCAACGGAAAATTCCGTCGGTAATTCCCTTTGTAATTGACATGATGAACAGTGTTCACAGTTTACCAACGGAATTACCGAGGGATTTTACCAACGGAATTTTCCGTCGGTAATTCCATTGGTAAAAATGACACGTCATCTTTTTTTTTTGCTTTGTTTTAAATTTTTTTCCCATAGTAATTCCGTTGGTATATACCAAGGGAATATTTCCGTCGGTAAAATCCTTCAGAAATTTACCAACAAAAATATTCCGTCGGTATTTCCATTTGAATTTATCAATTTTCTGGTAGTGTAATTACATCAGGCAATATGATCTTAATTCTGGCCACCAGAATCTTGGAGATACACTTGTACAAGGCATTGCAACAAGAGATTGGTAGAAAGTCCTCCATGCATGTAGGGTTTTCAACCTTAGGCACCAAGGCAATTCTTGTTGCATAGATGCATCTGGGCATAGTTGGATGATCAAAGAAGTATTTTATAGCCTTTATGAAATCTGGCCCTATGATACTCTAGCTCCTCTTGAAGAACAAGGACGTGAAGCCATCAGGCCCGGGGCTTTGTTGTCTGGGATGTCTAAAAGGATTGATAGACAATTGATATTTTATCTTTAGTGTTTAAGTTTGTTTAATTATTATTTAATTAAGTGTTGTTTGTTTTTTTGTTTTTTCATTTCTGTTTTGATTTTGTTAATTTCTTGTTTTTTTAAGGTTATTACTGAGTTAGGTTCACTACATTAATAAAATAACTAGAAAAATTTATTTTTATATATTTAAAAACATGTAATTAATAAAATAATATGAGAAATATTTTATTAAACATTTTGTGTAGTTCGTGTTTTTACTATTCTTGATTGTACATCCTTTTTTTCGAAACACACAACACAATTCATAACAAGAGCTATCTTGATCTCTTCATCGGTGATTGGCAATTAACTCCAGACCAGGGATAGAGGTAGGGGGATAGCAGAGGGGAAGAGTCTTGAAATATCTTCTTTTGGAGGAGAAGGGGGGTTGGTAGTAAGGTCTGGTAGAATCTAACAGCCAGTTGGCCTTGAATCTGGTCCCTGATTCATCAGCTAGGACGTGAATCATGTTTCTGCATTGCCTATGGATTAATGATCGGTGGAAGAATTTCGTGTTTCTATCTCCCAGTTGAAGCCAGTAGACTCTAGATTGTTGTCTGTACAGAAAGCTTCCTCCTGTTTGCATATAGTTGAGTATAAGTTCTGGTTGTTTCCCTTTTTGAGGCAATGAGGTCAGCTGAGGTGGGAGATGCATCCAGCATGATTTGCACTGAGTTCTATAGGGCTTTTTCCTTAGCCACCCGACTCGAGATATATATGGCTGAGTTGTGTCTGTGCAGGTTCTTAATATGTTTTAAGGTTTGTAGTTTAGTTGTAAGTCCATATATAGGATTTCCACTGGAGGGGGTCTGTCATACTATCCTTACAATGTCCATAAAGTCCTCTCTGTCAGCCCAGAGGTTCAGAAACTTAAAGGGGGAAGGGTGAAGGGGGCGGGGGATGGAGGTTTGAAGCTCAAGTGTCATAGCACTGTGATGGCATTGAAATCTCTTAGATGCACCCATGTATCTGAGTAAAGGGAGGCATGTTGTTTAATATAACTCCGTAGAAGGCCTCTGCCAGCCCATGTGTTTAGCCCATATACAAAGGTTATTTTCAACTTGTCCTTTGTAGCAAGGGAGGTCACTTCGCAGGTCACCCATTGCTCAGAAAATTGGAGGCAAGATAGATCAAAGGCAATGGGTTCCCATCCCACTAGAATTCTGCAGGTGGAAGAGGCACTAGAGTTTGACAAAAATTTCCACCCAGACAGGCTAGTGCCTGGGATGATGGTGTTCATGTTGGCTGGAGCTATCTTGGTTTCTAGCAAACCAATAATACCTAGCAAAGAGCTAAGAGTCCATTTTCAAATATTTATTTGTTTTGAGGTGCTGTTAAGCCCCCAAGTGTTCCAACATCCTATCTTATTCATAAAAGCAGTAATAAAACAGTAAAGCAACAAGCTTATAGGCCTCTGGCCTTACGTATCTTCTTCCCTTTCTTTTTATGTATGTGAAGGGGAGAGGAGGCAGTACCTTGTAGGATTGGAGTAGTCTCATGAGGTGGCGTTTTTAACAGAAATGTACCACTGGTAATTGAAGCCATTTTGCTCTCTCTATGCAATTGGCGAATCCAGTTATCAGGTGCTGGCTTTCCTCGATCCATTAGTAGAAGGTCATATGCTGATTCTTGTTCTGAGCCATAGTCATCATTACATTCGCTTTCTGCATGAGGGTTGGCTGAGGGGATAGAGGGGGTGATATGCAGGTGGGTAGCAATGGCATAAGGGTGGTCACTGTTGTAACCACTAGGGGTTGGGTTCTGTAATCTGTTTTGAGCGGGTGTTTCTTTGGTGTAGGGATGTGTGCTGAGGCTGCATGTTTAGATGTAATAGGGGGTATAGTTTCGGTTGGTGTGTTGTGTGGGCTATGGGCGGGGGTCTCTGTATTCTTATTTGCTGGTTCTGCCATATCTGACCTTGGACATACATGGCCAAACAGGCAGTACGTATTTGCCACACCTAGGGTGTGTCCACTCATATTCAACATGTATCAGGATAGGTTCTGCAGAGAGAGGGGTTTCAATTTCAAACTGATGAAGGGCTGCATCAATCTCCACACACTCTTACAAAGTCCTGGCAGGTGTTGTTAAAGGTTTGCTCATCGTAGGACTAGGGGCAACCTGCCATGCTAGCTGAAAGGCTTAGTCCAGACTTTGACCAGAGGGGAAAGGGCAGGCCATGCAGACGTATCCATAGAGGGAGCTTAGTTATCTTGTTCTTAACAAGAACAAGATGGGGATGCCATTGTTATAGGATTATAGCTTTTCCCCCAAACATCCAGGGCCACTTCTCCAGCACTCCATGCATGTCAGCCACTGTGTTGAATCTGAAGATCATAAAACCACCTGCTGTGGTCATCATGTTTTCTGGCCCATAGCGCTTCCAAACTCTTGTGGCTATTTGATAGTATGGTAGGTCATTTTGAATCCTGGGAAGAAGCCAATCATGCACGAGTTCCCTTTATCTGAAGATTCTGACAGAAGTTCCTCCGAAATCCTGAGACGGGTTCCACAAGCCTGCCTGGGGATGGAGTCCAGGGAGAACCTTGTGGTAGTGTCAGTTACTCTAACTCTCTCTACCCAGGAACCAGAGGGGGAGTTTGTGGTACGTGCAGGAGGCGGCAAGGTGGATATATGGGGGTTATAAAGAGTGGATGTCTGGGAGATATATATATATATATGGTGGTTTGGCAGTGGGAAGGGCATGGGAAGGTGGTTGTGTGACTGTTCTTGGAGCAGAGGGATAACCGGTGGTTGCCATGGTTGGTCAGGAGAGGAAATCTGACGAGAAGAACAGAGAAGAGAACAGAAGGGCAGAACTTCAACCGGGCGAGAACTTCCAAACGGTGAATTATTTCTAAGATCCGGACGGTCAGTTTTTAGTGGGGGTTGAGGCACGCAACATAACTATAAATGAAGATGATCCAACGGTGGTCGGAGAAGGGGGATTGCTCCGGCAACCCAACCTCTCTAATCTCCGATTCCAGACTTTCTCTCACTAAAATTCAGAAATTTTTTACCTCCCTTCCTACACCCTAACTCCTGAATGCTAAAACTTCAAACCCTTAATTCAAACGTCAACACTAAATCCTCCTAAATCATAAAATCCCAAACCTCAAACTTAAAAGCCAAAACCTAAATTCAGAACCCTTCCTAAATCATGAACCCTTAACTCTCAACCATAATATTTTAACCCTCCCCAAACCCTGAACCATAAACCTTAAATCTGAAATTCAAAAACCAATCCTCAAAATTAAACTCTGAATCATGAGCACTAAAACCTCAATTCTAAATTCTAAACCCCCAAATTTCAAAGCTTAAACCCAAACCCAAACACAAACCCCAATCTTAAAATTCAAAACCCTAAACCTAAACCCAAAACTAAAACCTTAAACCCTAAATTTCAAAACCCAAACGCTAAACCTAAAAGCCCAAACTCGAAATCCTAAACTTTGAAACCTGAACCCTAAACCATGAATCATTTTTAAACTCTCAATTCTAAATCTTAAATCTAAACAGTTAACTCTAAATCTAAAATTTTAAATTTTAAATCCTAAACCTTATTTTTTATATATATAAATATTAAGTTGTATTAAAAGAGAAAAATATATACAAAATTACGAGCTAGGGGCATGCCCAAGAAATTAATCAAAATAGAAACCAAAAAAACATTGTAGTACTTATAGCAAAAAAATAAATTTTGCAGGTTTAGTACTTAACCAGGGCAAGGGAAGGAAAAAAAGAAACCAACTTTAAAGCCATTAATTACAAATCTGGAAAGAATGTCAGCTAGTGGACGTGCAGAAACTGACCGAAAGGAGGACTCTACAAGCTAGTCTGCAGAGCTCAAGTTCCCGAGAGCTTCCAGATGCTTTTGAAGATGTTTGGGATATGGTTAGGTTCCTTGTTCATCAAGCAAGATCTTTTAATTTCAGAGACTTCCTCACTAAGTTCTTGAGCATTCCTAAAAGTTTGATTGAAGATTCTGTTGTTTCTCTCATACCACAAAAAATATATAGTTTAGGAGAGAGCTAGCTTATATAGGCTGATATAGGTAGTGTGTGAATTCCTTCTTTTTCCTGAAGGTTAAAGCTGCCAACTAAAGCAAGCAATGCCAAGTCATATTAGGCCAATTCATAAGTGTTTTTGATATGATATTTCTCCACACGGAAGCTAAGTATGTGCATTGGAAGAAGAGGTGATTGTGTGTCTCATTATGTAGACCATATAGTATGCACGTTGTAGAAGAGATGATCTAGTATGAGAGAAGCCTATCCATGGTGTGTAGACGCCCCATTGATGTGATTCAAAGGATGGAAGCTTGGCAGGGGACGTGTTCTAGGAACCAGATGAGATGATACATTGTTTTAATTTGTTGGTTTGGAGTCTCCGAATAGATCCCATGCTGAGTCAATCTTGAATTTAAGTGCCTATATCTTAAGTGCCAAAGTTGAGAATCATCGAATGTTCACTCCTCATAGCAACATGATGAAGTGATTTTATATTAAAAGAAAAGATATTATTAGAACTCATCTTGACCACAGCTACTTTCTGATTTATATTCTTATTATAAATCTCACATTTAACATCATCAAAAACCAGTCTAAAACCTCTTCTCATCATTTGTCCCACACTTAACAGATCTGACCAACGCTAGGAGAGTAAAACACATCATAAATGCATTTTTTATTATCTTTATTTGAGTGGATTAGAACATCACATCTTCCTTTGATCTCCACCCTTTTGTTGTCGTCAAGTTCAATATAAGAAGAAAACTCGTCATCAAGAGCTTCAAAGCTTGAGCGATCACTAGTAATATGATGACTACAACCACTATCAAGATACCATTTTTCTTCTTCTTTGTGTTTTACTTTCATGCAAGAATAGAACAGTTGATCTTCTTCCTTTGAGAAATTTGTTGTATTGTTCTCTTTATAGTCGTTTCCCTTGTCTTTATGCCAGTAGTTTCTGACAAAATGAGTGGAATTTTTACATCTAGGACACTTAAAAAAACAATCTCGAGTTTCATGACCACTTCTCTTGCAAATAGAGCAATATGAATTGTTGCCTACTCTTGGTTAAAAATCCACCCTTCCTCTGCTGTGATTCTAACTTTCTCCTGCTCTTCCATATAAGTCTCTTCTATAAAATGATCTTCCTCCTCTCTGATGATGAAAACTTGCTCCCCTCCTGTTAAAAAAATTGGCTTTGATCTGAAAAGCATGCTCCATTGATTGCTTACTATACTAGTTCACCCTTTGTTCATGCGCTTCTAGAGATCCCATCAATTCATGAATTGAAAGTCTTGAAAGATCTTTTGTTTCTTCAATAACAACAACTATATGTTCAATTTTTTATGGCAAACTCCTGAGAATCTTCTCTGCAATTCTTTTATCTGAAACATTGTCTCCACAGCTTTTGATTTGATCGATAATTTCAGTAGTTCTAGAAGAGAAGTCTTTAACCAACTCATTATCCTTCATTGTAAGATTTTCAAACTCTCTCCATAAATTATGTAGCCAAATAGAAATGGCTTTCTGAGAGCCCTGGAACTCATTTCTAAATATCTCTCATGCTTCTCTTGCCTTCTTAATAGAGAAGATCCTGGGATAGATGGATTTGCTTACTCCCTACTGTATTATTCTCAATGTAGTTGTCATTCTCTACTTGTAAGCTTTTGCATCTTCTTCAGACCAAGAAGCAGAAGATCCTTCCTAGGGTGGTTCTGCAAACCCCTCATCAACTAATGTCTATAAGTCTTGTGAAATGAAGATAGTTTCCATCTAAGAACTCCAGTATTTGTAATGATCTCCATCGAAGATAGGAATCTGTGTAGCTATATAGGAGAAGGTAAAAATGCTAGATGAAGAAGCCATAGAAACCAAATGGCTATGATACCAAATATGTTGGAAATAAAAGCGAAAACAAATAAGAATAAGGAATTGAAAGGATGAATGGTAAAGCTACAGCTCAATACTATAGGTAATTTTATGATTTCTTGTTGTTCTGTTCACCTTTTTATAATACAAGGAAGAGAAAAAAACTACAAAGCTGAATTAATAACGAAGTAGAAACACTTAGACTTCCACAATCTAGAGAAGACCAAGAGAACAAGAGTCATAAAAGTTAATAGTGAAAGACATTGAATCATTACAAATTACATTTAACAATAGTATGATGTTGTCATATTCCGCATCTCATATTGGTCCTAGAGCAGAGTACCTATCTCGTCCTACAAGATATGAATTTGTGTTCTTGTCCCCTAGCTGGAGCCATTGGATCCTGGGTTTTTGTTTGAAGAAGGATTCCTCATCCCTACATAATTGCATGTAGAGATTGACAAACGTCTTTTCATTGGTTTTGGCTTCTGTTGATGTTGGATTCTCATCCAGTGTGGTTTGAGCATCATTCCATCTCTAGCTTGGGATACTCTGCTGAAAATATGGCTTGTGTGCTGCGTATGAAGTTTCCTGAGTTCAGTCTTCAAGAGACAAAGTTTGGTGGTGAATTGGTACATTGGATTGTCATTGATCTAAGTCTACCAAAGGAACTAATAATGGATAGGAAATCATCTCGGTCTGCCCATAAATTCATGAATTTAAAGAGAGAGTGTCTTTTGTAGCTAATGTTGTTAAGGCTGAGGATCATGGCACTCTGATTAGAGATGTGCCTAGGCTGGAATGTGGAGTCAGTAATTGGCCAGTTAGAGAACAGGCTATGGTTACTAAAAATCCAATCCAATTTATTTTGGATTGTGTGATCTCCATGTCTTTTCGTTTCCTTCCCTCTTTATTTTTTCAAACTGTTTTTGGAGAGGGAGAAGGGGATGCATCATGGCTGGCATTGGGGGGAATAGGGGTTGTTAAGGTCTCAACAGTGGCCTCAATGGCTACTGGTGGGTTTCATTATGGCTTTTTAGAGAATCGATCCATTTTGCTTTCTAAGCAAGTTGTAGTGTCTAGAGTACTAATGTGGTGGTTATCAAGGTCTGGTGTATCATTACCTAATTCTTGCCATGAACTACAATCTTCTGCTGCTAGGAGGTCTACTTGGCCTGGTATGTGGTCATTATTGTGTAGCGTGGGGTTGGTGTTTAAGGGGGGATCAAAGTTTGATGCATAAGTATTAATAGGGGTCTGAATGGGGGGAATTCAATGGTATGAGGAAAGTGAATAATGATTGGGGTGCACCTATAGTGCCAGAGAAGGGATCATTTGAGATGGTCGTGATGGGGTTATTTGCTGATTTGGGATCTGTAGGGGCTTTGCCTTTGTCTTGTGTAGCACCCTTGTCTTGGTGTTTGTTCTCTGCAGGGATTAGGGGGCAGGAATGGCTAAATACCCTGCATTTGTCACAACGTGGTGGCTTCCATTCATAGTCCACATTCACTGTGATAGGCTCAGTAGAGAGGGGGCTGTCTATTTCAAATTGATGGACAAAAGGCAGGGGAGCATCAATCTAAACACATACCCTTGCATACTCCAGCCGTGTGGAGTTGTAGGTCTGTTCATCACATAATAAAGGCCTACCAATCATGCTAACAATTAAGCTCAAACCTTGCTTGGACCATAGAGGGAATAGCAGACCATGTAGGCGAATCCAAATTGGGAGGGTGGAGATTTTGTTTTTGTCGAACTGGAACCAAAGGTGCCATTGCTGAAGGATGATGTTTTTTCCTCCAAACATCCACGGACCTTTTTCTAAAATAGCATGCATATCCTCTTCAATTTTAAATTGAAAGATCATAAAGACGTTAGCGGTCGTGGTTACATTTTTTAGCCCACATTGTCTCCAGACACGAGAGGCGATTGTGTGGACAGCATGGTATGGCATTTTGAATCCAATGAAGAATCCTAGCATTCTCCAGCAGTATGTCTTTTGATGCATTAAGGTGATGCCCTACTTGTTTCCTTGGAAGGCTATCAAGGGTGAATCTGGTACTAGAATCAGAGATTCTAACCCTATCAGCCTATAAGTTTTGGGGGGTGGCAGGGGGTTTGTTGTTGTTGGTATTCTTGTCTTTCAACATGATGGAGAAATGGGATGGTAGTGGCATGTGATGCATAGTTTTTGTTGAGTTGGGACGTGATTAAGTAAGTGGAATCATGGGATTATTGCTGTGGGTAGGGGTGTGCATTTCCGGTTCGGTCCGGTTTTGGGCCAAAATAAATAACTAAATTGAAATTATTTTTTTTCAAGTTTTGGAACCGAACCGAAAACCGGTTCAAACCGATTATTTTCGGTTCAGTTCAGTTCGGTTCGGTTCGGGTTTTTTTCCTTTCAAACCGTTTAAACCGGTTCGTCATATTTCTATTTTCATAGCTTTGTGCTTATGAGATAAATCTTGGCTTTCTCAACAAACTAAACCGGCAAGGAATATCCAGAAATCCAACCCCAGTTTTCTTTTTGCTAGATCCTTGCTCAAAAATTAATCTTTGCACAAAAAATACACAAAACATAAGGAAAGAAAAGAGGTTATTTCACTGGAAAAAAAAATTAAGATAAAAAGATATGTATTATTCAAATGTAAAACCAAAACAATCATAAACTAATTACAAATTTTTATATAGATCCACACCATCTATCAAGTGTGTGGTGTTTTTATACTCGGTTTCTTCAATAAATAACCAAACCCGATGTCCAGTTATTGTTCTCATGAGACCAACATCAAGAAAATCACAGAAAAACTTTTCACTGGTTTGACATAACAGTCTTCTTCGGTTACATGGGTATGAAAAATTATATAGCAATTACAAAGTTAAAAGCAAAAGAAAAGGTAAAGAGAGGCGTGGCTGAACTAAAAAAAATTAAAACCAAGTGAAGAAAGGTGTGCCTTTGATACGAGGACAGCTAATAGGAGGACAGATAAGCATGGAGAAGCAGGAGCTTAACAATTCTTAAAAATTGTCGGATATGGATTGTGGAGTATAGAGAAAAATGAGAGAGGAGAGAGTAGGAGACGCAGAGAGCAAACTAAGGGGAGGGTGCGGTTGTCTTCAGAATGTTACTTTAGGTTTAGGGTTACGAAAAAACATGTTATTTATACTTTTTTTTTAATAGTGGTTGGGTTGAACCGGTTCGGTTTGGTTCAATTGGTTTCAGACTTTGAAAACCGAAACCAAACCGAACCGAATTTTTTTTGAGATTTTTCAATCGGTTAATTCGGTTTTTTTTTTCGGTTCGGTTTTTTTGGTTGTTTTTTTTTATTTTTTCAGTTTAATCGATTATTCGGTTTTTTTGCTCACCCCTAGCTGTGGGAGATCAGAAGGGTGTGGTATAGGCTATTGAGGTTGCAGGGTGATAAGTTCAACAAATATTTAACAAGTATTTGCTGAGAATTGTTTGTTTTCTTCGGGTGAGAAAGGACCATAATTATTTTAATATCAAATTTTTTTGCCACTTCATAATTCTTGGCTGCTTTAAATAAGCAAAGCCAGTACAAATAACTCTAAAATTAAGGAAAAGTTGGTAACTCACGATGTGAGTTTACTCACGTACAAACTAAAAATAACATGTACTGAATATTAATTGCAACAACTATAACAAATTGAAATAAAAGCAACTGATAAATCGCAACTGTACAAGACCCAGTCTTGTATTGAAACCGCTCCTCCTCAACACACTCTTTATCTTCTTTATATCTGCATGTCTATGTTAACACTGTTCACGTTCAACTACTCCCGCATGGCACATGCAATTATTATTTCACGTTTGATATCTTCCCGCATGCCACATGCAATTATGTTCACTTCATCATATATACTTGGAATTTGGCCTAATGGCTCTGGTTGATTTGCGTGGCTTATTAATACCTCCCTCATCACGTGCAACCTTGTCCCCAAGGTTGACATCTGGAAACAGTTCTAGTAGCTGTTTGGTAGATACCCATGTGGCCTCCTCGATAGGTAAATATTTCCAGTGAACTAAACTTTCTTCGACAATTTGGGCGCCTTGTTTTATCCAGCAATGATCAATAACAGCTTGTGGTATTAGCAGAACTTCCCCATCATCATTGAAGGACGGTATCTCTGTGCTGTGGTTGTTAACCTCTGAGTTGGTGTTGTACTGTTTAAGCAGAGAGACATGGAATATTGGATGAATGCGTGACTCTGCTGGTAAACGGAGTTTGTAAGCGACAGGTCCAATTTTCTCCAGAATTTCATAGGGTCCATAGAAGCGACTAGCAAGTTTCTGGTATTCTCGCTTAAAAACCGTATGCTGTCGATATGGATGGAGTTTCAGAAGGACTAAATCACCAACATCAAATGAGACATCTCTTCTCTTTTTATCTGTGATTTGTTTCATCCTATTAATCGAGCATGCCAAGTTGATTTTGAGCTGCTGAAGTAACTCATCTCGGTCTTGCAATTGCTGATCCACTTCATGCACCGGCGATAGACCTTCATTGTATGATGAAATAGTTAGTGGAAGCCGGCCATATAGTGCCTGAAAAGGAGTCATTCCGGTTGAGATGTGCTATGTTGTATTATACCAATATTCTGCCCATGGTAAGTAGAGGCTCCATTTTTGTTGGCCATTGGTGAACAAAACATCGCAAATACTATTCAACGCAGCAAGTGACAACTTCGGTTTGGCCATTAGTTTGCGGGTGATACGCGGAGCTGAGCTACAATTTTGTACCTGACATCTTGAAGAACTCTTGCCAGAAATGGCTCACAAAAACTGGATCCCGATCGCTGACTATAGACCTTGGCATGCCATGTAGCTTAATAACACCTACCACAAATTTCTCTGCAACACTTTTAGCTATAAAAGGATGTTTTAAGGGCAGGAAATGAGCTGATTTGTTGAGCCTATCGACGACAACCATGATGGTATCTTGGCCTTGAGAAGCGGGTAAATGCTCGATGAAATCAAATGTAATGTCCTCCCACACCTGGCAAGGGATGGGTAATGGTTGGAGGAGACCTGCGGGTGCCAATGTATCTGATTTGGTTTTCTGGCATACCACACAATTCTTGATATATTCTTGGACCGATTTACGCATTCCTGGCCAATAGAATTGTTACCTCAGTTTCTTGTATGTGCGCAGAACACCAGAGTGGCCACCAACTTTGGTATCATGCATTTCGTGCAGCAGCTTTGCACGCAGAGTAGGGTCTGCAGGAATGATAACCCGCTCCTTGTAACGAAGCAAACCATTTCGCCACACAAAGTGGCTGTGTAACTGATCCGCGACTATCTAACTCATGGACTATATAAATTTGTCTTTGCCACCTGTTTAATTTCTTCCCACAAAGTAACCTAAGAAACCAAAAGATGATGAAGAACAGGACTACCTTGTTTACGAGAGAGAGCATCAGCTGCAGCATTTTTGCGTCCAGACCGATATATGATCTCATAGTTATAGCCCATGAGTTTGGCTACCCATTTTTGTTGTTCTGGTGTGGTGATACGTTGCTCTAGCAAAAATTTTAGACTGCGTTGATCTGTCTGAATATAGAACTTTCGACCTAACAGATATGGACGCCACAATCGTATAGCCTCAAGAATGGCCAGCATCTCTTTAGCATAAGTAGACCAAAACTTCTTTGCCACTCCGAGTGCTTTACTCATAAATGCAATTGGTTTGCCTTGCTGGGTTAATATGGCGCTAATACCATCACCTGAGGCATCGGTTTCTATAGTGAAGACGTCCTTGAAATCGGGCATTACTAACGTTGGTGTCGTTGTCATTGCCTGTTTGAGCGCGATGAAGGCAGTTTCAGCGTCCTCATTCCACCTAAATTGGCCCTTTTTAAGCAGATTGTTGAGAGCCCACACCATAATGCTATAATTTTTGACAAACTTCCTGTAATATCCTGTCAACCCTAAAAACCCACGAAGCTATGAAATATTAGTAGGTCGTGGCCATGCCACCATTGCCGCAATTTTATTTTCATCTACCTTCACGCCATGATTGGTGATTATGTGCTCTAAGTACTCCAGCTCTTGTTGACCAAAAGCACACTTACTAGCCTTGACAAAGAATTGTTGTTGCTGTAATATTTCAAAAGTCTGCCTTACATGCATCAGATGCATGTCCCACGTAGGACTATAGACTAATATATCATCGAAGAAAACCAATATAAATTTTCGAAGATGAGGTTGAAATATTGAATTCATGATAGCTTGAAATGTTGAGGGTGCATTACACAACCCAAAGGGCATAACCAAATATTCATAGTGTCCGTTGTGAGTGCGGAAAGCAGTTTTTGGAATATCCACAGGATTAACCCGTACCTGATGATATCCGACTCAAAGATCAAGCTTAGTGAAATATGAAGCACCATAGAGCTCGTCTAACATATCATCAACTGTTGGAATAGGGAAGCGGTCCTTCACGGTTGCAGCATTGAGGGCCATTTAATTTGTGCAAAAACGCCATGTTCCATCTTTTTTCTTCACCAACAGTACAGGTGATGAAAAAGGGCTGGTACTTGGTTTGATAAGGCCGGAATTCAACATTTCATGAACTTGCTTCTCAATTTCTTCCTTTTGATAATATGCATTACGATAAGGCTGAACATTAATAGGTTCGGTGCCGTCTTTGAGAGAAATGCAGTGATCAACCCCTCTAGTAGGTGGTAGACCTGCTGGTTCTTTTAGAATATCTGCAAACTCATGCAAAATGGCCTCCATATCAGGATGAGTTGTCTGGATGTGTGACTCCGCAGTACTGATCTGTAGTGAATTGCTTTGGTTAATTCAGTGATAGACGCAATTTGTATACCTTCATCACCCATTCCATGTAACTACCTAAGTTGGTTCTTCCACTGAAATTCCATGGTTAACTATTTCCAGTTGCAAACCACAGAACCTAGCATTTCTAACCATTGGATGCCCAGCACTAGATCCAACCATGTAAGTGGAAGAGAATAAAGAGTTAATGAAAAATGGGTGCCTTGCAGGTCCACTCCGACCTCTTCAAAATGTCCCTGGCATTTTAATTTTTCACCATTTGTAACCCGCACTGTGAAGGATGCGATCGGCACCACTAGTATTCGTAATGCATTGGCCAATCTTTCGCTAATAAAGTTGTGAGTTGATCCACTGTCGATTAGTGCGATGACATCGCTTGACCCTATCCTTGCAGTGATGCGAATGGTCTTGGGTGCAGCCCATCCTATCAACGCATGTAGTGTAATTTCTGGTTCGGTGATTGTCTCAACAATCTCCTGAAGTGGTTGGTTGACACGACCAAAAGATTGATGTCTTCTCCCAAGTGCAGGAGTGTCGAAGTAATAAATAACCCGGCAAGACCGGGGTCGAACCACAGAGAGGTTAATTGTATAAATTATAAACAACAACAACAACAACAACAACAACAACAATAATAATAATACTCAGTACGTGGCGTTGTTATACCTGAGAATGATCTAAAAAATCGGGTCACAGGTTTCCAGCCTATATATTGATTTTATAAAAAGATCAAAGAGATATATTATATAATATAAACAGATTTCTGATGCGAATGAACAAGGCAAGACCAACAATGTCAGGATCCTTGATCAAACACAGAGCATACTTAACATACATAACATATAACAAGAATGTAAATAATAATAATAATAATAATAGTAATAGTAATAATAGTAATAATATTAATAGTAGTAGTAGTAGTAGTAATAGTAGTAATAATAATAATAAAAAGAAGAAGAGGAAGAAATTAATGAGAATTTTGAGATGAAAGATTAATGTAAGGATTAAACAATGATAAAAACAAATGTCAAGGTTAGAGGATTCACTAATGGTATTTCAAATAAATATAATATAAACTCTTTTTATTACTCAACTAGAAACCACACACAAAGGAGGTTCTAATCGGATGATTTATCATTAATGGCTCATTATAAAGTATTAACATGATCATATTAATTATCTTGTCTAAGTAACACCATACTTATAAATATCATCAGGCATTCATGTTGCTAGCTTATGTTAACAACAAATCAAGTTCCTATCATAACAACGATGTCAGCCGAAAACTATGAAGGATCAAGCATTCGATGTACCAAGTGTTATACAACATAAATCTAGATTAACCATTTAACAAGCAAGGTATTAAGAATTAGTAAGATAAAAAGATAAGACATGCTAATAACAATTTATCTTGGATATAAA
>Ga0325411_1004693_pt1 | contig 15284 bp, 14 predicted proteins | sample PopdelMetagenome_13_FD_206181 | JGI IMG/M metagenome (GOLD analysis project Ga0325411, IMG submission 206181) | Populus deltoides microbial communities from Bellville, Georgia, United States - Xylem-PdIQD-R4 | ecosystem: Host-associated > Plants > Phyllosphere > Stem > Wood/Secondary xylem... | reverse complement strand
TGTCAAGGTTAGAGGATCCACTAATGGTATTTCAAATAAGTATAGTATAAACTCTTTTTATTACTCAACTGGAAACCACACACAAAGGAGGTTCCAATCAGATTATAAATTGTTAACATGATTACATTAGTTATCTTATTCGAATAATGTTCATACTTGTAAATGTTGTCAGGAATTCATGATGTTAATTTATGTTAATACCAAATCAAGTTCCTTTCATAGCATAGGTGTCGGTTATACTATACAGTTGAGCTATGAAAGTGCCAAGTATTTGTTGTGCCAAGTATTTAAGTTATACAACATAAATCTAGATTAATCATTTAACATGCAAAGTATTAAGAGTGAATAAGATAACAAATACAAAACATATTAGTATCAAACATTAAAGTCCATGTTGAGTTTATATTATACTTATTCTCACACCATTAGTGTACCATTTTCACCTTGACATGATAAACTTAGATAAATATGATGAAGAAGAGAAACATAAATAAACAAGAGGAGAACATGATTATATAAGTATAGTAAAGGAAATGAAAGGCATAAACAAGAGATTAATGAAAATATAACATGAAATAAAACTTTAACATTATAAAATACAAAGAAAGAGAGCAAGAGCAAGATCTTGATCTGAAAACCAAGATGTCTAAATGCATGACAAATGCCTCCTTTTATAGGTCAAAATTCAGAACTATTGATTTGATGACTAATTGTTGAGTGGGTGGCCACCTCTTGACTTGGTAAGAATCCTTATCTTTTTATCTCCAGAAAACGTCATTGCTAACATCAGAATTTGAGCAGATAGTCTTCATGAAAGTTCTAGGAAATTGTCTCAGCTTTCCAACAAAACAAGAATCGGTGCATTTGGACTTCTAGAACTCGAGATATGGGCTGAACACTAAACAGTGTCTAGGCTGCAGGATAGATTCCGACTTCTTTGTTGTTGCTAGAATTTGAACTTGAAAACAGTCCTTTTGAATCTTGGACTCTTCATGAAAGTTTTAGGCCTATATCTTAGCTTTCCATAGATATAAACTAGACCTAAATCCAAGTTCAACAGCTCCAGTTATGATCCAATAACTGAATGGTGTTTCAGTTTGGACTGAACTAAAATCTCTTTTCTAAGCTTATCCCTCTCTTTGTCTTCTCAATTTCAGTAGTTAAACTCATTAATCAATCTTTTGATTTATGTGATAGGCCTGCATTTAAGATGAACATTTACCATAAATTAAAGGTATCTTATATTATTAGACATGTTATTATAAAACATGCTCTAGTTAAGGAGTTATCGATACTTCAAGTGCAAAATGATGATATAAAACCTTGATAAAAATGCACTTTTAAGTACTAATCAATCTACTAATGAGTCTCACAAGATAAAGTACTATGATGATGTTGAGTATGATAAGATAACAACATCAGAGGCAAATGTGAGGGCCATTGAAGGTATTGACTTATATGATCTCGCCCAAGCTACCAAGATGTGCCTTATACCAAATGTGATCATATTGAAGAAATTTCATGTACCTGAATTTATAAAATATACTAGAACTCAATGCCCTTTCACTCATCTTAAATTCTACTATAATAAGATGACAAAGGTCGTGCATGATGAAAAGTTGTTAATGCATTTCTTTCTAGATAGCTTGAGTGGAGCTGCATTAAGCTGGTAGACAACACAAAAATATGAAAGTGGAAGGATCTTGTAGATGCTTTTATTAAGCAATGCAAGTACAACATGAACATTGCTCTTGATAGGTTAGTTTGTCTCTTATGGAAAAAAGAGATAAGGAGACTATATGTGAATATGCTCAATGATGGAGAGATTTGACTGTCGAAGTACATCCCCTATTCTTGGATAAAAAGATAGCTACCCTGTTTGCTAATACCCTTAAAGCACCCTATTATGAGCATGTAATGAATATGCTTAATGACGGATAGATTTGATTGTCCAAGTACATCCCCTATTCTTGGATAAAAAGATGGCTACCCTGCTTGCTAATACCCTTGAAACACCCTATTATGAGCATGTAATGAGTAGCTCAGCTTAACAATTTACTAATGTTGTGGTAATGGCTGAGTGTATTTATAAGAACACTAGTTAAATTTTTTTACATGATTTAGTAAATAAATAAATGATAAGAGGATGTTAAACATTTATAAGAAGGGTAAACTATGAATAAAAAAGAAGAAAAGAAAAATTAATTCTTCCTCTTCATTGGTGGTCGGCTACTGCTAGAGAGAGGGGGAGAGGGTTTCAAAATTTCTTCATTTTTTTTCTCTTGAAATTGATTGGGTTTCATCATAAATCAAAGGGGTTCTAGAGAATTTGAAGGAGAAATTTGAAGTTCTAGAGAGAAAATCAATTGGTTAACATTAAAAGTTCACTTTCACACTTGGTGAGAAGTTTTAAACCCAATGATGTGAGATTTATGGAATAAACTCTAGTTTTATGCATGAAATTAATTTTTTCTAGTTAGGGTTCTTAAAGAATAATTTGGGAAAAATGTTATATTATTATAAACTATTGCAATTAGGGTGAATTATGTTACAAATAATGTTTTATAGTAGATAATTGAAGAAAATATCATGGATAATAGAGGGGATTAGTGCCAACTATGAAAACAAAAAAAATAGAGAGTTTGGGAAAAATTCATTTATTGCTTGAGAGGTATTATAAGTGTGTTTGAAATGAATTAATTGATGTGTTGATTTACTTTACCGGTAAGGATTATCGAAATGAATTATTAGGTTTATTTAATTGATGTGTTGATTTATTTTGTCGGTAAGGATTATCGAAATGAATTCTTGGGTTGAATTAATTGATATGTTGATTTATTTTACAGGTAATGATTATCAAAAATGAATTATTGGGTTGAATGAATTTATATGTTGATTTATTTTATTAGTAAGAATTACCAAAATGAATTATTGAATTGAATTAATTGATATGTTGATTCATTTTACCGATAAGGATTATGGAAATAAATTATTCAATATTTATTGATGTGTTGATTTATTTCACCGGTAAGAATTATCAAATTGAATTATTGGATTGAATTACTTAAAATATTGATTTTTTTTATAAAGATTATCAAAATGAATTATTGAATTGAATTAATTGATGTATTAGATGTGTTGGGATTTAATAAATCGTAAGTGTATAATAATAATAATTGTCACATGTCACCCGCGCGGCGTCGTTTGCCATTTTCCATCTCGTTTGATTGATTGGTTCTTGGAGGTCGCCACCTAGTATTTAATTGAGAGCTACTAGAAAACCTGAGTGTATTGGTCTTGTCAGAGATTCACGGGTAAGGGATTGGTTGTGGTTAGGGAAGGTGTTAGCACCCCTAACGCACCTTACCTGAGGTAAGCTGCTTCGTGGCTTTAGAAATACGACTTACGTGTAAGTTCATAATTCTTGACCGTGATCAAATCAAAATATTAAATTCTTCTTATTCTTTGCAATTTTATTATAAAAAAATCCATAAAACAAATACAAACACACACATACACTTTTACTCTATATATATATATATATATATTTTGTTTTCTTACACCCTACAAATTATACAAAATTCAAACTAAACAAAAATTACATTAAACACTTTAAAAATTACAAAACAGCCCCTAAAACTCCAGGAATTGTAGGGAAGGGTTCTGTGAAGCCTCAGGGACAATAGGAACAGTGGTAGCGCGTCTCCTCCACGCACCGCCGCCACGAGAATTGCCGAAAAATGGGTGGGTCTGGCTCAGCTTCTTCTCTTCTTCCCTTCCCTGTCGTCGGTGACACCCACCGTCACCTGCAACAGAAGAAAAACACACAAGCCAGTCGATTTTAATCTTTGTTTAGATCTGTTTCGCTTTTGTTCTCTTTTCCTCCCGGTTTGTTTTTCCTCTGCCGATGGCAGGTCTAGCGGTGGCAGTCTTCTGTGGCCATTGCTGGGCAGTTCTAGCGGTGGGTTTGTGGGCGCTATGTGTCTCAGCTGTAGTAGAAGGCTGGCCGGCGAGAGCTAGGTCTCTGTTTAGCAGAGACGGGAGCGGCTGAAAGAATAGAGGAGGAAGGAGCGGCGAACCGATCTGGGTCCGTGGGGGACGCTGCTGATGGCGACGAAGACCGGCTGAGAGGAGAGTGAGAGGGTGGTCTGTTCATAGTGGCTGAGAGAGAGGTCAGTCAGAGCTGGGGAACGGTTGGCCGAGGAAGAGAGCGTGCTTGTGGCCAGCAGGTTCTTTGTGGCTGGGTCAACGGGAGGAGAGGAAGGGGCTGGTCTTCGGGTGCTGGAAAATGGCGATGAGGAAGAGAAAAAGTCCTGGTTTGGTTTCAAAGGGAGGGATGCGGCCGGCCTTTGTGAACAGGGAGAAGAAAGGAGCCGAGGGTGAGAAGGCCGGGGGGCTGTCTGGCTTTTGTTTCTCTGGTTTTGGTCGGGGAATGGAGAGTGGCAGCTCCCTAGCTCTCTCTAGTTCTCTTTTGGCCAAAGGGAGTGGGGCGGCTGGCTTGTGTTAAGGAGAAGAAAGGGCTATGGTTTTTTAGGGTTTTTTGTGGTTTAGGGTTTCTTTGTGATTCTCTCAATTGTGCAAAATTGCCCCCTCTTTTGTGTGAGTTGTGGACCTATATTTATAGGTAAAATGTTGCTTGGACCTCAAAATTGGTCCCACAACTTTTCTCTTTTTGTAAATTTTGATTTTTCTTGTTTTTTTTAAAAATGAGCAATATCAATATCGACTCAATGAGGAAAATCAATGATTTTAAAAATAACGCGTTAAAAGTCGAACCCATTCCAAAGCCTTTGAAAATTTAAATTATTTTGAGACGATGCTAAAAATGATGCAAATATAAAAAAAAAAAAAATTTTTTGGATTTTCATTGCTTTTCACTATTTTTGGATTTTTTCTAAAAATTCATCAAAACGCGGGTCAAAAATTGGGTAGCAATAACAACAACAACAACAACAACAATAATAATATGATGTACCTATTGGTATAATAGGTGAGGCCACAGGTACTCTTCAACTGTAAGGGATCACTAGTCGAGTGCAAAATCCAGGTAGGTAGTAAGCACCCTACAATAGTTCAATTGTTTTATTATTAGAATTCAAAACCATTTATTATTAATTCTTTTGAATTGTGAATTTTGCAATTTGATATCAAATGTGAGCTAGTTGTTTTGGTTTAGGGACTAGCGCCCAATTTTGGGTTGTGTAAGCTAGTTGTCCTGGTGTAGGGACTAGCCACTAGTTTTGGATAGTGTGAGCTAGTTGTCCTGGTGTAGGCATTAGCGCCCAGTTTTTGGGTAGTGTGAATTGGTAGTCCTAGTTAAGGATCAATACTGTTTTGGGCTATGTAATTTATTACCCTAGTTGAGGATTCGATCCTGGTTATGGGATAAATGTTTGGTTTAAGGCGGTAGATTAAATATGGAAATTAGAATTGGAAACTTTGGTGCAAGGTGTAACCTTTAATTAAATGAAGTTATGTTTTGTTATAAAAAAAGGGGGAGGACCTAAAAATTACATGAGATTATATTTTATTATGTTTTGATTTTAAACAAATTTTCAGTTCATCTCAATAGCAAGGAGGATGTTAGTTAACTTTAAGACATCTTTTGTTTATGACATAGTTTTTGTTGGTATGTGTAAACTTTTAGGAAATTACCTTTTGTTGTAATTAAAAACCTAAAAACTAAGGTATTGTAATTTAACTTAGAAAATCTTATATAGTATATTATGTGGTCTAGCCTATTTTATTTATTTAAAATGTAATGTACGTATTTAATCAACTCATTGAATCTATACGCATGTGGACACACGCACACACATCTAATTAATTTTTTGTGTGAATATGGAATTATTGATGAGATCTTTGAAATGTGGAAATAAATTTGAAATCTTAATTTGTTGAATAGAATAATAGCTTGAAACAAATTGTGTACAGGATGATTGGACAATGATTTTGTGTTTGATGTCCATAATTTGGTGTTGAAATACAAGGGGAAACTCTGCCAAAATTTTAGTATAAAATAATTTTTTTTCACCTTAATCTTAAATTGAATTACGATATTCTTATTTATAAGTTTAAGTATAAAGATTGGAGGTTGTTAGGGTATCAGAGCCCTAGTATGGGTTTAAGAGTTGAATTAAGATTTAATAAGTATTGAATTGTTCTAGGATGGCGCACACAAGGTAAAGTGTGATGACAGATCCCTTTTCAGCACAAAGACAGGGTCAAGATCTAGGTTTAGAGAAAAAAGAGAAAGAATTCCTTAGAGGATTTAGCCTCCTATATACCTGCAACATCCTATCCAAAATAAATGCCTCCTCCAGTAGTAGTGGTGCCAGTGGCAACCCTTGTACCATATACCGATTCGGTATTTATAGTTCAGATTGTGAGGGTAATGATGGAGGTGATGCCTCATGTGCCAATATTGGCACCCCCAGGAGCACCAGCAGCGTAGGTACCACCAGTTGCCCCTGCACCGGTGGACAGTGTGGTTACACTAGTTCGGGTAGTAAAGAGCATGCGAGAGTTGGGGTGTAAGTCATTTGTAGGAGAACCAGATGCTATGATAGTAGGAAGGTGGTTATATACAGTAGAAGACATTATGGAACAAATTTGGGTGCAGAGGATTTGAGAGTGAATTGTGCCACTCATTTATTGTCAGACAGAGCACAATCTTGGTGGTATATAGTGCGATCTTGGAGACCTGCAGGGTTGTGGATATGGGCTTAGTTTCGAGTGCAATTTGAAAACTAGTTTTACTCATTATAAGATCAAAAGGTGAAGGAGCATGAGTTTTTTGGCCTTAATACAGGGTGATATGTCAGTACTCGACTATGAGAGGAGGTTCCATGACCTCTCAATGTTTGCTTCGCACTATGTTCCTACAGAGCAGCAATTAATTGAGAAACAACATGATGGGCTATAATAAGAGTTGAAACAAACATTGCTCCCCTTAAAGTTTAGGACAACTAGGGAACTATTGGAAGCAATTGAGGCCTTGGAGGCTTGTATGAAAGAGGGCCAACAAGGCCAGGTGAGTCTGGGCAAGTGAAAAGATACTAAGCAGATATCTAACCGACCTCCTTTTCCTAAAAAGGGCAAATGTCAATTTAGTCAATTCAAAAAAGAGGGAGGATCGACATACGAGTCCACTCAGAGTTCAAGAATGAGACTTGCCAGAGGGCAATCATACTCGCAGGGTGGTCCTATTGGGAGGACTCTAGAGTAGAAGACATACCCCCTATGATTGGTGTGGGAAGAGACATCCTAGGGACTATTTTGCCATACCTAGACGATGTTATATTTATCGGTGAGAGCACAGATGGAAGGATTGCCCTTATCTAGGTCAGGGTTGCTATTATTATGGAGGACAAGGTCATTTTAGGAGAAATTGCTCTAGGAGGATCGAGTTTGCACAGAGCTAGGGACAACAAACTAGGAGCCAGCAACAATCTGTCACTATAGATAGACTAGTGAGACAAACACAATCAGGGTTCAGTGGTACAAGAAGTCATCCTAGAGCATTAGGTGACAGGACTTAGGGTAAGATATTCAACATAACACAAGATGATGTTAGGGCTACTTTGGATGTTGTGACAGGTACCCTACATTTAGAGAGGATACACTACAAGATTTCACAGTTTTATCGACAAACAAAATTTGTCGGTAAGAGATTCAGATTTCGTTGGTAATTTTTTTACCGACTAAATCACCGACGGAAAGTGTCCGTCGACATATCTTTCGTTGGTAATACCACATTCCGTCGCTAAGTCTGTTAGTAAAAAAAAAAATATTACCGATGGTTTTACAGACAGAAATTGCAAGCCAAAAAAAATAATTCCCACTGGAAATATATCGACGAATTTATTCCGTGGGTAATAGTGGCATATCTAGTAAATATGTTGCAGCTCTCGGTAAAATGCCGACGGAAGGAATCCACCAATGAAACCGTCGGTAATTTTAGCATTTCCAGTAAATATTTTTGAACTCTTTGTGAAATGTCGACGGATACATGCCGTTTGTAAATCCGTTGGTGGGTATTATTATTTTTTATAAAAAAAATTATTTAGAATAAATAATATAAAATTATATAAATCAATAGTAAAAAAAACCAATAATGCAAATAAATTTTATTAAACATCAAAAATAAAAAAAAATAAAGTTAAATAATATTCATTACAAATTGAATGTGTTTCCAAAAATATATTAAATTAGCACAATGGCGGAGCTGGAGGAGGAGGAGGAGGATGTTGGTTGTTAGAAGACCAAAAAGGGGGCGCACACGTATCACCACTGTGTGATGCCATGTTTATGACCATTTGGCGAAGTTGTTCATAATTCGCCGAGAGTTGCTCGTATTTCTCGGTGAGATGAGTCGTGTGTTGTTCATAATTCGCCGATAGTTGCTTGTATTTTTTGGTGAGATGAGTCGTGTGTTGCTGCAAGGCCATGAACTCCTTAGATTGGGTGCTCGATACTGATTGGAAGCTCCCAATGGTTGAGACACTATTGGTCACCCTCAAGTTCTCAGCTGTAGTGTTGGAGAGCCCGTACACCCGATTTTTATTGGGTCTACCGGACGATCCTACCTCCATCCATAAATCTGGATCGAAATCTGGATGGGTCGAAGGATCGTCCCCATATCTCTCCCTCAACCGACTATTATAGGTCTCCTGAAAATGAAAAAAGAAATCATCATATTCAATTCAATAAAAATAATAACTTACGAAATAAAGTGGTTAAACGAACATACCACAAAGTGTTGAGCGCGGATGTCAACGAACTGTTGCACCCCCTTTTGATGGTCTTGACTCCGCATGTGCGTCTCAACCGACAGCTCCATTGGGCTCGGCTCACATCCAAGAGACGGAGACTGTAAGGAAAAAAACTAATTAAGTAACAACAAATTATTTAACGATATATTTCATTTAAATTAATCTTACCATCCGTTTTGCATGTGCAGCAAACGAAACGGAGTTGCCAGTGTGCGTTGTCACTGAACCATGAATTGACCGATTCTGGTTGCCAGCATCGGACTGTGAGCATCGTATGAACTGCTCAGACGTCACATGCTCAATATATTGCTGCCATAATGTATAGTGGTTTGAAATTCCTCCAAACCGTCACGTCGTTCCAGCCTTGGATCTCTCGTATTTTTTTAACCTTCTTTTGTGCTTCATACCAAAAATCATGTAACCTGCTTCCATAGTGAGAAATTAGATTTTAAAACATAATTTTTTTAAGAAAATATTGTATTGTTTTCTATGTTACCTAGTTGCCGCGTGATTTTCCCACACCCTCCTCACAACAATGTCACGCGCATTGTCCCAGGTGAATTTATCCTGTGTATAAATAATTAATTTTAAATAAAAACAATAATTTATTTACAATTATATTAAAAATTTATTAAAAATAAGTTGGAAATTAGAAATTAATACCAACCTCAAATTTGTCAAACCATGCATCGATTTGAGGTATCCATTCAGGATGTCTGGATACCTGACTCCATTGAAATAATGGAATCTCCATCGACAATTTAAACGCCGATGATATTACTCGGGCGACCTCAATGTTTGTGAACCTAAAAATAAATTAAATTAATAAAATATTGTTTAGTTGTTCATAAATTATGTTATAATTAAAAAAAATTAAAACCAAAACAAACTTATATTGAAAAGTCGTCCTTCCACCCTGCCTTTGCACTATGAAACCGCGTTGGAAGAGGCAGCATCTGTAGACGACGCAAGTGCCTCTTCTTGATGGGAAACTAAGGACATGTCATCCTCGCTGCTAGAAGAACTAGCTGCGACCCTATGTGAGCGACGAGATGTTGATTTCGTTCTACGCATCTACACAATTTTATACGAATAATTACATGATTAAATTTAATGACTAAAAAAAATTCGACAGCACCTCCCCTATACTGGAAACTATCCAAAGTTTTCAAACCTGCAAATATTGACAATAGCCACAACCAATTGACCACATGCAAAAATCTTGTATATAACCTAACATCTATACAAATAACAATTAAAATTAATGGAAATAATTGAACACATATCATGCAATAATAGAGTAAAATTTAGAGAAAATAATTAATTTATTCTTATATATTCAGCTACTAATTACAAGGTAAATTCAACAATAACAATTAAAATTCAATAAAGTATTCAATTATTATGACAATACAAACAATAAAATATATTGAATAAATTAAAAAAAAAACTATAGACTAACAATTAAAATTAATGGAAATAATTAAACACATATCATGCAATAATAGAGTAAAATTGAGAGAAAATAATTAAATTTCTACATATTCAATTACTAATTACAAGGTAAATTCAACAATAACAATTAAAATTCAACAAATTATTCAATTATTATGACAATAAAAACAATAAAATATATTGAATAAATTAAAAAAAAACGATAAACTAACAATTAAAATTAATGGAAATAATTAAACACATATCATGCAATAATAGAGTAAAATTGAGAGAAAATAATTAAATTTATTCCTACATATTCAATTGCTAATTATAAGATAAATTCCACAATAACAATTAAAATTTAACAAAGTATTCAATTTATGGCAATACAAACAATAAAATATATTGAATAAATTAAAAAAAAAACTATAGACTTTAGGAATCAAAAATGCTTCCCTTTATAATGTGTTTATTTCAAGACTTTATATACATGATAAAAATACACCAAAACAAAAAATATAACAAAAATAACAATAGCTAAAACAAAGAAAAAAAATCTTGAAGTAAAATGAAGTAGAGGAAACACATACCTTTTAATTTGCTGAAGATTCAAGTAGAGATTACAAGCTAAACAAACAAAATATTTGAAGGAAATGAGATGGAAAAAAACGAAAATGAAAGATTGATAATGGAGCAGATGAAAAAATGAACTGAAGAGGCGGTCGTTGGGATTTATAGCGCAGTTTTACCGACGGACTCACCGACAAACATTTAAATAATATTAATTTTAATTATTCCGTCGGTGATGTTTCAAAATTTGTTGGTGATGTTTCAAATTTCGCACCATAATTTTTAATTACCCTATATATTTTTCACAGTTCGTCGGTATCTGTCGGCAATTACACACGGTCAGAGATGCATTTAATAACCTGCCCTTTGGAATTCACACCGTCTGTCAGTGATTTTGTCGGTGATTATGAACTGCTGACCAATCCTGGTAGACAGTTGTTCGTCTGTAAATTTATTTGTGATTGTGGTATTTGCAGTAAATATTTTTCAACTCTTTGTGAAATGCTAACGGACGGTTGTCCGACTGTAAAGTCATTGGTGATTGTGGCATTTGCAGTAAATATTTTTCAACTTCTATGAAATGCCGACAGATGGTAGTCCGTCTGTAAAGTCGTCGGTGATTGTGGCATTTCTAGTAAATATTTTTCAACTCTATGTGAAGTCGGTGATTGTGGCATTTGCATTAAATATCTTTCAATTCTCTGTGAAGTTGGTGATTGTCCATTTCCGTCGGTATGGACGTCGATGATAGTGCACTGTTGAAGACAGGTTATGTTTGTATTGCCTATTTACCATCCTGTAAACACTTAAATTACAAGTTGTCCATCGCACAAAACAATAACAACAGTTAACACTTATAAAATAAATATTTTGTGTTACAAAATATCATCCATAATATATATTACATGAAAAAACATGCTTTACACATTGCTTCATTTTGATAGTTAGTCAGAATTTTCTTCTTTTTCGTCGTCAATTGAATAGTCATCGCCTTCATCGCAATCTTCAATATGGATGTCATCATCTTCATCGACATTTGCTTGTCCGCTAGAGCTTAAAACAACTTTCAACTCCTCTACGTCAACATCAATAAGACTATCATCAAAAACACGAAAATTTGAATTTTCTTCCAAGTCAATTGAAGGAGCAACTCGATATGGTTCAACCAACTCATTAACTTGAAAGACTTCATCTTACACACTTCTATCTTTGTTCTCATCCTGAACAACCTCGACATAACCCCTGGGTTTTGTTTTTAAAATGGATAACAATCAACTCTTGATCGATCCTTTCTAAAGTAAGGGGTGTATGTGTAATAAACTTGTTGACATTGCTTTGCGAAAACAAAGACATCATTTACATTGCGGAGTCTAGCTTTTGAATTGATTTCAACCAGACCATAATGAAGATCAACTCTGATTCCTCTGACAGTTGTGTCATACCAATAGCATTTGAATAAAAACACTCTATTTTGCTCGCTATGATATTGTTGTTTGACGACCTCTTTTAATCTACCACAGTAGTCAACTTCTAACTCACTACTAGTCGATCCCTTAACACAAACACCGTTGTTGTATTTCTTTCTTCAATGCTTATATTCTTCAGTATGGAACACATATCCTTTGACAAAATACCCGTTGTAACACTTAACCTTTCTTTCAAGGCCCAGGCTTGGTGAAGACAATGACTTAGCAGCACTCCTTTTCATTTGATAAACCTTTTATGTACTGTACAACAATGAACAGTAAATGAGAATTTCATAATTACATACAATAATTTTGCAAGAGATAATGAGTTTGTGATAGTACTTACATGTGTTCTGAACCACATGGCAAATTGTTCATCTTGTAATTGAAAGATTTGGGATTCAGTCAGTTGTGAGTTATTGGACAACAAATATTATTGCCTGCAAGGTTGTTCCAAATTATATGAGTTTATGATATTACAATATATAAATAGTATATTATTAACAAAGTTTAATTAGTAGTACATACATATATATATATATATATATACTTACTGAATAGAAGGTCTCAGCTCATCACAGTTAAATAGAATATAATTGTGTGTTTGTCTGAACTCTATTTCCGACAAATATCTTCCCCTTACGACATTTTTAGGCGTGGGTCGTCTAGGATTGCAGAATATTGACAAGTTCCCACTGGAAGGCACTTCACCGCCATCATCATGCTATGGAACGCGATTGATTCTCGTTCTCAAATGAGGTTCGAAATAGTACGAGATAAATGTTGAGATCTCCTCAACAATACAAGCTTCACATATCGAATCCTCAACATGCACCTTATTCTTAACCTTTTTCTTGAGATTAAACAAGTACTTGCATTGAATTAATCAAATATTTTCAATTAAGAAAAACAAATAAAATACTTTTATATATGAATTACATTGCAACTGTAATATCTAACCGTTCGAATGGGTACATCCATCTATACTGGACCGGTTCTCCAACTTTTGCCTCAAATGGTAGATGTATGGGGAGATGCTCCATTGAGTCAAAAAATAATGGAGGGAATATCATCTCAAGTTTGCATAGTGTCTCGATGATATTTGTTTCAAACCTCTCAATGTGATCAACATTCAACTTATTGGAGCATATATCTCTAAAGAAATGACTGATCTCCGTGAGTGCATCCCATATCCTTTTTGGCAACAAATCACTGTAAGCTAATGGAATGAGTGTTTGCATAAACACGTGGCAGTCATGACTCTTCATTCTATACAATCTGTATTCCTCCGTATTAACCAACCTTGATATGTTGGAGGCATGTCCATCAGGGAAACGCAGACTCTTAAGCTATTTGTAGACTAGTAGTTGTGCATTTTTCTCTAACACGAAGCTTGCTCTTGGTTTTGCGACCCGTGACCCATCACAAACCAACTCCATATTTTGACGGTTACAGAACAAAGCTATATCCAATCTAGCCTTGATGTTGTCCTTTGTCTTCCCCTTCACATCCATGACGATGTTGAAAATGTTCTCAAACATGTTCTTTTCAATGTGCATGATGTCAAGGTTATGGCAGAGAAGATTAGTCTTCCAATAAGGAAGCTCCCAAAAGATACTTCACTTTAACCAATTATGGGTCAAACCAAAACCATGGAACTTCTACTTACCTGATTGAAGACCAAACACAATGTCACCGTACTCTGATACAAAATCATGCAATTCTTCACCAGAAAGATGCGGGGGTGCCATATCCTTTTCAACTCTACCAACAAAGAAATCATTTCTATTCTTTCTGTACCTGTGATTCAGTGGCAAGAAACGACGGTGACAGTAAAAAAAGAAGCTTTACCTCTGTTTGTTAGTGTGAATGCCTTGTTGTTTTCCATACAGTATGTACAAGCTAGTTTTCCATGTTTGCTCCATCCAGAAACCATTCCATAAGCTGGAAAATCATTGATAGTCCACATCAAAGCCGCCCTCATAATAAAATTTTGTTTCCTCGATATATCATAAGTCAAAGCTCTAGAGGACCACAACTGCATCAACTCATCAATCAACAGTCGAAAATAAACATCTATATTTCAACCCGAGCTGCTTGGACCGGGTATGACAGTAGATAAAAACATGAACTCCAGCCTCATACACATTCCTGGTGGTAAGTGATAAACTGAGTATGATCGGCCAACAAAAATAAGAAGCAGGAAATGACCCGAATGTGTTGAATCTGTTTATACACAACTTAAGACGCACGTTCCTTAATTCAGCTGAAAAGTGAGGATGCACACTGTTAAAGTGTTTCCACTCTTCATCGTTAAAAAGATGCACCATCACTCCATCAACCGCATCATGTGACTGGTGCCATGTCATGTGCTCAGCAGTCCTTGGTGACATGAATAACATATGCAGTCTAGGTGTGATTGACAAGTATCTAAGTTTTTTATATGCCACTAGAGTCTTTCCCCTACCAGTTTTGGGTTTGTAACGGGAATGCCCACATGTTATGCACTCGGTCAGCTAAGCATTTTTAAGGTAGAATAACAAGTAGAAGTTAGGGCACATGTTAATTTTCTAGTATTCTAAATCGAGGGGTTTCATCATGGACTTCGCAATATAGAAGTTCTCTTTCAGCATGTTCCCTTCAAGTAAAATGCTTCTCGCCCATTCAATAATTTTGTCATACCCGGCCTCACTCAACCCATGATCTGACTTGATGGTGAACACCTGTGCTATGGCCGATAATTTACTGTGGTTTGTGCAGCCATCCCATAATGGTTCGTCAGAATCTTTCAACAAATCAAAAAACCTAGCTGCATCTGCATTAGGTTCTTCTTCTATGATTGGACATTGACTGACATTACCTTAATTCATTCTCATTGCATCCATAACCATATTCCTGTAAGGATTACTGTTATCATTTGCAACTCCATGCACGTTGTTAGCATTAGAAGTTGACCCAACCACCCTTTCTCCCATGCTCTTATTACGAACAAATACTTCTCCGTATGCATACCAACACCAGTAATTCTCCATAAATC
>Ga0325411_1004692_pt1 | contig 15286 bp, 11 predicted proteins | sample PopdelMetagenome_13_FD_206181 | JGI IMG/M metagenome (GOLD analysis project Ga0325411, IMG submission 206181) | Populus deltoides microbial communities from Bellville, Georgia, United States - Xylem-PdIQD-R4 | ecosystem: Host-associated > Plants > Phyllosphere > Stem > Wood/Secondary xylem... | reverse complement strand
CTAAGTCAAAAGTAGTGCTCCATGGCTGGCCGGATTGACCTCTACAAGAAAGAAGAGGCAATTATGGGCGTGCTGCTGGTCTTTGTAAAGACAAATCGAGTAAAAAAATGCACGAGGCTATAATGTTTTTAAAAAAAGAAAAAGAATCCAATATCAACGTATTTTATTAAATAAATGAAGTTATGCAATATTATATATATATTTTGGTATTGCCAAAATTATGTCACCTAAATTTACGAAGCACATCATGTCAAAATAGAAAAATAAACGTCATCTAATTGGCTGGTTGCAACCTGCTACTAGTGACTTATTAGAGGGTGAGCCATGCCCATGCTCCTTGCACTCTTTCGTTGAGACAGAACCTTACTAGGTTTCTAGCTCTTTGTTCCGTCCTATGATACAACTCTAATAAAATAATAATAACTCATATGAAGGTTATTATATACTTATATAATTATTAATTTTAGAATTCATCAAATTATTTGAAATATGTATAAGCTGATTCGAATATTCATTTTAATAATAAAAATAAATAAATAAATAAATAAAAATGTAAACCGAAACTAGAAATATTTCTTAGGGGGCCAAATTTTATATATATAAAAATAACAAGAAGAAAACACAATATTGTATCCCTTGCACTCTTTAAATAAACGACATCTAAATTAACAATTAATTAATAGGTGGATTTGCGATATATATATATATATATATATATATATATATATATATTAGAAGGAGGACATTATTGTACGGACATGCTGCCTGTACTTCGTGTTTCTTTCTTGTCTACTCTCCAACTTATTTCATTTCTATATTCTTAAAAATAAATATATGGTGTTCAACAATAATGATTTTTGTTGAGCAAAGTTTAGAGAGAGATGGAGACTTTATTGAATGGCCATTCACTTGCTGGTCATTTTCTGCTTTCTTTCAATAAATATCGATTTCTTTAAAAATAAATAAATAAATAAAAGTAATGATTTTGGCCAAATAGCCTTATTAACTCAATCGATAATTATGCTCTAAGAAATTACAAGGACCTTTCATGGTCTAACCCAACCCAGTTGCATATATAGACCCTCTGCGCGCAATAGCTTGTAATAACAATGGATCCAATTTGTTCTCCTAAAAGATTAATTTTGGGTTCATTTCTCTATTTTACAACATGGAAAAGTAAATAATTTTTAATTTTTAATTTAATTCCATTTCTTTGCAGGTTGATCTTGGATATGAACTCCTACTTAACATATTCCCTCCATAATTAGATGCTCTCCACGATCAAGATCGTGCTTCTTACCTGATATCTCGTGTGGTAGGTGATCACTCAGTGGATATTGCATATAATTAATTAAATAATAACAGAGGAAGATTCACACTTAATATCTTGAATAAGAAATTTGTGCAGTGTATCCCAGTGAGAAACATTATCATGTTGTTTGTCATAATGAGCTCTCTTTTTTCATCATGAACGTAAAAGAGCTGCACTTAACACGATATATATATTTGAAGACCAGCAGCAGCTGAGCAATAAGCCGTCCATGCCACCACCGACGGTTCGCTAAACATGCATAAATGTGGAGAGGAACTGTGCATGGGATATCAATATCATGATCGATAGCTTGGGGACCCCATGGCATAATGAAACATTTTCAACACGGTTGCTTGAGAAGAAAGATTGCGTTTGTATTGGGAATTGAGGCGTGCATTCACTCTTCATCAAGAGTCCAACATGGTCCTAGCTAGCTAAGTGTGCGTGGATCTTTTTAAAGTGAGGAACAAGCATGGGTAAATTTAAAAATGAAGCGAAAGAGATAGATCAAAGGGTAATATATAATTACAATGTTTAGGACCTAATTGAATAAATCTAAACTATAGGAGTAAAATTAATTTTAGTTAAAAAGAAATTTGGGAGGTTAATGTGGCTTCTCACGAGTGCCAATACTTCTATCTAAAACACAACTAAGAAGATAGACATTTAGGCTCAATACACCATAGTAATTAAGTTCTTGACTATTGTCACAAGGGACATGGATGCAATCTATATGTAAAAATGATTAAAAAAAATTATCATCTAAATTTATAGTAATTTAGAATCCTAATCAGTCATCAAAGATGTTAGATAAGATTCTAAAGTATGTAGGAATCTTTTATATATATATATAAAATTGTGTTAGACTAGTTTATTAGAATCTTTGCTTAATTAGATAATTATATTCCTAGTTATATTAGGATAATTAGAGGAGAAATCTCCCTATAAATATAAGTGCCAATGCATTTAAAATTTAATTGAGTTGATAAGAAGTGTATGCTAATAAGTGTGTTAATTAGAAAAGAGAGCTTGCCCGTTAAAAGTTGAATATCAATCAATAAATCTTGCAATGTCTAAATATTTGTATTTGTTTTACTTCTAACAAATGTCATAATTTCATATATAACCAAGAATAATTGTTAGATGGATGAAATCCTAGTTAATATAGGAATACTTGAAAAAAAAAAGTTGTGTTCGAGTAGTTTATTATAATTCTTGTTTAATTAGTTAGGTAGAATTCTTATTAGATTATAATAGTTAAGAGGAGCAATTTTTCTATAAATATAAAGGTTAATGCATTTGGAATTCACGCATGTTGATAACAAATGTACTGAAATAAGTACGTTGAGAAAAGAGAATCTGTGTTAAAGATTCAATATTAATCGATAAATCTTGAAAGGTCTAAACATTTATATTTGTTTTGTTTCTAATAATTGTCTTGAGAGGTCTAAACATTTATATTTGTTTTGTTTCTAATAATTGGTATTAGAATTGAGGTTAATTATGTGGGGAAACGCAAAAATCCTTTTCAAGGGCAGTAGTAGCTTCCAAATTGAACAATTCATCCTAAAACTCGACCAGAGCAGCTTTAGTTTTTATAATTCTTTGCTAAAGAATTATTGGAGTGGACAAATATTTTGGTGAAGGATTATTTATGGGGCTGAACAATTATTTTGGTGAAGAATTTATGCTTTTTCGAATGAAAAACAATGGTAGATAAAGATTGTTACACTGAGATAATTTTTTTCTGTTTTTTTGTCTCTTTTTTTTTATGCACACATTTTCTCTTTATTTTTTAAAATCCTCCAAAAATTATCTCTTGATTCTTTTTTTTTCTCTCTAATTTTTTTCTCCTCTTTTTTAATTTTAGTATTTTTTTAATTCTTTTTGAAAATACATGTGTGAAAACGGGATCAAAAATGGGTTATGAAAATCATGAAGAATATGGAAGTACTGGAAACATGATTGATGACTTGAATAGATTTTCAGTGCAAATTGGTATGGTTAATGCTTCATCTAATTATATATGATGTCTTGGGAAGAGGGTGTGTTTGGAAGTTCGGAATTTGACCATAAATAAACACTTCGGGTTGGACTTTTCTGAAAAGTAAATGCAGGTCAAGATTATTTTTTTTCCCTAGCTTGGATGCTACTCTTTCAGAACTTAAATTATTTAATGCTGCATGATCGTCTTCTGACATGGTAGGCTCGACCAGTTTTTGTTTTTATCATAGTTTTAAAACCTGATCTGACTTGATGGGTTGATCCGGGATCCGGCCGACCCGGGGTTAAAACCGGATCGGGTTGAAGAAAAAAAAGGGAAAAACAAGACCTGGTTAAAAACCCGGTTGCAACCCGTTGACTTTTATTTTTTTACTAAAACAATGTCGTTTTGATTTTTTTTAAAAAAAAATTGATCTGGTCAAAACCTGGTGACCCGATCAAAACCCAGAACCTGAATCCTGAACCATGCTGGGTCTAAAAACTATGAATTTTACGCATTTCAGTTAAATATGAGTAAGCTTAAGAAAATAATTGCTTGAATAAAAAGTTAGATTATCTGAAAAACAGGAAGCCTAATTCACACTGTTTGCTTGCTTTCAGGAATTAGAGTATATACTCGACCACATCTCTTAACAATATTTGGGAGATATTATGGGGACCAATATATCTATTCTTTGGTTGAAAGGTTTAGGTGCCAATTAAGTTTTGCTTCAAGCAATATAAAATAAACTAGCTAGGAAATTCACGCTATCATACAAGTAGAATTCTAAGTTAATTTTTAAGGTAAAAAATAAAGTGTTAGCATTATTAATGTGTTTTATGGTACCATTAAATTCTTTATTTGAGGATTTAAAGATGATGTTTGTGCTTACTAAAATTAATTAAAAAATATATAAATTGATAAATTATAAAACATCTTGTTGATGCTAATTAAATATTAAAGAAAGAAGTTGATGTTTCTTGTAAGAATTAAAAGATAAATAAATATGCAAATATTTGATTTCAAGTCGTGAGATACTCTTCGAGTTTTTTTTTTAAAATTTATATGGCAATTAAAATAGATATTTATAAGAAAGTGAATGATTTAATGTTCATAGAAAAATATAATTTTTATTTTAAATTCTCTTTTTTTATTGATGTATTTGTTTTTTATAAAAAAAATATTTTTTTTATTAGCAATCTGGTTTACTGAATAGAAACTAAAGACATTTGAAATAAATATTCATTTTTTTCTTATGAATTGAAATAAGGAGGAAAAAATATATCCTTTAATCAGAACTCATTTCCCTTATTTATTCATTCTTTTTTTTATTTTGTTTTTGATAAAAAAACATGTTTTTTATTAAAAGTATTGTTTTTTTAATAAAAACTTATTGTAATCTTTAGACCAAGTTTTAATAAAAATTATAAATTATAATTTTGTTGTGAATGTATTAAAGATATAAAAATAATAAACATGAGAAAAAGTTTGTAAGAATTTATAACAAAAATAACAAGTTATATTAATAGGGATTTATATGTTGAGAATTTAGAGGAATATTTCACCAATGAATTTTTGAAATAGAATTTTAGGTTTAAGTTAAAAAAGAAATTAAAAGGAGGACCAGATTTAACAAAAAACAAAAACAAACCTCATTTTATTTAGATGTAGAAAACTTCACATTTCTCTTTATAGTTTTAGCTTATGTATTATTTGGTCTTTATTATTTTAGTATTTCATATTTTGACCCTAAACTTTATTTTTTTTCATGATTTGGTCATTGGATGTAGAGAGACGACATATAAAGTTGCGAAAATGATTAAGGAGATAGAAAGTGTTTGGCTAGCCATATTTTAGCCATAAAAAAGAATGATCGTAATATCAATAGCTTCGTTTTTAATAGGGGAGTTCAATAAAGGTGGTGTTGTGTAAACCCTAGTTAAAAAAAATCTTGTTATACAAATGTATGTTTTTGGTTTGATTGTGAAAATAAAACAAAAATGTGGGGTTCCATGTGAAAATAAAAGAAACATTGGATCATTAGAGTAAATACTGAAAATTTGTAGCTATATAAACATGAGTAGTCTTCTTTAAGAACACTCTAGTGCTGCCCAAGAAAGTAGAAAAATAAGAGAGAAGAATTGTGAGGAAAACCTATAAAATTCATCATAAAAACATAAAAGAGAAATACATTAAGTAATCAAAGTATATTAGAAAGATATTTGAACATGAAAAAAAATGGTATATTCAAGGTCTAAACCCTTGAAAATATTCCGCCAATGAGTTTTTGGAGGGGAGGAAGAAAAGTGAGGATAATAATGTTTTTTCAACCTTTCAACCTTTCTTTTTCTTCGAGTTAGGAGGTAAGAAACTTCTCCAAAACACTTGATTGAAATAGTTTTGTGTGTAGTGTTAAATGGAAAGTTTTAATGTATAAGGATATTTGAAATTATACGTTAGGGTGTTAGATTATATACTTTTATTATTGATTTATGATAGTTTATGTGAAAAATAATTGGGCAACAACTAAATGTAAATGCATTGAAGAGAAATTCATTCCTTCTTTTGGACAAGGTTTCAGCCATATAGAATAGAATTTGTGTTTGGACTATTTAATGCAATTGATAGATTAATTGTGTAAAATTATGTTAAAGTGAATAAAAGGTGTATGGTAAAGTAATTTGGATCAATTGAAAGAAAAAAGAATACTCATTCTTAACGAAGAAGAAATTTGTGAAGGCACAAAATTAAAAAAAATAAAATTATTAACTTAAATTGGTTAATTTACTATGGAATGTGGTTCTTAACATGCTAACTTAATTATTGATAGATGAATAAGTGATCAATTTCAAAGAACTCGAAATAAAATATTATTTCGACATTAATGCATAAATTTGGCTAGGAAAAATAAAGAGATTTATAAGTTTTCATTTCTGAATTAAGAACTTAGTTATGATTGTGAAATGAAAATCTGGTTATGAATGGATGAGAATTTGAAATTTATATAACATACATATTGGAATAGGTAAGATTGTTATTCTAGTTTAGAGACTAGCATCAGGATTAGAGCAACGTGAATAACTACCTCGAATAAGGGTGGATGTGGTTTTTTATTTGAAAAAAAAAAGTTTATCATGATAATAAGATAGATCTTCAAGAAATGGCTAAGTAAAGTCTATTAATATTTTTTAAAAAAAAATGTGAAGTCTATCCATCTTAAAAACCTTGTAAAAGGCATTGCATCTCATAAAAATATAACTAACAAAATAAATCAACTGATAAAACATAGAAAATAAAATACCACAAGGTGAAACTATATTAAAAAAAACATTAATGACTTAAAAAAAAAAACCCCTCTTGCAGTCCACCATGAAATATGAGCTGCCCTAAAACACCAAAGTATTGTTAAAAAAAAAAAAAAACACCAATTCTTTTAGTTTATTTTGTAACTGTGATAGACACACACTCACATGTATTGTTTAATCTGTTGATTGAACTGCTGAGGTGACATGATAAAAATGTCGGTGGTGGTGTTTTTATAGTAACCTGAGCAAGGGAGGGAGGTGCTCTTGAATCTTCAAAGGAACAGCAATCGGAGGAGGAAATGTGGGTGTGGTGATTAATGATGGGAGGAGCTCTTAAATCTTCAAAGGAATAGCAATTGGAGGAGAAAATGTGGGTGTGGTGATTAATGATGGGAGGAGCTCTTGAATCTTCAAAGGAATAGCAATTGGAGGAGGAAATGTGGGTGTGGTGATTGATGATGGGAGGTGCTATGATTAATGGTGATGAACAGACATTCGGAATATGCATTAACATTTTGTACGACATGGGCCAAACTGGTTTTACGTTGAATCAAATATAACCCCATGTTTGTATTGCACTAAAATTGCAGAATTGAAACCACGAAGATGACCCCGCAGTTTCCAGCAATAATCCCTCGTCTTAAATGGGGGCAGTTGGAATGCTAATTGTAGTATTGCTGGCTTGTTTTAATAATATTTTTTTATTTATAAAAATTTATTTTTTATATTATCATGTTAAAACAATTTAAAAACACATAAAAAATTAATTTAAAGTAAATAACAAATTAAAAAGTTTTAATTTTTTTAAATAAAAGTAAAACAAATAATTTTTATAATTTGTTTTTCTATTTTACATGGCAGAATCCACTTGTGCCAAGTTCACCAATCTCGAAATTGGTTTTGCAATTTTTATTTTAATTCTCCTTCGCTCATTTTGTAAAGAAAATAATGATAGTGTTGGACATACTAAATTATGAACACAATACGTGAAAACAGCATAATTAAAAATAAAAATATATATATAATAAGATTTAAAAGATGATTATGATTTATACTAGCAAGTCCTTACGGGGCGTGGCGTGATGGTAAAGGGTTTGAGATCTGCATAGCAGGTCTTGAGTTCGAGTCAGGACGTGCACCTCTTGTAAGAGCCTGAAACAGCCGAGGTTTTACTCCCTCACCTGAGCCCACAAAATATACTTTCCAGAAATGGGGTTTCCTCGAATTCAAAAAACAAAAAAAGATTTATACCAGCAACCTAAATCAGGTACACTGTCAACATGATTAAACATGGCTGTGTCTGTTGAGTCAATTATCACACACTTGCTTCAGTTGCAAACAACATATAACGTTAATAAAATTAAGTTAAATTGTCGACATAAATTGCCAATAAGAGAGCCAAATGAAATTTAAAGTTACATTGAAGGATTTTCTTCATTGAAAATGAATTATACTTCAGCTGGGCCTGCTCTCACGCATGAAAAATAAATGATATCCTGCACATAACGTTGAAAGTATCTAGAAATGAAGCCATGGTAGCAAAACCATATTCTTCATTGCAAATTGATGAAGTTGACGTAAACGAAAGCTTTCTTGGGGATCTATGGCTGTTACAATTCACCAATCACTGCCTATCCCACATTCTTACTCCATTATTGCTTCACGTCAAAGAATGCTTGCAGCTATATATAGGTTATCCTTTCTTCTTTGTTGACCGATTGCATGTCTGATTTCATTTTAGCTGAAGCTAGAGCTAGTTCTGTTTAGATTCCCAAACTGTATGAAGTCCCAATTTGCGATATATTTGTGGCTATAGGAACCACACCTAGGGTATCGGCCCACGCACTTCTATTCAGTCTTATGCACATTTTTATCCTTGATGGTAAAAAAACACATATTGCATGGAGAGTGGATTTATGGAAGATAGTTAATTTTTTACTTCTACAATCTTTTACTGCAATGACAAAATGCAAGCCCATGTCTATCAAATAAAAAACTATAAACAAGCTATATATATATACAAGATTGTTGATGACTACCAGATTTCTAGGAATAATTACAAATACTAGAATCAGTCTATAATATATTACACGAACATGTAAAATAGAGTAATTTTGTGAGAATAATTCGTTCTTATTCTTCTCAGCGTGAGGAGGCCATATATATACACAGTTATATCCTTCAGGAAAGGAAACAACCTATTCTAAGGAAAGCTAAATATTTCTAAACTAAATATTTCTATACAAGATTGTCGATGACTACCAGATTTCTAGGAATAATTGCAAATACTAGAATCAGTCTATAATATATTACACGAACATGTAAAACAGAGTAATTTTGTGAGAATAATTCGTTCTTATTCTTCTCAGCATGAGGAGGCCATATATATACACAGTTATATCCTCCAGGAAAGGAAATAACCTATTCTAAGGAAAGCTAAATATTCCTAAACTAAATACTCCTATACAAGATTGTCGATGACTACCAGATTTCTAGGAATAATTGCAAATACTAGAATCAATCTATAATATATTACACCTCACATATAGCTCATACAGACACTCCCCCTCAAGTTGGAGCATAGATATCTATCATACTCAACTTGTTGGTTATACCATGAAACAACCTTCCTGCAACTGCTTTTGTGAGTACATCGGCTAATTGACTTTCAGAATGGACAAATGAAAACGGTATGATCTTGTGATCGAAATTCTTCTTATGAAATGCCGATCAACTTCAACGTGTTTGGTGCGATCGTGTTGTACAGGATTTTGTGCAATCTCAATGGCTGCTTTGTTGTCACAATAAAGAGTCATAGCCTGTTTATATTCAATTCCCAAATCCTTTAATACGCCTCTGATCCATAACAGTTTACATATACCATGAGCCATACCACGAAACTCAGCTTCTGCACTCGATCTTGCCACAACTTTTTGTTTCTTGCTTCTCCAAATTACAAGGTTACCTTCAACAAAAGTAAAGTACCCTAATGTGGATCTTCTATCAGTTTGATTTCCTGCCCAATCAGAGTCTGTGTAATCTTTGATATTTAAACCATCATTTTTTTAAAACAACAGTCCTTTTCCTGGAGCATTCTTTAAGTATCTTAAGATCCAATATACAGCATTCATATGTTCCTCACTTGGCGCATGCATGAACTGGCTTACCACACTCACGACATAAGCTAAATCTGGCCTTTTGTGTGATAAATATATTAATCTTCCAACTAACCTTTGATAACAACCTCTGTCTATTGGAGTTTGATCTGGAAAGATTCCAAGCTTGTGATTCATCTCTATAGACATTTTTGCTGGTTTGCAGGCAAGCATTCTAGTTTCAGTTAAAAGGTCCAGCACATATTTTTGTTGTGAAAGGAAGACTCCACGTTTCGATCTAGCAACCTCAATTCCCAAAAAATATTTGAGTTGTCCGAGATCTTTCATCTCGAATTTAGTAGCCAAATACTCCTGTAATGCTTTTATTTCACATGAGTCATCTCCTGTCACAAGCATATCATCAATATACACAATTAAAGCTGTTACCTTCCCTTCTTTGTGTTTGATAAACAAAGTGTGGTCTGAATTGCTTTGTTTATATCCAAATGCCTTCATTGTAGAAGAGAACCTCTCAAACCAAGCTCTTGGTGACTGTTTTAGCCTGTATAGTGACTTTTTTAATCTACAAACTTCAGTTCTACATGAGGAGCTATAATTAACTCCAGGTGGCAAGTCCATGTAGACTTCTTCCTCTAAATCTCCATTGAGAAATGCATTTTTTACATCAAATTATTGTAGAGGCCAATCTCGATTATCTGCTATGGATATAAGGATGCGAATTATGTTGATCTTGGCTACCGGTGCAAAATTTTCTTGATAATCCAAACCAAACTTTTGCGTATATCCTTTTGTAACTAATCTTGCTTTATACCTATCAATACTGTCATCTGCTTTAAGTTTCACTGGGAACACCCATTTGCATCCAATTATTCTCTTTCCTTCTGGTAACGGGGCAAGTTCCCAAGTGGCAATTTTCTGTAGGGCCTCCATTTCCTCATTCATTGCCTTTGTCCATTTTGGATCAGCTAATACATCCTGCATATTACTAGGAATAGACACAGTGATAGTTGATTAACAGTAAATGCATACGATCTAGACAATCTATGAGAAGACACATGGTTGCTAATTGGGTATTTGATCTTGGCTTTCGGATTAGGTTCATATTGTTTCTTGGGAACTCCCTTGTTTGATCTTTGTGAATACTTGGGAGCAATACATCTATTAGAATCATGTATTTTATTAGACTCATCAATACAGGGATTTAAAGTTATTTGAGGAAGAATATTCTGGGTTGATTCTTCAGGTAATGGTATAGACGTAGGCAACTCTGAAGGTATTGATGATTCTGCCATATCGGGTGCATCTGCGGGCATTTCCAGTTGCTCCAACACATCATTATCATTTCCAGGGATACTCTTAAAAACTTACTGACCACCTTTCTAATGCCATATGTTTACTTCTTCTAACTCTATTAATTTATTTCCTCCTTCACCTTTTTGTAAACCATTCTCTTCAGTATAAGTCTCCCCTTTAAGAGAAGGGCCAGAAAAATTCCCAGAGTAATAAAGTTCTGTTTCACGAAACAAGGCATCCAAAGTGACATGGAGTTTTTGGGTTTGAGGATCATAACACCTATATCCTTTTTGAAATTCAGAATATCCAACAAACACACATTGTTTGGCACATAGATCAAGCTTAGTTCGCAGGTTCTTTGGAATGTGAACATAGACAATACAACCAAGGACTCGTGGTTCAAGATTTGGAAAGTGAGAAAGGGAAAAAAAGGAGTGCATTTTTTGCTGAAGGGTTTGAAAGTCTATAACGCTAAAAAGGGTACGATTAATGAGATAAGTAACAGATTTCACAGCCTCTCCCCAATAAAACCAAGGCATATTCATGCTAAAAAGAGAGGCACGAACCACTTCCAACAATTTTCAATTTTTTCTTTCTGCCAATCCATTTTACTGTGGAGTATAGGTGCAAGAGGTATGATGACAAATACCAAGATGCCTCAGAAATTTGTCAAAAAATGCATTGACATATTCTGCACCATTGTCAGACTGTAGAACACGTATCTGTGTTTGGTATTGGGTGCTAACCATATTATGAAATTCCTGAAATGCTTGATAGACATCACTTTTATTGGTAATCAAAGACACCCAAATCATTCTAGTGCATTCATCAATAAATGTGACAAAGTAACGGGCTTTAGAAATAGAAGGGATTTTTGTAGGACCCTAGACATCAGAGTGAATAACTGCAAACGGGATAGAACTTTTATTCAAACTTGGTAAATATGGAATACGATAGCTCTTGGCCAAGTCACAAGTGTCACACTAGAACTTTGAATCATTCAGTGGAAAAAAATATGGTTTTAGTTTCCTCAAATAATCAAAAGAGAGGTGTCCTAGTCTCCGGTGCCACAACCATATGGTTTCTTATGCTGTTTCTTTGCTACTGGATTGATTTGCCTAACTGAACTTCATCCCTCTATTTTCTGTCAACTCCAGGTAGTAGAGGTTGCCTCATCTAACACCATAACCAAGAATCTTCCGAGTTAGAATGTCCTGAAAAACACAAAACAAGGGCCAAAAAGTTACAGTGTAATTGAGGGTGGATGTGATTTGGCCAACGGATAGCAAATTATATTCTAGGGATGGAACAACAAGAACTATATCTAAAGTAAGAGTATTGGATAAGATGACAGATCCTTCTCCACTAATAGGAGAGGTACTATTATTTACGGTGGAGATAACAGATTTAGAAGAAGAGAAAAAAGATTGTAATTGATTTGAGTCCTTAGTCATATGATCGGATGCACTTGTATCAATAATCCAAGTGCTATTCTTAGAAGTTGTAGAGAATACAAAAGCCTTACTAACATCTCCTGGTTGAGTAACATTTGCTGTGGGTGGTGATTGATCTACCTGGGTGAAGGTTACCATAGCTTTTCTTACAATCTTCTTTCGAGGTTTCTTTGTGAAGTCCCACCATTCAGGATAGCCAATAATTTCATAGCATCGTTGTTTAGAATGACCTGTTTCACCACAATAAGAACACATAAATCCGCTAGATTTACCAGGTGGTTGATTGTTACGAGTCTTTGAAGAGCCTAAAGATAGTCCTTGTCTAGTTTGATTAGCCAACATAGCCGAGCTTTCAAAGATGTAACGAGAGCCTCCCATTGTTTGTTTCTGTTGGTGTTCTCTCCTGACATACGCATATGTACTTTCTAAATCAAGTTTTAGGTCTTTTCGTAAGATTTCTTCACGGACCTGATCAAATTCTGAATCAAGTCCACTTAGAAAAATATGAACTCAAAGTCGAGCCATTGCAGAGTGCAGTTGGACCACCCCTTCAATCGTTCCTTCTCGAGAGATAGTCTTGTGATCAATTTCTTGGAAAATGGCAACAAGTTCATTATAGTAGGTTGATAATGGTTGTCCATTTTGCATGGTATGAAAAGACCTTTAATTTAATTCGAAAATACAGGTTTCATCAGATCCATCATAGAAGGTTTATGATACAACCTCCTATATGTCCTTGGCTGTGGGGAGACGAATAAAACATTGCATCAACAATGGACTCATTGAGTCAATAAGCCAGCTTTTGACTTTATGATTTTTAGTAATCCACGTTCCAAGATTTGGGTCTCCAGGTGTTGGTTTCTTCATTTCTCCAGTAAGATAACCAGCTTTGTTCCGAGCTCCAATATGCATCTCCATTAGTTGAGACCATAATGAGAAGTTGGTCTCATCTAGTGTAATACCAACAGGAAATGCAGAGTTGTCCTAATGGACAATGATCTGTGGTGCTAGTATTGGGATGGATTCGATTGATTCGTCTGTAGTGATGGTCATTGGACACACAATAGATTTACGTTGATGATATTCAAACTTCAGAAAGAAGAGAAAAAAAGAAAAAAAAAACAATATCAAATTTGTTGCTTTGATACCATGTAAAATAGAGTAATTTTGTGAGAATAACTCGTTCTTATTCTTCTCAGTGTGAGGAGGTCATATATATACACAGTTATATCCTCCAGGAAAGGAAACAACCTATTCTAAAGAAAGCTAAATATTCCTAAACTAAATATTCTTATACAAGATTGTCGATCACTACCAGATTTCTAGGAATAATTGCAGATACTAGAATCAGTCTATAATATATTACACCTCATATACAGCTCATGTAGACAGAACAAAAAGTTATTTAATATGTTTGGTAAGAATGCTTTTGAAATTAAAGTTATAAAAGAACTAAAAAATATATATAATAATATTGGTGGTTTTTAATTTGAATATTGTAGATTTAACTACTGTTATTACATCATGAAATAAACAATACTTTATATAAATTATTTTTAATTATTTCATTAAACTATTTGCATTTTCATTAGGTAAGAAATCCATCCGATAAGGACTACAGTTTCCATGGCTTTCTGAGCGTGCAACAACATCAAGTGAAATATCATTATATCAGGTAAAATATCATTATATCAGGTAAAATATCATCATGAACAAAATTAGGATTGCGATCAAATTCTGCAAATGCTACGTCATCATGCGATCTCCTTCCAATATAATTATTTAGTGTCATTGAATAATATTAAACACTAGTTTTTCAAATAAAACACAATATCTGAGAAATTGTTTTGGATTTTTTTTATTTTATTGGGTTGGACCCAGACACCGGGCATTTAGGTTTGGGTCGGACTCGATCCGACCATGTACAGCTCTCCACTGTTCATGTGAATAGTGGAGCATGCAAAAGATGAAAGAGAAGGAGAAGGGAAAGAGAAGAGCAATGGTTGGCGGTGGGAACGGTGGAGGCTGGTGGTGAGCTGAGGGAGTTGCTCTCCACTGTGCTCTGTTGTGCTTTGTTTCTGTTCTTCTTCTTCGAACGGTGGAGAATACAGAAGACGAAGGACAAGGAGAAGAAGAAGGGGAAGGGGAAGAAGAAGAGTAGTGGCTAGCGGTGGAAATTTCAGAGGCCGGTTGTGAGCTGCTCTCTACTGTTCACATGCAACGTGAACAGTGGAGACTGCAGAAGATAGAAGATGAAGGGGAAGGAGAAGGGGAAGGAGAAGGGGAAGGGGAAGAGCAATGGTTGGCGGTGAGCTGAAGGAGCTGCTCTTCACTGTGCTCTACAACACTCTGTTTCTGTTCTTCTTCTTTAGTGCCTCTGTTACTGTGTTTATAAACACACATAGTTGCAATAAACAGAAATAGCTTGTGAAATGTAGCATTATGAAAAGTATGCAGAAATAGCTTCAACAAAACTGATTTTTGAATGCATTTAAAGGTGAAGCCCATACATGAAAATTGTTGCAATTTGATCTTTTTTTATTGGATTTTTTTTTAACAATTTTTAAAAAACTGGTAATTAGTTTAGACATAAAGGGTCGCCATTAAAAAATTTAATGAAAAAATAAATAAATTACTATGGATTACGATTTAGTATATTTTATAATTATAATTATAAATTAGTTGATAAGTGAACCCGGCTAGGTCGGATAAAAAACAAAAGGTTGCTAATCAAGCTGTTTTGAGTCCAGTGGGCTGTCTAACATTTGAGTTCTAAAAGGCCGACAGCACCAAACAGAGAATTCTAATCATGCATGGTCCAA
>Ga0325411_1004689_pt1 | contig 15288 bp, 8 predicted proteins | sample PopdelMetagenome_13_FD_206181 | JGI IMG/M metagenome (GOLD analysis project Ga0325411, IMG submission 206181) | Populus deltoides microbial communities from Bellville, Georgia, United States - Xylem-PdIQD-R4 | ecosystem: Host-associated > Plants > Phyllosphere > Stem > Wood/Secondary xylem... | reverse complement strand
TATATTATATTATATTATATTATCAATAACAGTGCAACTCATTAAATTATAATATTAGAAACAGCACAGCCTGTATAGTTTACTAATAGCACAGCCTTAAAAATAAAAAAGAAAATTTGTTGAGAACAATACATTCAGTATTCAGTATTTGTGGATGCTGTGTTGTGTATATATATTTAAAAAAATAAAAATTATTAAAAATAGATCTAACAACTCGAGATTTAATTTGAATTAAATTTAAAATTAAATAAACTAAAAAATTAATCCAATTAAACTTTATCAAAACTCAGTTGATCCAGTCAGCCCAATTTAATTGGACTTAAACCCCACCCAAAAGTCAATTATATATATATAACATCGTTTTGTACTCTGTATATTTGTTTTTTTAAAAAAAATAAATTCTAAAAAAGTGAATTATTTTCTGATATTTGATGGTGTAATGGAAAATAAGTTGGAAAATACTTTCCAGTGTTTGGTTATGTCATGAAAAATGAGCTGGAAAATAACTTATTAATGTTTTATTTTTTTCAAGTTTATTAAAATAATGAGGAACAAATCTTACAAATTAAAAAGTTGAATGAGAATGAAATTGAGAAAAAATATAATTTCATAAATTATCTCAAATAAAATAAATAATAATCAAAATAATAGAGATCAAATCTAAAAAATAAAAAATTGAAAGATGAAGAAATTAAAATAATAATAATAAACATTTCATAAATTATTTCAAATAAAATAAGTAACAATCAAAAGAATGAGGATCAAATTTTATAAATAAAAAATTTCAATTAAAAAATAATAAGTGAAAATCAAATAACAATTATAAAAATGAGAACTAAAATTAATATAAAAATTAAATTCTAAAGGATAAAATTGAAAAATAAATATTCAAAACAAAGTATATATATATAACAATCAAAAGTTTGAGGACCAAATTTGATATAATCAGCAAATAATATGACATTTCTAATTTTTTTATAATTTTCAGAAAGTGTTTTCCACTCAAAATAAAAATAAAAACACTTTTCTAAAAACCAAGTCAAATTTTTCTTTGACTGGAAAGTGTTTTTCGTTTACCAACTTTTCTAATAGCAAACAAACACAAGAAAGTTTGGAAAGTAATTTTCTAAAAATTATTTTTCAGGAAACAAATGCAATTTTAGTCTTTAACCAAAACAATTTAATGGGTCTGAGTCATTTGGTCATTTGATCCCCCACTTACTTTTCTTATTTATTTTTTAAATGAAAAATTAAAATAACATAATTTTTAATTACATTTAACTTTATATAGTTTGGTCCGAATTACACTTTTTTTCCCTCCAAATTATGCTTTTCCTCCTAGGCCAACATAGAATTTCAGATTAGGTGAATGTTCATCTTACCCTCGAATATATTATAATTGAAAACTTTTAAATGACAAAACTAACAACACAAATCCCTCCCTCCCTCTTTTCTTTTCAAATCAAACACAATTATTTCACTTAAACACCAAAAGATCAAGCACGTTTTCTTGAAATATGTTATTAATGAGTTTTATTTTTTTGTAACGAAGTTGATAGAAAATAAATTGTATGAATCTCTCTTTGCTTTCATCGAAGAGGCCATGAATAGGTATGTTGCAATTTTTAAGTTGAATTGGGGTAATTGTTAATAACTTGATTATTGTTAGTGTGTTTGATTTGCATGTGTGGAACATTGTTAATTACTAGATTGATTGAACTGAAAAAATTCAAAATTTTTTCCACTACAAAAGTTAATTCTAATGGATAAAAAAACCTTAAAAATTATTTTTTTTTTACGAAATTAACAAACAGAATACCAGAATCCCAATATTTCTGGTAATGAAAAAGCAATCAGTAAAACATCCTTCAAATCCCTAAAAACACCCTCAAATCAAGAAACCAACAGATCATGTTATTGTTCACCAAAAATATAATTGTAATATATTTTCTTAAACATGTTCAATTAAATTTTTATTTTTATTTTTATCTTTGTTTAAGCTTTATTTAACATAACCAGCTACTATGTTTGGAAACCCTAAAGAAAACCCATATTTTAGCTTATGAATTATTATTCAAACATCCCTATTTGAATTTATTTTTTTTAGTAAACACATATGTTTTATCCTTGCAGGTTAGAAAATGTCAATTGTTATTGTTCACCGTGGCAATAAAAATATGTTATGCGAGGTATGTACTATATATATATATATATGGCATATTATTCTTTTGCAAGCAAGTATATGACATAGATGAACATGGCTGGGATGATGAAGGGAATATAACTTTTTATGATGTTTTGACATTATAGGTGTTAAGTATGCTTGAACAAAAAGGGAAAGAATAAATTCATTAACATGTTGATATTGATGCTAATGCTACTCCAATCATAATGAGAATATTGCCATAACATTATTCAAGCAAGCATAATGATATTATGTCTACTAAATATTTTGTTGTAAATGATGATGATAAAAGCAATAAAATAACATTACTTGTTGATGATGATGATGATGTTGATGATGATGATGATGAGATGGGAGGTTTTTGTGCGAGTGATTTTGGTGTTAGTGATTCTAACATGGGTGATTTTGGTATGGGTAATGGTATGGATGATATTGTTGGTGATTCTAAAGTAGGTGTTACTATGAGTGATAATATGGGTATTGTTGTAGGAGGTGATATGGGAGCTAATGTACGAGATGATGTGGGAGCTAATATGATGATGATGATGATGATGATGATGATGATGGGGATAATATTAGTGCTGGTGTGGAATCTAATATGGATGGTTAAAAGGATATCGACAATAATTATATTTCTTCAGATGAGGAAGAATTGGAATTTATTAATGCAGATGAAAATGACTGGATTGGTAGCTTACAAGTTGATATGGAAGCTAGTATAGATGATGCATCTAGTTTTAAGAATGATTTGAGTAATAATAGTGATGAAGATGACGTCGATATTAAAAAAGGTGAAGACTTTAAAAGTAGTAATGAGAGTGATAAGGGTAATAATGATGTAATGCGATTTAGACTATACCAAATGATTCATTAGAAGTTCCAGTTAGGCCACTTACAAGATCAAGGGGAAAGAAAAGCTGAAAGATGCATTAAATAAGTTTATTCAAAGTATTTGGACCAAAGTGAATTTCAAGAAGACTACAAATTTAACAAGTGATGATAACACCTTATTCAACTTAATATATGTACAAGAGGGGTCTAATCCATCTACTTCATAGACTTAATTAATTTTAGTATTATAAGCTATCCATAAAGGAAGCATTTGACAACTATAGGGTTACGTGTTTCCATGTATTTTATGGATTCCAAACTATAAGAAAATTTCTTATTATGTGTATAAACATAGAATGCCAAGGAAGAATTATTTTCTTGTTTGTTTTAGATTTCAAGGGGTGGCAACAACACATATTCAAACCAAGGGGTTTTCTCCAACAAGGATTTTATTTAACAATTATTTCTTTTTATTCATAATATATGGCAACTTAGCATTATTTTTCAGAAGTATTATTATTATTATTATTATTCATATTTTTAGCCTTATTTGAGGAACTTTGGGTTTTATTGTAATTTAGGTCGATGTTAACCTATTAGGTCAACTAGGGTTTAGTTTTTCTAAAATATAAATACTATTGTAAGATATTATTTAAAAAAATTAAATAATACATTATTGTCACACCTTATTATGTGATTGTGAGATGATTCTTATATTTTGGTTTTTCATTCCACTGCTCTGACTTATTAAATAATTAACTAAGTTTTATGGTATCTTCTATACTACTCATTTAAGTCTCTTTATAGACAATGAATGGAGGTTTAGCTTCTATATTCTTGAATCCTCATTATAGGTTATTATTGTGTCAAGCTCAATTACAAGCTTGAGTTTAACTTTTTTAAAAAGAGTTAGTTGAATAGTGGGTTTTGGGATCTTTATAACGATGGGATTCGCATCAAAATGCAAAAGAGAGTAAGAAGTGAAAGAAGAAGAACATGAATCGTATTTGAGGTTTTAAATATAAAAGATTTAAAATTGGAGTGAATGCATCAATTAAGTTTGAAGAATACTACGGAGAAAAAAATGTAAATTTATACCAAATTATAGCATATAAAAGGTAATTTTTCCATTAAGTTTGGATCAAGTTAAACTAGATTAGTCAAGTTTATTGAATTTTGATCAAGTCTAATAGGCCAACTCTTTGAATGATTTAATTTTAAATCTGGTCGAGTTACTAGGTATGTTTTCAATATTATTTGGATTTTAAAATGTAAAAAAAATGTGAAGGTAGCATTGTTTCTGACCAATGTTCATTACAATGCAACCTTCACGATTTTTTTTTTTAATTTTTAAGGTTGTGTTATTTTGAAAAATGTAAACTCAAAAAATTATACAGGTTGTGTTATTTAAAATAGCACAATCTATATATTTAAATAAAATTGGGTCGCACTTTTAAAAATAATAAAATCATAAATCTATGCTATTTTTCTAAATATTTTTTAGGTTATCCTATGGTTTTTTATTAGGATAGTGCTCTTAGGATAGGCATAAATTCCAAATCTCTTTATCTGTCCTACTTGTAATGAAAAGGAAAAGGCATAAATTCCAACTCTCTGTTGTCTCCAGCCCTTGGTATACACTTTGTGTCGTAATGGGTTCAAAGCATTTCCTCTGGTTTTGACAGGACAAGGTTGCTTTCTCTTCCACAACAAAGATTCCCGTGAGTTCTCGTCCAGTTTGGGGAAAGATGAGTTCCATAACTTCAGCAACTCCAATCACCAAGAGGTAAATGACTCATTACACTTCATATCCATCAATTTTTATGTTTAAGTAGTCTCACTTCTCTGATCATAATCATAGAAAGAAAATATACCTGGCTATTTCACATTACAAATCGATTTCTAAAACAAGGAGCATGATCAATTGCAGGCTTGAAGGCAAGGTCGCATTGATAACAGGTGGTGCAAGTGGCATAGGAGCTTGCACGGCAAGACTTTTTGTCCAACATGGAGCTAAAGTCCTCATTGCTGACATCCAAGATGATCTTGGGCACTCCTTCTGCCAAGCATTTGGGCCCCAAGAAACCATCTCTTATGTCCATTGCAATGTAACCTGTGACTCTGATGTTCAAAACGCAGTGGATACAGCTGTTTCCAAGTATGGAAAGCTCGACATCATGTTCAACAATGCTGGAATTCCAGGTGACAGAAAATCAGGTATTCTAACATGCGATAACGAAAACTTTAAGAGGGTCCTTGATGTCAATGTCTATGGTGGATTCTTGGGTGCCAAACACGCTGCCAGGGTAATGATCCCAGCAAAGAAAGGGTGTATCCTCTTCACTTCAAGTGTGGCTTCAGTATTGTATGGTGAAGTGGCACATGCATACACCGCATCTAAGAATGCTATTGTAGGCTTGGCCAAGAACTTGAGTGTGGAGTTGGGGCAATATGGGATTAGAGTAAATAGCATTTCACCCTATGCAGTTGCAACCCCTTTGCTGACTGATGGTTTGAGTATGACAAAGGAGGCTGCTGAGGAATTGGTCGCGTCAGCAGCAACCTTAAAAGATGTGGTACTGGAACCAGAAGATGTTTCACAGGCAGCCTTATATCTAGCTAGTGAAGAGTCCAAGTATGTTAGTGGGGTTAACTTGGTCATTGATGGAGGTTATAACCTTACCAACCCCTCATTTTCAATGGCATTGAAAGCCTACTTTTCTAAATTTTAATAGGCGAGGTTCTTAATGTCGACAACCTTAACATTGCTATGACTGCTTTTGATATTACTGCCAGTGAATTGAATATTCTGTTCTGGTTATAGATGTGGTTCCAATCGGTATCCTTAAAAAAGACGCTTCATACAAACGATTATGTGCAAGCTAACATGGCTGACTACATCAATTGAAAACAGTACTGTGATTGTCTGGTTTCCAATGGAGTATAGTGTGTTGCCGCTGGTTCAAGTGAATGATAATGCTCAAAAGAAATTACAATTCGCTAGTTTGCTAACAGATTATGAGGCAAATTTCTTAACTACTTTGATCGGTTTAAAATTAGTTTTATGCTCCTTGTCAACCCTAAACCTAACATTCGTAGCACTGGAAGGAAATATTTAACTGAATCTAAGAGTCATCTATGATTTATTGATTTGATAATGGCTTATGCAATAATGAGGTGTTGAGCATTCTGGGATCAACATGTGCTTTCTCTAGCTCAATTGAAAGTTGTTCACAGCAGGCAATTGACTCCAATTCTCTGTCTCTCTCTGGTTGCTTCGAGTCCTTCACTTTATTTATTTATTTTGCAAATATTTGTGTTTTGATGCCCAAAATGGGGGGATGGAATATGCGGATAGATGGATCAGTAAAGCATAGATTATGTTGATCACCAGACTAAGAAGAATGAGCATGGATTTAAACTCAGAAAATATACATGCACATAAATTACCACCTTGGAAATTAGAGTTTTCGATAGCAAGCCACTCAATGGAATCCACCAAAAAGATGCATAACTAAAAATAGGCTAACAAGCTTAACTCAATTTTTATCAATTCTACCAATCTCTCTGTTATGGAACATGTTTTTCTTGTTTATGAGCCCTTTGAATTCTTAACCATCCAGTAGCAATTTAACAAGCAGATTGCACTTGGACAATGAAATAGCAGAGATTTGGCCTCCTACAATATCCACAACTTACACTTGATAAAAAGGTGCAGATGGAGAAAGATTTTATGTTAAAATCTGCCACCTTAAAGATTTTATCACATACTAGAAGCTAGCTAGTTTGAATTTCATGTTTAGACAAAGAAGAGTAGGGTTTTTTTCCTAGCCTGGAGGAATTGTTCCAAATATAGTTAAGAGTGTTTCATCATTGTAGAGAGAATAGAGAATTTGTTGAATGGATCAAAGTGAGCTTGTTAAAGTTTGTTTATAGTTTCTGTATCACTATGATGGATTTCGTTAAGTGGTGAGCTATCCTAAACTCTAATTTCTAAGGTAGTGAATTATCTGTATCCTTAGATTTTTTATTTATTCCTTGTTCTTCCTCTCTAGAACAGTGATTTTCTGTATCTCTAAAGGGTTGAATATCATTTATCCTTCGTATATCCATCCTGCACACTTCTATCCCCATTATCTATCATATCCATAATTTACATTGATATTCCAACCCCCAATCATCCCCTCTCATTTTCTTGTCTCAATTCTTAGTCATTAACAATATATTTGGAATCCTATTAATTGAATTCAATCCATAAGTTTTAATAAAATCTTATGTTTGGAACCATTTCGAGTGTCAAAAATTGAATTCCAAATAAAATTCAATCTCTAAAAATGACACAAAGGTAAATCACAGGTCAATCATTTATTTACTACACTAAAGAGGATAAATTAATGTTAAGACTAACTTCTCCAAAATATCAATCCACTCATCTCTTTTTTTTAGAAACTTTCGAAGAAAAGATGATGAGGGTAATACAAGAAACAAAATGAATTGAATTCTATGTCTTCTCAACTTGTGAATTCAACTTATTTATTAATTAAATTCAAATTGCACACTATAATTAAATTCAATTATAGTAGAGAATTTGTTCCAAATCGGTCCTAATAATATTGTCATTGTTTTCTACCATAACAAAATAATGTAGGACAACACGTCTTTAAATCACAAGTTCTCAGCATTTCATCTCATTGAAAAAAATTGAGTTTTACTTATCCAATCTGATGTGATCCACCAAGTTGGCAAGCCATATCAGTTTGTGGCACAAAATAACATAAGCCTATAAATCTACCATGTTATATGTTGCACAAAATAACAAAGTAAAACTCGAATTGAAATGTACAGTAAATGTTAAATCAGAATCCATGTTTGGGCATTTGAGTCCAGGATGGGTTATCTGATCATAGAAGACTGATATGCAATGCATACCACAATGCTAGAAATCTCACCAGATTTACTCGCTTGAATTTGCAAGCCCCACCATGTTGAGCATGTGTCGGTCCTCCTTAAATCTCTCTAAAACTGTACCTTTGGCGGCATCAAGTTTTTCTTCTTGTGCTCCATTTTGAACAATTCCCCAGCATTCTATCACTTCTGGGAATATGCGATTGGTCTTGGAGAGGCAAGGACTTCCAAAAGTGGTGCAAGTGAAGGTCTGACCCACATCAAAGCTTGCTGAGAGGAACAAGCCAAAGTGATTAACACGTCCTCCAAAACCAATGCCATTTGGGATGGACTCTGAGCTAAAATTCGCAGCACACTGTCAATCCATAGGTACAAGCAATGTCATTTTTTATATATATACAATTTTTATCCAAAGTGGCAAACATAAAGGTAATGGTAACAAAAAATAAGTAATTTTTGAAGAAGAGATCAATGAACGTCAAAATAAGCTAACATGAGAATCCTCACATCTCAGAGCTAAAAATTATTTTGACTCCAGTCTGAAGGCCACAACTTCCAACTTCTGTAACGATCAAGGTAAGAGTCTAAACATGTAAGTTGATGATGCAGGAAAGCTTTGAATGTTGTTCTAGATATAACTTTGGAGGCTGTTTAGGGCTGTATTAAAGTGGATTTCTGCTGGTAATTGTACAAACTATTAGAGTCACACTAAAAGGGTTTTTAGGATTCACACCTAGAGGATAGAAAAACCTAAGTGTAACACCCAAGGGAGATTGAGACATACAATCATAAAGACTACTTACTTATTTATAGATTTCTAGTGGTCAAAATCCAATAAGGACTTAGATTACTATATAAGAAATACTAACTCTATCTAGATTAGGAAAAAATATAATAAACTAATTACTCCTTAGAAAATAAAACCTAGACTTACACAAATTTCCAGATTTTTCATGAATTACAGAAATACCCTTGTCTTCAAAAAGACAAAAGTTTTGCTTTCTTTGTTGTCCACATCATTCTCCTCTAGATGGAAAAAATTCGACTTTGAGTTTACATCAATTGTTATCAGAGCTTAAAGATCCTTAGTGGTTATTTTGTTTTGTTGTAGTATGCTACAGAACAACTATGGCTGGAAAAGAGCTCAATAATCCTTGGTGGTTATTTTGATTTGTTGTGTGCTGCAAAATCATCATAGCTAGAAAAGGTTACAGAACAAGACGTGCTTGTGTAGGGGGTGAGGAGATTCCTCTAGGGAAAAAGACATCTAGGAATTACTTTGTTGTTTTTGTCTACATTAATTGTTGTCATTCAAAATCCTGGTGGAACCCATGATGGAGCAGCCCATGCAAAGTTGTTGTATTAGGGATCCATGATGATGTGACCCACATAAAAGTATTAGGGATCCACGATGAGGTAGCTCATGCACAAACAGATCTTTTTAATGAAAGACAATTCTAACTAAAGACTGGACTTGAGGATGAATTCCTTTCAACCCGGCGACTTATATGGGTTTTTTATTTTTTAGGAAAATAGATATTTTTCTATTTTTTATTATAATGTTTTTCTAGTTTTCTTCCTATTTGAAGGGAATATTTTTCATAGTTTATTTTTTTCTATTCAATATTATTAGAATTTTATAGTTTTCTTCCATATAAAATATTATAATAGCCTTTTAACAAATGGAGACATGAATGAATAAAATTAAATATTTTGAAAGTCTCTTTGTACTTATAGTACTTTGGTCTTTAAAGATTTTGACATGTAACAAACCCTTTTATCCCTTGTTCCTATTTGCATCCTAATTTTTGTCTACAAAAAGACATAAGTTTTGCTTCCTTTGTTGTGCGCATCAATTGATGATTTGGTTCTGAAGCATAAAATGAGCAAACATTTACACTTTTGAATTCCAAGAAAATTACCATTAGGATAAAAATAAAGAGAGTTATCAAACCTATCAATTGGAACCTATTGATAGACAGATTTCTATTTTTATCTCTAGCTGAGAAAAATGATTGATAAAGGAATATAACGCACATAAATGAAGCTTGAAGTATGAAACATCTTTTGGTCACTAAAGATCTTTATAATCCATAAGATTCTAGTTGCATTTGTCCCTCTCCTATGGTTCCTAGCTCTTTTTTCTTTCCTAATCTATCTTAGTTGCTTCTTCTTGTGAATCCACATTTGAAACTGCCACCGCAAACTAATTTGGCAGTCACATGGCACATCAAACTGCTTCAATTTCACTTGAATCACCTTGAAGTGAAACAACCTAACAGTTGGCAACAGGTATAGACAAATGACAAAACCAAACAGCAAAATCAAGAAACTTGGTCTTTGTTTGCCCAATTTTCTTCTCAATTTACTAAAGTATAACCACCAGTTTTTTGGGATGTTGATGCACTAAAACTTCTTTAGACCTTTTTGAGGGTAAATGGCCATTTTGCCACTGTAGTCTTTTTCTTTTTATGGTTTTTTCCGCTGTATATTTTTTTTTATATAGATTCTACCCTTTTAGGTATGCTTCTGTTAAAGAAATGCGTCATCCCGTCCAATTCTATTAGTTTACATGTTATGTGTCAAGTTTTGATTTCCTAAGCCATGATAAATTGACATGTGAATTTTTTTTAAAAAAAAGCCTTTAAAAAAAAATCAAACCCAAATTTTTTACCTCCACTCAAGAGAACCCAAATCAAAACAAATCTCTTTCTCCTTGATAAAACACCAAAAGCCAAACTAGAACTAAACCCAGGATCCCCAATGCCAGTCCCAATTGAGCTAGCTACCAGCCAAATCACCACCACTCACAAAACCACAACCATGAATCACAACCATTGTGATGAGAAAGAGATTTGGATTACTAGGGACAAGGTTTTCTAATATTGGTACATAGTTAAACAGTTTTTACTTAAACTCTTGGGCTTGTTTGGGAAGTTCTAGATATGGTCCTAATTGTATCAAGTAAAAAATAAAAATAAAAAAGAATGTTCTGTTTTTGATAGGGATGGTCTTGTCAGGTGGAGGAGAACTAGTGTTTGAGTTTGGATCTAATTGCAAAGGTGAGATGGTGTTGTTAATAGCAAAGCTTGTGTTTGCCATGTTGGCCCAACCTTGAATTTATTTTCTAGGTTTCGGACCTCTTGATTTTAAACTTTTCATTCAAACCTTGCAACTTCTTATTGGATTGGATAGAAGGGTACATTCCTTAACGGAATAATAAGTAAAAAACAGAATTCATAAAAACAATTGTACGAAGGCTAAAACCATAAAAAAAAAAAAAAAAAAAAAAAAAAAAAAAAAAAAAGGCGTACAATAGCAAAACATGCCATTTACCCAACATTTCAGAAAAGAAAATTGATACTCTTAAGCCTTTGCATCCAACTGCCTTATGCCAAAGTAGAAGGGAAAACTACTGGCAGAATCAAAACAAATAGGCAACTACTGTGATCCTACATTCTTAAAATGATTATGCACCATTACCATGATTTCACAACAGATAAAATAAATGGAAACATACCCATTGTACATTATTGTTTGCTCCGGTGGGCTTGAAAATTGATGCCTTCGGGTAAAGCTGAAACAGAAATGACTTCAGATCTCCATAGAAATCGCCATGCCTCTCCCAAGGTTGAGAAGCATAGCCTCCATATATGTAGCCATCTTTATCCTTAATAATCAATATTGTCGGCCCTTCACCATTTCTGCAGTTCAACTGAACAATTACCCATTCCACTCCTACTTACAAAATCAGTTCCAGCAACCGAGAAACTGAAATAAAATTAGAGTGCCTATCTTTTACACTATTTTGTTTTCCAGTTAAGAAAAAGGGAAATTGAAGAAGGAAAAAAAAAGAAAGCTAAACATCAAGACACCATGGAAACTTAGCAAGACATAAAATGTTGTTATCTACTAATGTATGCATCGATCACATTATGCATATCTATTTTGGCACAAACAGCTTCTAGCAATTCTAACTAAAGAAGTCAAAATGATAACAAGAAGATGGCATCTGGTTGGAGCACCCCCTTTCAAGGAAGAAGCGGAATTTAGTTCCTCTGGCTATTGTATGCTGTCTGCCAGCAAGAGATAGCTATGCCATTTACAAGTCTTTCACAAACTAAACAAGACTCATTCTCCCTGAGCACATCCAACTGGACCTTGCTGCACACATACTCCATGAGACGTTAGAACCTAAGAGATCCTTGCAGAGAATTCCACAAATTCCATGCTCATAGATCATTATTTAGACTTGTTTATAATAAGAAGTTGACTTCTGAAATTAATAAAAAAATTAGGAACAGAAGGTGAACCCATGAGTACTTATAAATCAGAATCGACCCAATTCAGGAGCAAAGAGTAGGTAGAAAATCTCAAACAATTTATCAAAGCAACAATTAGTAGCCTTGTTCCGTAAATGTGAGAACACTGAGATCTAAAGTCTTCACATATTTATGTTCTATACCCAATGGATATACATACATTGATGTCACTTCATTAATCCAATCTCCAATATAATATTACCTTCATGATACAAAAGAACCTAATTAACACTATTGATTGTGATGATTGTATAGACATGTGAGGAGGTTCCCAATTAGTCAAGCCCAGGCAAAGAAAAAGTTTAACAAACAGCGTGAACCCATCACTTTTGAGCAGAATACAATTCAAAACAGTTTTGCAAAGGATTATCGAATGTTTACTCCAAGGAGTTTTAATTGTAATTAACGAATCTTGAGAAAGCCACCTTTAAATCCAACACGAAAACCATTTTTTGAAGCATGAAGAAATTCACAAAAACAGGAACATATTTTGCTCCAAGGAAATTGAATGACCCAAAAATCTGATGATTTACATATAAATTATTATTGAATGAGAGAAAGCTACTCACGAGGTGCTTCCCAAGAACGTATTGAAGCTCATGCCATTAATAGCACTATGGTACAAAAGTTTCCACTCCACCAGCTCATGGTGTGGAAGGGCTCCTCCTATATGCCAGGCATATTCCTCCCTCAATAATATCAAGTCAGGATTGATATTATCCCCGTGCACCAATTGAGGAACTTGAGAGCCTAGCCTTCCTACATAGCAACTTCATGATCAAAACTAGAAGAACAATCACACTTTATCTCAGTTCACTAAATTGAATTATGATAGCCAAAAATATTTAATAAGGTCTGACAGCTGAATGGTGATGATGAAAGAAAATTACACCAGTGAATAATTGAATTTGAATACCATGAAATTAGAAAGAAAAAAAAATCATATGTTTTGTCTAATTATACAAATGATACAACTCATCCTTCCAAGCAATTATGTCTAGCATCCAATTTGTGGAAATATATTATTTACACAGCTACAACAGAAACAGCCCTTGAAAATTGGAAAATGTGTTTGGTGATTCATGGTGTATTTTTCCTAATCTCAAAAAAAAGTCTGCATTAAATGGACTGAAATTATTAGGATCTAAATAAAAAAAAATGCAGGGACCAGAATGATAAACTCTATAAAGGAAATCCACATATCCGAATGGTGAAAGGCCACCATGTTCATGAGCCAATAAAAAAATTGAGTAGCTATACTTCATCCAAGTCATGCTTTTTAGAGAGAAAAAAACAGTAATGTTTAAGACCAGTAACGGGATCAATCTGCTTTCACTATATTGTTCTTAAGAGAGGAAATTAAAATGTATGAGTATCAAAAAAAAACTATAGGTATTATGTGAATGAAGAAAGATAGAAAACCTGCATCGGGTGGTATTAACAAACTTCCAAGGAACTTCCTGACTGATGGAAGAAGAGCACACCAACTTCTGAAATCCTCAAAAGACATACTTTTCTCAGCTGCTCCTTCAACAACCTTCGAAAATTTTGCAGCATTAAGAAATACATTAATAATCTCCCGATGTGAATTCAATCCAGGGTTAGAAGCTTCCAGGGAAAAAATACTCCTCAAAATTGCAGCTAGGACAGATTCAATATCACACCTGAAACAGATTGCCAGTGTTAAATACATCAACAAACAAGAACAGTAAAGGGAGCAATACTACAAATGACAAAACAAAATCTATGTATCATTTCTATGTATAAAATCATTCTATTGAGAAAAATCAAAGAATACTAAAAGCACGCATGCGCACGTACATGCACATTCATACATATAGAACTAGTAAATAGAAAAAAACGTTACCTCCCCACAACACCATCACCTGTTACATTAAGTAATTGATAAATAAACTCTTCAATATCATCTCTTGTTCCTTTCTCATAAACACTCTGCAATACCAAGAATAAAACACAAATACAAATAAGCGGCTGCGAGCAAGTCAAAATCACAAAATAACCATAAATATGAATACACAGATTAAAAGTTTCGAACTTTAAGCCTTACTTTAGCAATAACAAGATCGTGGAAGGTGAGTTTGTTATCTTTTCTCTGTTGGGTCACTAAATCAAACAGTCTCTCTCCGAGAGAACTCTTTAATCCAAAATAAGCCTAATCCAGTAATTTCTGTCAGCTTCACTAATTGAAATTAAAACAAAAATAAAAAAAAAATGGGTTCTAATAAATTGGGAAATAAAACACAAAAGGGAAGAGAAATTTATGAAACAAAAACAAAACTGACCTGAAAAACAGAGAGGGATATATATTCATTGTTGCTCTTCGATTGGGCAGCCAGAGATACAAAGAGTGAATTGAGTTCTTCAAGGTCCTTTTGAGTAAAAGCTCTGTTCGGTTTAGTATTAATCAATCAGAAGAGATACATACACACGTATAATAGAGAGAGGGGGGGTGGGACTATTTAAGAGAGAAACCTGGTGGCAGAAGAGAAACGAGGATCAGCAGGAGGTGACAGAGAATTGCCCATTGCTAGCAGCTTTTTCTCCTTGTTTCTGGGAAATTATTTGCAGTTAAACAGGTAGTCTTTTATTTTTTTTAATTTAACAACGGTGTTTGGCCCGCTTGCGTTTATTTTAATTAATTTTATAATTTTTAAAATTAATAATTATATAAACCTCCAATAACATGTAAATAACTTATACCTGAAATAAATAAAAAAAAACAAATCTCTTGATGTAAACTTTTGCCACTAATCCGCCTAGATGGTTCAGATAATCCTTTATTATTCGTCTCTGTACTGTGTATTTGCTGTCTGGGTTAGTAGCTTTTCACTTTTTAGACAAGTGCACTTTTCTTTATGAATATTTATAGTCACGTATTCTTTAATATTAAAAAAAAAAATCAATCAATCAACTTGTGACTTATATTTTTTTTTTTGGTTTTAAAAGAGAAATAGTTACTGTTTTTTGAAAAGTATTTTTTATTTAAAAATATATTAAAATAATATTTTTTATTTTTAAAAAATT
>Ga0325411_1004688_pt1 | contig 15288 bp, 7 predicted proteins | sample PopdelMetagenome_13_FD_206181 | JGI IMG/M metagenome (GOLD analysis project Ga0325411, IMG submission 206181) | Populus deltoides microbial communities from Bellville, Georgia, United States - Xylem-PdIQD-R4 | ecosystem: Host-associated > Plants > Phyllosphere > Stem > Wood/Secondary xylem... | reverse complement strand
TATACTCTATACAAAGTTGATTTTAGAAATTATATATATATATATATATATATATATATATATATATATATTAACATGGTATTCAGGCCAGCTTGAACGCACCTTAACTAATCCCGCAAGCCGTAAAATTAATGACCATGTAAACCTTAACTTGAAATCACAAAAATAACAAATCTTTTAATTTCAAATTTTTATAAATAATATTTATATATTTATATTTATCAGTACTGATAGAGGAATACCTATAATACCTAGCTTCTATTATATAGTGATTCGAAAGCATATATATATATATATATATATATATATATTATAAAAAAAAATCCATGACTAAAGTTCAAACGTATTAATTCAATAATAATTATTATCAAGATAAGCGAATTATAGATAGTTTCATTAAACACTGTTGACATCGAGATTATGTACTTGGCAACTTCTTTTGGCGAAGTAGATTTCAGTCCTAGTGTCTACTGTTTCTCTTGATATATTATTTTATTTTGATGCAAAGAAAAAAAAATTTTAATTTTTTTTAAAATATTTTAAAAACACAAAAATAAACAAACTTTAAAATTTATTTAACTTATTAATTCTACATCAAGTACTTAGCTTCTTAAAAAAATCAAAATAACTAAGAGAACACAAAAATAAAGAAAATAAACAAAGGTAGATTACAAAAATCATGGTAAAAAACATATTCTTGGAAATAAAAGTTTTGAACCTTACAATTTCCAGCATTCACAGCCATCATTAATATAACCTTAGCACGCTTCTTTCAGTTCATGCTCGCTGTCCTTATTTATCTTCGTACACAAAGCATCAATTATCAGCTGGAGTGACCTTTTTTCTTGTTCCAATCTTGTATTTTTTGCCTCGAGTTGTATTATGTTCAAGCTGTCCCGATTGTTGATTCTCTTAGACAGCAGATCATTCTCACATTTCAGTCGTTCAATTTCACGTTGTCGATCTATATCCTTGCACATAGCCTGTAAAACACAATATATAAATAAATAAATAAAAACAATAAAGGTATGCATATTTTAAATAACCAAACAAATAATATAACCATAATTTTATTACCAAGCTCTTATCCTTGAATTTAAGAATACATGTATGGACGATCATTGCTATAATGATTAATGATAGAGAAACTATATTTTTATTAAGAATTAGTTACCATTTCATCTAATTAATTGTGATGTCATATATTTGTGGTTAAATAAATGCTATATAATTCATATGGTTTATGTGTTTGTTTTTGCGTTACAAATTATTTTTTAAAGTGTTTTTTAAAATATTTTTTACTTGAAAAGGTATCAAATTGATGTATTTTTTGGTGTTTTTAGATGATTTTGATGTACTAATATATTTTATTTTGAAAATATTATTTTGATATATTTTAAATTGAAAAGCACTTTTGAAAACGCGTGGGTTTTCTACTGTACATGAATGCACCGTGGACTGAGAGACAATTCAATGTGGACTTTTTGTGCATGTATGCATTGTGGACCAAGAGACAATTAACCGTGGACTTGCATAGTTAGTTTACTACATATTAAAACGTATGGAAAAAACACTATAGAAACACTGCGGACACAGACAAACTGACCTGTAGACGACACTATGGCCATAGAGTATTTGCATTGTGGACAACATTGTAGCATCCTGGGGGGCGTTCCTTTCCTGTGTGTTGAGTCAAGAATTGCAGCTGGGGCGTGGCCTTCTCTGCCCCAGGGCGCTAGGTTTGACTTTGGTAGTCGGACTCAATGTTGTTGGGTTTGGTTGACAAGCCAGACCCAAAACACTTCCAAAAGTGCAAATAGCGTTGGGCTCTGCTTCAATAGGATCCAACAACGTTTGAGCCTCCTTCCATTGAGACCCAATAGCATTGGGACCTCCCTCCTACCATGACCCAACAACGTCGGGCCCTCCCTCTACCAGGACCTTTGGCCAATCTTAGTATTCTGTATGCAAGCAAGCAAGCGATACCACTTGATGACCGTAAGCAAACTTCTAAACAAAAAAAGAGGATGACAATCACGGCAGAGAGCTACTACCACCGGAAAAAGAAAGCCTTTAGCACCTAATAGGAGAAAGAGCTTTTTTAAATAGTCATCCAGTATAGAAAAAATAAACTATCACAGGTTATTTAATCTGAATGTTTCTTCACATTAATTATAATGATAATTATGGCAAAGAAATACCAATTCAATTTGAATGGATTCAAAACGTTGTTAATATACGGATCGTTATTAAGAATTCTACTCATCTCATCCATTAAATAATATTTTAATACTTCCTCTTAAAATGTTTTTTTCTTTTCTTTTATTAATTTTTTTATACTATAAAGACGAGATAAATTGATGTGACTTTTTTTTATTGTACAAAAATTAGATGATGATAATTTTTTTTATTGAGATTGAGTTGAATTTTCTAATTAAAACATGTTTGATGATTTTTAAGTTTTTGCTTTATTTCAAATTAATACTTTTTATGTTTTTGTATTATTTTTTGAATTTTTTTTAAATCTATTGAGATTGTTTCTGGATGAGATGCGAGACCTAGGAAATTTTAAAATTTTAATATATTGACATTGTACTGTAGCAGCGGAGCGAGACCCATGAAATGTGAAAATTTTAATTTTTTTTTTAATTTTTTTTCTTTACTTCGAATTAATATTTTGATGTGATTATATAAAAATAAATTTCAAAAATAAAAATTATTATCTTAATATATTAATGTGACTTTTTTTTTAATTATATAAAAGTTAGATGATAATTTTTTTCTCATTTCAATTTGGATTGAATTTTTTTTATTAAAGAAAGTTTATTTTTGCGTTTTAAAAATGCTTTGAAAAAAATTAAAATTTTTTTATTGTTTTCTATACTTCAAATTAATATTTTTATATTTAAAAAAAAAAACATTAAAATTGAATCTCACTAGGCTGCTAGACCCAAAGAGAGTATTTTAAGTTGGAAGTTGGGTTCTGCCTACCGACCAGACCAACATAATATTTGTTTGTGGAGCATTGACATGATCGAATGCTATTTTGGGTCTTGCACCCGTTAGAATCCATCAACAGAACCAGAGTGTGTGCAGAACCCACAATTGCTTTGGATCCTGTCTGGTGCAGAACCCATGTGGGTGTGGGTGTGGGTGTGCGTGTGGGTGTTGGTGTTGGATATAATTTAGTTGCTCTTCTCAGATTCTAAGCAATCAATAGAACCCATTATTGATTTAAGATATTGGTAAAGAGAATATTCACTCTATTTCAGTGCCAGATATAATGAGTATAAAGACCTTGACAAGTCTCATAGTTTTATACACTGACATAGACCTAGCATGTTCTGTTTTACTAAAAAAATAAATGTACAAGAAAACAAAAAAAAAACCATCAGAGTTGCGAGACTGAATATTTGATTGTGTAAAATTACTATATTATATGATTGTTTATATATATTTGCTATGATATTTTTTACAACTGTGTATAATTTGATTCGTAATACTTTCTATTGAATAAATCCAGGTTAATTTGGTTCTAAAAATATAACCAAAGTAGAAAAATATCCGATTTATTAGATTGATGAAGAAAATCACTGAATTGAAATATAGCAAAAGGTAAAGAGAGAGACGTACTAGCTGCTTTGAAAGCACCTCCACAACGGTGTTTTGCTTGTTAAGCTGGGACTTCAATTGGCAAAAGTGACCTTGAAGTTGTTTCATGTTTTCGTTTTGAGTTTGCACAACCTCTTTCAGCCGAACTTCTTCATTTTTTAAGTGCTTGTTCTCTCTGTCTAATCTATTATTTTCTTCGGTAAGCGCACACAAGTTTTCCTCATTCTTGATTTTCTTTACCTGCATAATTAATTACAGCACACGATAATCAAAGAGAAGTTCCCATAATAAAAATATATAACAACAACACGAACCTCCTTCTACCAAATACCAACAGGCAAGTGATCATGGAGAGGAGCATGTTGCTTACCTTGCACCGTTGCCGATAGGCCTTGTCTACCAATTTCTTCCTCTCTTGATCCCTCTTTACATCATCAGGAGCTTTTCTTTTCAGCTTAAAATCGGGTGTGGTAGGAGAATCAAGCCATCCTGATAGAAATGACATGTGCTGCTCTATTGGTGGCGGAATCATCGACGGTACTGTGTTTATTTCATAGCTACCGCCAATTTCATTAGCTGTAGACGTCTGCAGATGAGATTTAAAAGGGCAAAACCTTCAAAAGACATACTTAGGTGTGTCTATAAATATTCTTCAGAAGGCTTTCATTCAACCAAAACATCTGTGATAAGCACATCAGTCTATCTAATTTTCTATACACATGCAAGCAGAAGAATATTTATAGACACATAAATTAATTTTGTTGGCTAAGGAAAATATGAAAAACCTAAACAAATTAAAAGATATAGCATGTAATAAATGAAAAATGAGCTGCAAACTCAAGCTCAAAATGGATCCTTTCTTCTAGATCTTCTCCACAAAATATTACCTATAATATTAGGAGTTAAAAATATAGAAAGTTCACAATCATAAAGGCAGCATTTTAGAAAGAAAAAGCTTCTCGAACACCAGATCCTTCTTGATCCAAAGCCTAAAGAAGAAGATTGATTTGAATGGGTTAATTTTAATTGTGATTTAAACTTAATTTTGCAGCATGAACGCAAACTTCAGATCGGTTGGCTGGTACACTAGACAGTGAAAAAACGACAAACGATATTTACAGGCTCTTTTTTTTTTTCTGGATAAAAATTAGAAGATTACAGGTAAAACTTACAGTTTCTAGTTCCGGTGGCCACATTGAATCAATCAAGGGGAATATCGGTAGATAAGCTGGCTTTATACCTGCATAAAATTGAAAGCAGAGAACTGGTGAAGGCAATCGGAAACAGCACAACACAATCAAAGAAGGAGAAAAGAAATAAACTTTAGAGAGCTTCCGGAAATAATGTTCTAAAAATCGAGTTATAATTAAAAGAGAGGCCTATATATAGTATACTGACACTAGCAGCAGCAGAGGCGGATGCAGTTTAAAATTGCATTTGATACGGTGTTTTTTTATAAAAAAATAACTTTTTTTTTAATTAGTATTTTTATGATTTTGAATTATTTTCATGTGTTATTATTAAAAATTATTTTTTAAAAAATAAAATAAAATATTATTTTAATATATTTTTAAATAAAAAATAAAAAAAAAAGAAAAAGAAAAAGAAAAAGAAAAAGAAAAAGAAAAAGCAGCAGCACAATCCCGAACACACGAGCCACATTCCAGCGAAGTCGAACGGGAGCAGCGCGAGAACGTGCGACATCGGAAAGATCGGACGAACTACTTGTAAGGTCGCGCGAGGGCGAAACAATTTCACGGCCATGGACCCACCAGTTCATATGATATAATATTATGGTTGGCTTCGACTTTGGACTAGAGAAAAGGATTGGGTGTAGCATACGTGTCAAACCCATTTCGGGCTTGATTTAACAAAAAAGCAGTATCTTGATGAATGCGTACGATAATCAGACACATCTTTATTTGGACTGATTTGACCTTTGGGCCACTGTGAGTTAGGATACCAAGAATCAGGCGCCACGGGAAAAAAACAGGACAGTTCGGTAAGGGTAAATGATTAACAAATATATAATATCAACGACAAAGAAAACCTAAGCGGTAATTTTCGACTGGATAAGCTCGAGCTTATTCAATTCCAAAATGTGGAAATTAATGGTATAAATACGAGTCACGGGCAGAATTTGGAGGTGAAGGTAGAATTTGCAGTGCCATGGTTCAAGTCCAATCTTCCACGCATGTAAGGACTCATTTTCTCTTTTATTGTGCTTCCACCAAACTTATGAGTTAATTTGATTAAATTAACACTCCTTTTAAGTTTATAACTAGCTATATATTTATTCCAAATTCATCTATTTTTATGGATAAATAGTGAAGGGTTTTTTTTTTATTTTTTTCTTATATTTAATTTTTTAATAAATTTTCTAGTTATTTTTAGATTGATGATGTCAACTATATAAGTTTTACACGGTTTAATTAATTTTAAATTTAAGTTAAGTTAGGGATTACAACAAGAGGTTTTTCTCTTTTGATTTTATATTTTTTTATCTATCTTTTCAAGAATTCACCTTTATATTACTGGAAAGAATGTATTCGAGCTAGAAACAAGATGATACTAAATTCACCTTCACGAGCACCCTTCAATCTGTTCTTCATCTCAAATTCTATCTTGATTTATATATCCGCTCTTTAATGTCAATAATCAATATTTTATTACTTTCTTAAATGCATAAATATTAGAATGGAACTTTTCCGTGAAGCTTACTTGTAATTGAAATCCCAAAAGCAGATCAGAAAATTGGCTCTACCATTATTCCTCCCCATTGATAATTTCCACACACTAATTCAAGAAATATATATGACAAGTATGCTACTCAAGTGCAGTGCAAAATTATTGAGGTTGCATCATATATCAACTTTAAGCACACACAAGTTCGATATATATAGAAAATGTTACTACACAACTTTAAGCACACACAAGTTCGATAGAGTCGATACACACGACTTTAAGCACACACAAGTTCGACAGGGTCGACATATAAGCACACACAAGTTCGACAGGGTCGACATATAAAATGTTGCACACAACTTTAAAGAAAATGGTACACACATAAGCAAACCAAACCAACCACTCCCTCGTCCTTGGATAACCATACATGACTGGACGGATCACCTGCAAGACCGCAGTTATGAAATGAAAATGTTGTATTAGTGCAATTTTCCTTGAAGCAAAATAGATCGTTTTTCTCTTGAGACATGCAGTACTGTAAACTTTATAAAGACCAAATCTAAACTAAATCCATGTTCACCTGGAATGGATTACTCTTCATAATTCCCTTAGCTGAGCAATTCCTGCCCGCAGTTGTGCGCGGGTTGACTCCAATTGCTCTATCCTTTCTCGAAGCTCAATCACATTTTCATTGCCATTATTTATCTAAAAAATAAATAAGTACGTAGTGTAAATTAATCTGGGTTAATTAGTTTTCCTATGGACAAATGTCTTTGGGTACGTTTTCAAACGGACTCAAATAATAAGCCCTTTTATCTTTATGAATAAATCAATTTTAATAATTGAAAACATATAGAGGCCAGCTTCCATGTTTGATCAAAACAAGCTGCTCTGTTTTGGAGCAAACCACATAACCAAACATGACAAGGAAAAAACCCAGAAACCAATCATGACAGAAAACAGCTCGAGAAGATATCTAAATCCATTGGTAGAATATATGGTTTGCAATAATTACAAAGTCTCAATCCAAAGAAAACCGTTTACCAAAACACTAATCTATACATCTTGGATGCATTCTCAGTTCCCCAGTCACTGCCGGTCAAATAAAATGCTGATTCAAGTGCTTTGCCAAAGGAGCAGAGACCATAAATTAGCCCAGTAAACTTATACTTTACAAAAGATTCACGAATACGTACATTTAAATTAAATCCATGCATTAACCATATAACTATTAGTCTACTGTTTGCATTAATACAATATGCATATGTTATTTGGTTTAGTGTTTGTATTAATATGGTACACATATTAGGAGTTATCATTATATGACTTGTGCATGTACCAATTAGAGTCCTATAAATACCTACGTATATGTTTGAGTTTGTGTGTGAAAGTAAGTTAGTTAAAGTGTTAAGTTTAAAGATACTTCTTTCCTTGTTAGTTTCTTATCTCACCACCATATATATATATATTTTATCAAAATGATACGCGAGCGAGCTAGGTTGATCTAGTAGGACATGCAGCATACCAGTGCATGTATGTAAAATAAAAGATAGAAAAAGCCCAAAACAAGCTAAATGCAAATATTGAAATCCAAAAAAAAATAAAAAGTATACTGCAAAAACAGACATGAAAAGGAATGACAATGAATACTGCAATCATGTTTTGCATTATCCATATCCAAACTTGAAACTCAAAATTTCTATCCAAATCCTACTCGAATCCAACCGAGTATAGATTTTTGTTATCCAAACCCAGCTTGATTGGGGTTTTGAGTATTCATAACCCAAACCCATCTAAACACTATTTTTTGGCATAGACCTTTCTTGAGTTCTAGCTTTTTTGTACTGTGTACAAGATTTATGTTTTACAACATTAACAAATTATCCATGATATATTATTATCCATAGACTAGTTCTTCTAAGTGCATGTGCATTAAACACTAACGATATGATCTTTTAAGCATCTAGAATTATAAACTTGTACTCTAGTAATTATTCATGGATACATCTAGATTAAGTTCATGTATTATCCATATATATAATTATTTTGCATTTAATCTAGTGTTTGTATTAATATGGTACATGTTATTTGATCTAATATTTATGTTAAAAAGGTAAATGTAATAGAACTTATTATTGTAAGGATTGTGTATTTACTAAGAGTATTATAAATATGAGTCTGTGTATAAAAGTAATTAAGTTAATCAGAGTTCAGTTTCAAAATACGTATCCTTTTAATCTCATACTTCACCACCATGTTATTTTCCAACAAAGACAAGATCATTTCTGGGAAGCCATATTGACCAGAATAAGATAAGAAAAATAAGCTGATGCCATGAACAAAATCCTAGCAGTTTGTAGTAAATAAATTATCAAGTTGATGACAATTAATTAAGAGGTGCATATTAGTGGATTGATGAAACGAAAGCGCGCGAAGGGAGACAGAAGAAGCTACTAATTAATTACCAGTATCATGGAAAGCTCTGCAATCACAGCGGTCTCTTCATTGCATTTTTTCTTCAAGTTCTCCACAGTTTGCCTTTCACGATTGAGATCATTTATTTCCCGAGCACAATGATCCATCATTAATGCAATCTCAGCTTCCATGGAAGTGTTTTTCTTCTTCAAATGCTTCTGCACCATAAATAGTGAAATATGGTGAAATAAACATCAATACTGAGAAGTACGTACAGATGGTTAATATCAACACCTGCTGTTTTCCACCATCGCTCGTGCCAAATTTTCTTTTCCTCGGTTTTTTGGAAGCAACATTCAAGATGTTCGAGGGTACACCATCGATAGATGTCCCCGGGGGGGACGTGTTTGCTCCATCTCCATCTGTATTCCAGTTTAGAAGCTCAAACCTTGAGAGAGATATCTAGAACTTTCTTAAAGAAACATTAATTGTGCCGATTAAAATAAAATTAGCTACTCAAAGCTTAATTAAATTAGTCAGCCTATTTTGATGAGCTTGTATACATACATACATACACACACACATACAGGTTCTGATGTTAATAGTGATGAAAGGCCATACCAGCTAACTGATTCGATTGGTGCAGGCCGGGAATTTGATCATTGAACAATATTCCACGGTTCTCGGCATCACTACGATCTCCAACCTCGTTGGTGTAGTTTCCTGAAATTAAAACCAATCAAACCCTCAAGGAGAATATTCAAACAAGTTAAATTTGCTTCATAAGCAAAAACAACAGCACAGCAACAAAACTAAGACTCGATCCCAAAGTAGTTAGGGTTTGCGGCATTTAATTCTCTCATAAACCAAATCCCTTTCAACATTGAGAAGTTTTAAATCCTTGGATATATATATCATGACAGGTTTATGTTTTTCATGGATAAGTGATAAGCTAATATCATGACAGTGTTGTAGACAATCAGAAACCCTAAATTGACCTGAGAAGGCTTTGTCAGTTGATGTAAAGGTTAAGTAAATAAATGAGATATACTGTGCCACCTCTATGGTAGATTTGCATAGCTAGCTGTTCATTTTAGGCTTGAAACAACGTAAACCCTAAATAAAACCCTAGATTTTAAGAATTAATAATATTATACTGAGTGCTAGAAAACAAGAATTGACCTAGCTAGAGCTAGACTTTTCCCATCAATCCAACAAAAGAGCTATTAATGAAGAGATCGCATACAACAAACTTCCTTCTGTGAGCAGAGAGAGAGAGAGAGAGAGAGAGATCGTGTTATGAGAAATATGCATAAAAATGCAAATAATTTGGCTTAAAATGGAAGTTGCATGAGGTTATTATAGAGCATGTCACACCCAAGTTGAAATAAAAGGAAATGCATGGCTATCTTTGGTGTGATCGATGATTTTGTCCAAAACCAAGGAGTCTTTTCCTATTTAATTAATCGGAACATTGCAACCGATCTTGCAGTTCAATATATATACATGTGATCATATTAAATCTTTATATGCCTTATTATAACTTGTTAATTTCGCATAGATTTAGCACAGCATAAACAAAGAAAGAGCGGCAGCAAGTGTTGATCTAATATGTTATATATTGAGAAGATTATATATAAAAGAAGAAGAAAAACCCTTACCCTCTGAATCAGATAACTTCACGTTAGACATCAGATGTTCTTCTTTTATATGATCTGCCGAAAATTGAGAGAGAGAGGAAAGAAGTAAGGATCAACCTTAAGAAGTGTAAAATGATACAATATTTTGAGAAAGAGTACTAAAATCAGTTGATGAGGTTGATGATCAAGCAGCTGAGAACAACACACCTTTTGCTTCTCTTTTCATACACACTACCAGATCTGATGGTTATGGGCTGATTGGTCCTAGAGAACGACGGCGCGTGAGGAGATGATGACCCGCCGGTGTGCTGGAAATCTGGGAGTGAAGTGTCTTAGAGTAGTCAGAAAAACAAAAATTATGATATATAGTATTGGTGGGATCATAAAAAAAAAAAAGAAAAAAAAAAAGAAGATTCGAGGGGACCCAATCGCATGAGACCAGGAGAGAAAACGAGATATGACGTTCGGTAACTGCATGTACGCTTGTAATGAAACGCGTACAAACCGCGTTATTTTATATTTTTAAATTATTTTAATGTGTGTATTAAAAATAATTTTTTTAAAATAAAAAAATTATTTTAATATATTTTTAAATTAAAAATATTTTAAATTAATATCACGTAATTTCAATAATCCCCCTAATCAAACTGACAGCTAGCCTCGAAGAAATGAATACTTTTTTTTTTTTTTGATTATCGTGTGGTGTTCAGGTCAGCTTGCGCGCACCACGATTATTTCTCACAGTCCACTTAGCATCCTGCAAGCTCAATAAGCAGGTAAGGCACTGAGAAGGTGACAGGCATCCATATAAAAAATCGAACTCGAAATAGGGACGAAACAAGTCACACGATTAACCACTTAGCTATACCCTCAAATTCAAAATGAACAGTTTTTGTTAATACTGCTTGTGGGTTTTAGCTCCAAAATATAAATATTAATTTAAGTTTGCAGAGCCGCCTTTGCTGACCCGAGAAATAGGTGAAAGAATTGAAAATTCATATGTTGTGCTAATAACAAACCCATTAATCATTAATTGTTGAACAGATGTCATATAAATCGAAGAAATAAATGTAAGAAGTAATAAGAGGGAAAAAATTAATTGCAAGAGATGAAAACGGGAAAATTGTACTTAATATGAAATTCACTAAAAAATCCAAAGAAATTTAGATTAGAAGATGCTTGAAAATCATAAATATTGTATATAAAAGAATACACATTACATATACACCCTAAGTTAGGATGAAAAATAAAATTGGAGAAAAATTATATTTATTATGTAAAAATATTGATGATAAGTTATGGATCTGGAGCCTATATTCTAGGGTTAGAGATTTGAAGATTTAATTTAAGGTTAGTTTTTTTTTAGAATTAAGAGTCATAGTGTTTGATGTTTGAATTATGATTAGGACTACTTTTTCTGGTTAAGAGAGTTCTGGGTTACAGGTTTGGATTAGAGTTGGTTTTGTGGTTAAAGGTTTGAGGTTTGGATTGAATTTAGTGTTTAAATTAGGGTTAGTACTTAGGATTTGGATATATATATTATTTTTTAATGATTAAGTAACTACTTGTGTGTTGGATTATGGTTTTTGAGTGTTTAGAATTTGGATCAGGGTTAACTTTTTTTTATTGTTTATCATTTATTAGTTAGTGGTTAGTAAAATTTAGGCTTTAATTAGTTGGGATTATAATTTAGATAGGGTCTGAGATATAGTTTTTTTAATTGTGATATTTTTAGATGTTGCATTTGAAAAACATGGTAAGTACGAACATGTAAGCTGGTCCCTCTCAGAGTCTACAAGAGATGCCTCGTCACTTTTAATTAGTTTTTTTTCTTAATAAATAAATATAAGCTGAAAAGGATAATTTTTCAAAAAGAGAAAAAGAAAGGGACGTCAAATAAACCTCTTCGAGATTGTTATTACCACTTTTGTTTGAATCCGACATGCTTTAAAGTTTAAACACGTCATCCTAGCCAGGGCTGTCTAATTTTTTTTTTTAATTTAATATGGGTCTCCGAATCAGTTTATGTATATCTTGATTAATTTTATAAATTTTAAAATTAATAATCATATAAGTTTCAAGTGATCATTATATAAATAATTATAAAACTTAACCTAAAATCATACAAAAATAATAAATTTTTTGATTTCAATCTCTGACCTACTCCTCTTAGATAGCCAGGGGTGATCAATTTTAAGTAAAAAAATAGATGAATGTAGTATCTTAAAGTATGACCACGAAGGAATATTCTTGGGAATAATCTAGAAGCTAGACAGACATTGACTGCTGCTTAGATGATTGCACTGCCCCCTTTGTAACGGCAATCCCGTCAGACCCCCTAAAAAGGAGTAGATGATTGGGCTCTACAAGTGGTTCAAGAACAGGCCCATTTCAAGTCTTGTTTATGATAGTGATAGGTATTATTTTTTTATTTAAAAATAAATTAAAATTATATATTTTTTAATTTTTTATATTAGTATATTAAAAAAATAAAAAATATTAATTTAATTTTGTAATTTTTTTTAAAAAAATAATTGGACCTTAATGCTACATGCTGTAGGATTTATTTGAAAGGAAATGGTATGTTAAAACTTGCGGCACGGCTAGGGATGGCATTGAAGCTCAGAGAAACTGGAGTGTGCCCTTGGAGGAGGCAGAGGTGTAAATGATTTTGTTTTTATGACTGAATTCTATTAAATAAAATACATAAACTATAAAAAAATAACTATGATGCAAGTTGCTTTTATAAAAATACTTTTTAATTAAAAATATATTAAAATATTTTTTTAATATATATATATATATAAATATTAACATATCAAACTTATTATAAAAATATTATTTTAATATATTTTAAATAAAAAACATATTAAACCGCAAAAACAAATGATTTTGACGGAAGTCACGTTTTGCCATATCCCTGGACCTAACTTTCCTAGGTTTACCTTCTAAAGCTTTGGTGGGCTTTCTTTTAAAGGAGGTATAGGCCCAAGAAAATCGAACATACAAAGTGGTCTAGTTAAAGAAATTTCTTACCATATAATTCAAGACAGATTTTTCATGTTAAGCACCGAACCATGCCAAATTTTAAGGAATTAATTAAAAATGACTCGAAACCTCAACGGTTAATTAAAATTAAAAATTAATAGTATGTTAATCTCACTCAGTATACTACTTTTATTACTTAAATATAATAAAATATATACCCATAATTATATTTTCCTCAATTGATGATAATTAAATTTTTCACAAATAATTTTTTAAAAATTTTTCCATTATATCTAGAACATATAGCTAAAAATTAAAAGGTCTTATCTTTTTTAATTATGATAATTAAATTTGATCTTTTTTCTAGCATTATCTATCATCAAATTTAATTTTTTTTTAAAAGAAAAACTGTTCGTGCTGCATTTTTTTTGTTAAAGAATTTTGTTGATGTTTCTAAATATATATGCCATTAAAAAAATATTTATTTCAAAAAACATATAATAGAGTTATTAAAATTTTCACAAATTCAATTTTTATGAACTTCATTTTGTTTTTAAATAACTTTAAATGTCAATGTTTCCATTATTGATTACGCCGAAATAAGATATTTCCGACAAATAAAACTTATAATAAATACAAGTGAGATTAATAATTTATGGATTATGAGTAAAACGACCTAAATTAATAACCTTAAACTTGAGGAGGTGAAATTGTTATCAACCTTAGAAAAATAGCTGATAGAGAACTGTTTAGTAGGAAAAACACAGACAATTGAGTTTAAAACGACTTCAGTAAAAAGTTTGCTTATGAAAACAACCTCCAAACTTCAGGGAGGACAATTTGCAGATTACCCACAGTACCGTCACTCTTGGATCTAAAATCAAAGTAAGCTAACAGAGGGAATTTTGCAATGGTAGTCCAATTAGAGTTGAGAAAATTAACATAAGAGAGAAAGCTACATCTAATGACTCCTAAGATCAGTCAGATCAAAGAATATTGTCCTGGAAATGACATGGTTGATTAGCACTTGTAGAGGATATATAAGGCTACCTCTATAATTTGTCAGATTAGAGTTGTACCTCTCAAATGGAGTATCAAACTTCCTTTCATTGTGCATATCACCAGACAGGAAAGGGCTGCTTTTCGCAATTTGGGCATCTGGTACTGTCCGTTTTCTCAAACCACATACTGGACCTGCAGGTTTTGTTTCTTCCTTTGCATCTTGGTGTCCCAGCTGAGGTTTCTCTCACCCCCAGCAGCTCCATCTCCGAGGACGTTCTAGAGCTCACACATCTTCTTCTAGCTGTGGCAAAGAGGATCTTGCAGCACCGGAGAAATCATCCTTTCCTTCCTGCACCTTGGAGAGAAGCAACAGTAGCAGAGAGAGTTAGAGGTCAAGAGGAAGATCTGTAAGTTAACTATGGACAGGAAATATACTACTTGCAGATAAAAACATATATGTTCGAAGGCTTCCTGGATATATGAACTACCATCTGGTCTCTTGGTTAATCACCGGTAGACTGTCTGTGCAGACCCAACATGAATAAATAGTACAGTACTGGGACTGTAATCGATAATGCTTTCCCTTGGAAGAAGGCACGCTAGAAATATAGAAAGACGAGATGCTCTATTAAGGAATCTCATAGGACAGCTTAAACATTAAGAATTGGATTTTCATTTATAATCCAATAATGAAAAGAGATATACGTGTGGATTCATCCAAGAATACAGTAGTGCTTGTACAGTAGAGGCTTAAAAAGCACATGTATTATTTATATCTTAATATCTTGAAAGACTTTTAAAGGGTTATTTTTATAAGGCCACGCGAATCATTAATAATCAATTTATTTTCTCTTTTATAAGAGCATCAAGAACATGCTTCTTCTTTTTTTGTTTTTACAGAATCAATGGTGTAATTCAGGATTTTGAACGAATACATGTGAGTGAG
>Ga0325411_1004687_pt1 | contig 15288 bp, 10 predicted proteins | sample PopdelMetagenome_13_FD_206181 | JGI IMG/M metagenome (GOLD analysis project Ga0325411, IMG submission 206181) | Populus deltoides microbial communities from Bellville, Georgia, United States - Xylem-PdIQD-R4 | ecosystem: Host-associated > Plants > Phyllosphere > Stem > Wood/Secondary xylem... | reverse complement strand
TTGTATTTGCTTAATCTTTTGTTATTAAATTTGCTTTAATCATTATCAACTCAACACCAATTTCAACTTCCATCTTCTTTTATTCCAAAACAGTTGATTTTTTCATCGTTTTGCTAACTAATCAATAGAAATTCTAAGCTTGTATTACTATCAATTTTTTAAAGTTGTTATGCGAATGCAATATATATACTCATTTATTGTAACAAGCAAGAGAGATAAACTAGTTCTTTCACTTGTGCTTTACAAAGCTACTTCAATAGTGATTTGTCTCAAGTTAAATATTATTTTTATAAAAAAAATTATATATACTAACTTTTTTTACGTGTTTTTATACATAAAAAATCATGTAAATTGAAAAGTCCATGTATATATGTAATCAAAATAAATTAAGAACTATATTTGTTAATAAATATGATTTTTTTTAATAATAACTAAAAATAAAATTAGAAAAATCAAGAGACAAGTATATTTCAAGATATTTAATCTTGTAAAACGAGATATTTACCCAGTTTATTGAATTTTGTATTAAATTTAATATGTTATCTAATCAAACAATAATAGAAATAAATACATACATTAAATTAATTGAAAAAAATAGAAGAAAAAAATTATACAAGGTTACACATATTAGAAATATTATCTGAAAATAAATATTTTTTGTTTTCAAAAATAAAGTTAATCTATATAAAAGATGAAAAAATTACTCCTACTACTACTACTACTACTACTATCATTAGTATTTTTATTATCATTCTTGTTGTTGTTGTTGTCGTCGTCTTCGTCATAATTACTACTATTATTATCATTATCATTACTACTACTACTACTACTACTACTACTATTACTACTAATATCATTACTATTATTTTTATTAATATTACAATTATCATTATAATTATTACTATTATCACTAATATTATTATTAAAAAAAAAACTATTATTACTTCTACTATTACCATAATCATCATCATCATCATTTGTTATTGTTGTTGTTGTTGTTGTTGTTACTGTTAATGTTATTATTACTACTACTAATATTATCATTATTCTTATCATTAACAAAAAACTAAAAGAGGAGGGGGTTTTACTGTACCACTCCTCACAAAGCACTATTAATTGGAATATAATTTTTTTGTTTATTCTTTGATTTTTATTCAATCAATGCTTTTTTTTTTAAAAAAAAAATCTTTAATATTAAATTTATTTTTTATTGGGTTATCTCATTCTCATGACATGGATCGCAAGTTTAGCGAATTAACCAGATTGACTCAGTTTTTTTTCCTTAATTAACTGTTTTCGCAATTTTATCTTTTAATATTGGGTTAATCGAGAAACAGACTTTATGATTTGTTTTGTTTGCTTTCTATTAGGTTATTCCAACCTCATAACTCAAGAATAATACTTAATAGGTTAACCTGAGTTGACCCGAGATATTTTTAGTGTCTTTTTTTAATTTCATCATTCAACATTAAATCGGTTAGGAATTGAACTTCATAATTTATTTTGATTTTCTTTCTATAGGGATATCTTGATCTCATGATCAAGGTTGCAAGTTTTGGTATTTTTGCCCAGGTTAAATTGGGTCATTTTTTTTTAAAAGATTATCCTAGTCTTATGACCATGATCATGGGTCTTTCAATATTATATTTGCTTTTTATTGGGTTGTTCTCATCTCATTACCTGAGTCACGGGTTTGACAGGTTAACCCAATTGAATCATTTTTTTCTTTTTTTAATTGAATTGTTTTTTCTAATTTTATTATTTACTAATATGTTTGATTGAGAACTTAATACAAACCAAGTCAAGTTTGAATTTGCCTTAAAATATTTGATGACAAGTTTTGCGAGATCAGTCATATCTTCTAAACCATACATCAAATCAAGTTTAAATTTTATAAGGAGATAATATACACATGAAAATATATGGTGATACATTTTCAAATCAAATGAAGTTTGGAAACATATTATTTCAGAGGGTCAAAGTTACTAGATGAATCTTATCAAATCTGTTAGACTAGAACGTTGACCTAGAGTTGACATGTAACTAAGAACAAGAAGTATTGGATAGTTGTGAATGATGCCACAAGGTCAATTATACCTTGATAAGATAAATTTACTCTTTGTCCTAGCAAAGAAGATGAAGTTTGCTTAAGCAAAACTGAATTTTATTAATGTCTAAAGGCTGCCTAAAATTTACAACAAAACAAAACATAATATAGTCCTCAGATAATAACCATAATGGTCTTATATTGGGTTGAAAACCAATGGGTCTTAACTAAAAATCAGCTAAGCACAAGCCTAATGCCTAAAACAAGCCTAATCATTGATTTTGGGGGGAAAAACAAACCCAATAGAAATAGAAGCCCTAAAACTGAAATATAATTATCTTAAATATTAATTAAAAATAAATAAACCATAAGAAATATTCATATTAATACAAGTTATCAAAACAACCCCAAAATCGTATCTCCTTGCATCGGATCCCTTGTAGCCGAATCTGAAACTTATAGATGAAAGAGTGTCTTTCTGTACCATCCATTAATCCTCTTTCATTGCTTGAAAGATATTGTCTTGAATGCTGAAGTTTCTTTTCTTGTTTAGTTGAAAGTATGCTCTTAAAAATAGGAGAGAAAATGATTGCAATATCTTCTTTAAATAGCCTCTTATAATCTCTCTTTTGAATAAGAAAATCCTGCAAAATAACAACAAAAGAATCTTAAGTCTCATTAGCACCACATGCATTCTATAATGGATATGAAATTCTTGTAAACTATGGATAATAGTTGCTGCTACAAATGTCTCATTGTTTGACATAAAATCCTTGTAAAATAAGTAAGTCAATAGATGTCACACATGCTTCCAAGAGGATTAAGAAATCCTTGTATTGACTGGAATCCATAATATATAAGAAAACAATGTTTCTTTATTTTTTGCACATTCCTGACATATTTCAGTCCTTACTTCAAACATGTTGTTCTTTTTTATTTGTATGAATTCGCATGCCTATATTTTTTTCATCCATCCTCCTCTTTTTTCAATTTTAGTTGCTCATTTTTTAAACGTTTTTTTTTTATTTTTTACTTTTTATGCTACTAATATATTTTGAGACAATAACATGCTAAAATAACATATTTTTTTACTCTTTATGTTATTGATATATTCTAAGACAACAACAAACTAAAATAACATTTTTTTAAAGGAGCCCTAAATGCAAACTACTAAGCTCTAGACACGAAATAATAAAAATTGAATCAAAGACAAGTAAAGCTAAGGAAACCAAAACCAACAAGAAGAGTATAATGGGTATAACCTGGTTTTGGAGTCTAGCTTTTATACCAACTGATGTGGATCTCTTAATCACGTGATCAAGCAACCCAAACGAAGTAAATAACAAATCGGAATGCTGAAAATCAGGTATGATAGAACTCTAACCTAGAAGTAACATTGTACTTATGAACCAAAGGTATTGAAAACAATATTTGAATTTAGAGATAACTTTGTATCTAAAAACTCTAAGTATATGAATCACGCCATGAAGCTAGTTAATCTTTAATAAGTCAGTGTATGATTTTTGTCCCTATAAAGAAAGGTTGTTTTGCCATGAATAAACAAAAAAAAAAAAACTCATGTTTATTCTTCAAGTTGTTGTCCAAATTTGTAGCTTAAAAAAACATAATATAGTTTCCTCTAACTAATCCTAATAGATCCCTTATATGTTGCAAGCTAATGAGCATAAACTAGTAATCAACTAACATAAGTCCAATAATGAAATAAACCCTTAAAAATTGTCTAATAGGCCAGAACAAACCCAAAATAAAAAATGATTATTCAAAAATAAATAAATAAATAAAATAGGATAATAAAAACAAAATCTCAGTAGATTTCAATCCTGATTTCAAACACTTTGTTCTCTCTCGTTTGGATGAATTAATAGGAAAACCATATATAATTGGAAAGCTTGAGATGTTTAGTTTTCATCTCAGCGTGAATCACGACACAATTCCACTTGTAGCCCTATATATGACCCAAACAATTACACAAAGGTCTAGTCTAGCAGATTTGACAAGATTCGTCTAGTAACTTAAGCCTTATAAAATAATATGTTCTCGAACTTTATTTGACCTGACCATTTACCACAATATATTTCCATGTGTATTGTTTCTCCCTGTAAAATTCCAGTTCGATTCGATGTATAGTTTGAGAAATATGCATGATCTTATAAAATTGATTAGTAGACATTTGAAAGCCAAATTCAAACTTGACTTGGTTCGTATCAAAATTAGGCTTCATCATTTGTTTTGATTTTCTTTTATTAGGTTATCTCGGCCTCATGACCTGAAAATAGTGCTTAATGGATTAACTCGGGTTGAATTGGCTTATTTTTATGTGATTTTTTAATTAAATTTTTTTATAAATTTCATCGTTTAACATTGGGTTTGACATGGTCGATTGGAGATTGAGCTTCATAATTTATTTTAATTTTTTTCTATGGGGTTATATTATTCTTATGAGTAGATTCACACATTTAGCTGGTTAACCTAAGTTAAATCAGGTTATTTTTTAATTTTCTTTCTATAAAGTTATTTTGGTCTCATAACTCGGGTCATAGGATTAACAAATAGACTCAGGTTCTTTTAGATGTTTTTTTTTTTAAATCTCATCCTTCAACATTGATCTAGTTGATAATTCATAATTGAAATTTATAATTTTTTTCGATTTACTTTTTATAGGATTATTATAGTCTCATAACCCAGATTATGAATTTGACATATTAAATTAGGTTGATCCAAGTTAATCCAATATTTTATTATATATATATATATATAAACAGATGTCATTCTGAAATTACTACTACCACAACCACGACAACCACCACCACCACCATTACTATTACCACTCCTATCACTACTACCACTACTAATATCATTATCATTATATTTATTATTATTACTAATATCATCACAATAATAATAATAATAATTAATCATCGTCGTCGTCGTCGTCATCATCATCATTAGTAATATTATCATAACCATCATAATAAACTACTATCAATATTATTAATAATATTATTATCGTTATTATTATCATTATTGTATTTATTTTTATTTTCTAAAATGAATAGTATTTATGTTTAGTTATAGAGTTATGATATGAATATAAAAAATACATAACATCACCCTTTAAAAATTTTAGCAGAAAGAAGCAAAAACAGATAAATTGAAGTAAAAAATTGAATAGAGAATGAATGAAGTTCCAAATCGCCATTCACTGCAATTACTCACAATCTTATAAACCACTTTTCAGCAGCAGCAGCTGAACATTAACTCAAGTACCTGGTTAAACAAATACTTTGACAAGGCCAATTTCTACTCCTGGAACTCCCTTATTAAAGAGTTGGCTCGCGGCGGTGACTCATACGAGTCTCTCTGTACTTTCTTTTCAATGGGAAAGCTCGATATTAGTTGAATCGCTCTCCTTTCCCTTGCGTAATCAAATCATGCTCCGCTTTGTTTGATCTTAACTCAGGAAAGCAAACCCATCAACAAGCTCTTGTTTTTGGGTTTTCTATCATCAGTATTGATTGATATATGCCAGAAATGTGGGTAGGTAAGTGATGCAAGAATTTTGTTCGATGAAATTCCTCATAGAAATATTGTTACGTGGACTTCTTTAATAACCGGGTATGTTCAAAATGATGATGCCTATGAAGCGTTAGTGGTTTTTAAGTAGTTTTTTTAATTTAAAAGAGTCAAGGAAATAGTGATGAGATTGAAAGTTTTGTTGATTTTGTTGATAAGGTTTCTGTTTTATCGGCACGTTCTCGTGTTTCTAATAAAGCAGTGAGGGACTTTATGGGGTTGTTATAAAGGATGGATTGGATAAAATGATGGGAGTTGAGAATACTTTGTTGGATGCGTATACAAAGCGTTTGTCTAGAAAGTTGTTTGATGAAATGACGGAGAAGGATGTGGTTTCTTGGAATTCCATGATTGCCGTGTATGCCCAAATTGGGTTATCAATTGATGCTTTCGAATTTTTTCATGGAATGTTAAAGGATGGTGGTGGTAAATGCGGTGAATTTGTCCACTTTGTTGTTAGCTTGTGCACACAAGGGGGCTCTGCGTGTGGGAATGTTTTTGCATGATCAGGTACTTCCTTTTCTTTTCATACTAGAATGGTTTGTTCCATGTATTAGGTCATTTCTGTGAGATTAACGTTAGCCAAGTTGGGGAATTATAGTTGAAGTAAATGTTTGGTGATGTCTGCGTTGTTGCATGATTTATAGTTATCACATCTGCTTGTGATATGTCATTTATTTATCGTTTGTAACAAGTTACTAAGATGGGTTTTGTGAGTAATGTGATTGTGGGTACCTCGATTATAGATATGTAATGCAAATGCGGGCAAGCTGAAATGGCGAGAAATGCATTTGATAGCATGAAGGAAAAGATTGTAGGTCATGGACGATTTCTGGTTATGGAATGCATGGCTTTAAAAGAGAAGCTTTGGATGTTTTCTATCAGATGATATTGGCTGGGGTCAAACCAAATTATATAACTTTTATTTCACTTTGGATGATTTTAGTTGTGCTGATTTCTTAGATGAGAGCTGGCGTTGGTTTAATGCCATGAGTTTTGAATATAATTTTGAACCAGGAGTCAAGCACCATGATTGCATGGTTGATCTTTTTGGGTGTGCTGGTTATCTTATTGAGGCATACAACTTAATAAAGACTATGCAAGTGTTGTAATATCGCGGTTGCACAAATTAATTACTCCAGTTTAAAACACACAAGATAGTATAAAGCAAGTAAGGGACCGCAACATCGCAACAAATTTTGGCGTCCTTACCGGGGAAGTAATTTTAGTTGATTATTGTGCTGTTATTTTTATTTGCTATGATTATTATTTATTTTTCTAAAAAAAACAGAATTTTTGCTTGCGGCGGTACTGTTCAAAACAGATTTTTTTAGTGGAATTAGGACTTGACCTTTTGTTTCCTAAAGGGAAACGATGTTCTAAATAGGACTAGTGGTAAACCATTAGTTTCACTCTATCGAGGCCAAATTCCGCTGTTTTCTAGGGTTTTTTAAGCACTTTTAGTTTTCTAGCGTAAGATTTTCGTGCAATTTGCATTGTTTTCGATCTTTTGTGTGGTTGGTTTTTTTTCAGTTTTCTCGATGATTTATGCCTGCAACCCGTTCTACTAATCAAAGTCAAGTGTAGTTGGTTCTTGAAATAAAAAACACTTTACGCAGGTTACGAAAGGAAGCTCGCGTCAACACCATGACTGTTGCACGACAACAAACACGTAAGGAGCTTGCTGCTCCTAACGTGGAAAATCAACCATTGTGCATAACATCGACAATAATGTAAACTTTGAGCTCAAATATGGTTTTATACATTTGCTACCAACATTCAATGGTCTTGCAGGAGAAGATCCTCATACTCATCTCAAGGAGTTCCATATGGTTTGCATTAGCATGAAACCAAATGGAGTTGACGTAGAACAGATTAAGTTGAAAGCTTTCCCTTTCTCTTTAAAAGGAGCAGCAAAGGCATGACTTTTCTCTATTCTCCTAGGTTCCATTAGAACTTTGAATAGCATGAAGAAGATCTTCCTAGAAAAATATTTCCCAACATCTCGAGTTGCCAACATAAGGAAAGAAATATGTAGGATTCGGCAAATCTCATGGAGAGACACACTCTGAATATTAGGAAAGATTTGAGCAATTCTGCATTCAATGTCCTCATCATCAAATACCGGATCAGTTGCTCATTCAATATTTCTATGAAGGATTGATGCCTATTGACCGTAGTATCATTGATACTACAAGTGGAGGGGCATTGGTAGATAAGACACCCGAGGCTGCACGCCAATTGATCTCAAACATAGCAGCCAACTCGAAACAGTTTGGCACCCGTAGAGACTTCTCAAACAAACGAGTAAATGAGGTAAGTATTTTTAACCTTGAAAATAAAGTTAATGATCTTACTTCTCTTGTGCGTTCTTTGGCTTGTGGAAATGTACATCAGGTGAAAGTTTGTAGCATATGTTCCTTTTAAGGACATGCCTCAGATATGTGCCCTACAATGCAAGAAGATTACATTGAACAGGCTAATGCAGTTGATGGAGCATTCAATGGACAGCCCCAACGTAAATATGATCCCTTCTCCAACACGTACAATTCTGGATGGAGAGATCATCTCAACCTACGTTATGGGAACCGGCCTCAACAAGGCAATCAAGGCCGACAGTTCCATCCCCATGGATTTCAATCCCAACAGAATTATCAAGTAAGACAACCCCCTCTTCCATTCACAAACTCCAATGTTATGGGGTCGTCATCCAATGATGATCTTCGTGAGATGATGAAAACTTTGGCCTCTAACACTGTGACCTTGCAGCAAAATATCGTGTCTTTTCAACAGGAAACAAGGTCAAGTATTCACAACTTAGAGAAGCAAATAGGGCAGTAGCTTCAAGTGTAGGGAAATTGGAAGCACAAATGAATGGAAAATTGTACTCCTAAGCATTGAATCCAAAAGAGAATGTTAATGCGATCATGCTGCGAAGTGAAAAAGAACTTGAAAGGCAAAGGTCGAAATAAATTGAGATGGAGGAAGAAGAAGAGATAGAAACTGAATTGAGTACAAAGAAGAAACACCCTCCTCCTCCATAAACTGAAACGACGACCAACACTCCAAAGATAACTCCTCACTCAATAAATTCCAGTTTTAAAACTATTCCACCTTTTTCTGTGAGTTCTTCTAGGTAAAAAAAAGGACAAAGAAAAAGATATTTTAAAGGTTTTCAAGAAAGTAGAACTCAACATTCATTGGCCTGATGTTATCAAGCAAATTCTCAAGTATGTCAAATTCTTGAAGGAGTTGTGTATTATCAAGAGAGCCTACAAGCTAAAAGGTCATGAAATGTTAAGTATGGGTGAAGTTATATCTGCTATTGTTCAAAAGAATATGTCTTTGAAGCAAAACGACCCAGGTGCGTTTACTATCCCATGTGTTATTGGTAATGCTAGTTTTAAAAGGGCTTTATGCGATTTAAGTGCATCCATTAGTGTTATGCCTAAACATGTTTATGATTCTCTTAGTCTAAAGCCTTTGAATAAAACTAATATTGTAATACAACTTGCAGATCATAGTTTTGTTTATCCACTTGGTGTGATAGAAGATGTCCCAGTCAAGATTGATAGTTTGGTTATTTCATGCGACTTTTATATTCTTGATATGGATCATGATTCTTGTGATTCATCAAACAATACTCCTATATTATTTGGGAGATCATTCTTGAAAACTGTCAATGCAAAGATTGATTGTGGTAAGGATACTTTGTCTATGGAGATAGGAGATGAAAAAATTGAATTTAATTTTCATGATGCAATGACATATCCTTATAGCAATATTTATTTTATCACATGTTATGACCAAGTTGATAAGTGTGTGCAACAAATTTGTGATTTTGATTGTGATGATGGATTAAGCGTAGCTTTGAGCTATGACTATGATTTTTTCAAGATAGAAGAGGTGGAGAGGCATATATGTGTTCCCCAAAATGTGCATAAATCAACATTGGCTTTACAAGCTTTGCAAACTGTCCCCCATGATGTAGAAGTCAATTTACTCCATCATACACAATAAATGGGTGGTGCCTATCCTTTTGGTGCCAAAAAAGATAGGAATCACGTTGGAAGAGATTCAAAATGATGCTTATAAGAATGCAAGGATTTACAAAAAAAAAACTAAGAGTTTTCATGACCAAATGATTACAAGAAAAAAGTTTCATGTTGGAGACAAAGTCATTTTTTATCATTCGCGTTTGAAACTTTTTCCTGGTTAGATGGCAGAACTCACCGTTTCTATTGAGTTAGCTGAACCAATCTATAAAGAATGAGCATGCCACATGTCGAGCCAATGACATAAAAAAAAGCGCTTATTGAGAGGCAACCCAGCACAAAAAGAAAAAAAATCAGATTTGCTTTGTTTTTCCCTTATCTTTTATTTTTCACATTTTACTTTATTTTTGTCATTCTCTTATATTTCTTTTCTTTGATTTCAACATTGAGGATAATGTTGTGTTTAAAGTGTGGGGGTATTAAAAGAATTTTGGTTTTTTTGTTAATTTTTTTAAACAAAATCTATGATTGATCTTTTTGAACTCCCATTGGTTTTTGAGAATATGAATATTATGTATGAGAATTAGTTGAGATAGATGAAGATATAAATCAAATGAATAAGTGTGCATGCAAATTTTAACATTTAATTGTTTTAGGGATTGACTTTGAGAATATGTCATGTTAACTTTATAGTGTTATACCAAAGCAAGCTTTTGAGCCTTCAACATTATATTTTTTGATTGTGCATTCTTTCAATGATATGTCTCTCTAGAACTTGCTTCATATCTTGTTGAGATTACATTTACATTACATGTGTACATGAAGATGATAAAGGCATTAGAAATTTTAAACACTTGAGCCAACAAGTCAACCTAAAGCATATTATTCTTAGTGAGTCCGTTTTGAGCTTGTTTATCTTTTTTTTGCTTTATCCATGTATAAGCCTTAATTTTTTTATATGTTTTTCTTTTCCCCTAGCCAAGGATTAGTAGAGCATATACTTGTGATATCTTATGGAATTATAGTTGGAAATTATGTGAAAAGAAAGAAGAAGTGATGTTTGATGAAAAAACATGGGCAAAGTTGCCAAAGGTGAAAAAAAAAGAAAGTATTCCTTATGTTCTTAAGGTTTTATGTTGAAAGATCTTTAAATCAAAAGAAATTAAGTATTGGTAATTAAAGATGGAAATTTATATGCTTTGATGGAATATCTTGTTTGAAATATCATTTTTCAGAATGCTTTACTTTCTTTGGTTTGAACCTTTCCTTTTATTTTCCTTTTCCTCACCTTAACCTTAGCCCCGTTACAACTAGAAAATAAGACCTTTTGATTCATACATTGCTTGTAATATGTTAGTAATAGAGATGAGATTGAAGAGCAACCTTATGGTAGAACATATTCATTGATTGAATTTGAGAGATTTAAACACATAAGCCCTAAACACGTGAGTGTTGGAGTGTATGTCAATGAGAGGACCTATCACTTTGGCATGACATAGATTTCATTTAAATCCCGACGATTAATTGAGTTTTGAAGTTTGCATGTAAATGAATTCATGAAAATTTATACTTTTTATCCTTCTTGATTATATTCATGTTTATAATGCATATATTCTTGGACATTGATGGGAGATTAAGAGATTGGTCATAGTTATTTTTAATTTGATTTTATCTATCCTTTCTCGAGGACGAGCTAGAGTTAAGTGTGAGGGTATTTGATATAGATTCACTCACATTTAACTAGTGTTTTGTCTATGTTATAAAATGTCTTGGTATTTTTTTTTTTATGTTTTGAAGGCGTTTTTGGATGAAATTTGAAAAAGAAAGAGCATGGAAATCGCAGCCTCCAAAGTCAAATCTCACATTCTGCCAATGTTAGCCTTTGGCAATTCAAAATTGAATATCTAGAGCTGAAGAAGTCTAATTAACGCAAACTCAATTTTTTTGGATTTCTGACTTAAAGACCTATCAACGCTCTAAATTTCAGCCAAAAAAATTCATATGAGGGATATGTGATTTTTGAAAGATGACAGCTGAATTCTGCCATACAATGGTGGATTGTTGGTGGTAGTTGAATATTGTCAAAAGAAATTATCTCAATCATTAACAAAGGATAGCCACTATTATTGATAAGTGCAGGAGGAGCTGCCATTGAAGCCTATAAATAGAAGCATCATTTGGAGAGAAAAAAAAAAGGAGAGCAAAGAGAGAAGGAAAGAATGCAGTAGAACAAAAAAAAAGAGGGGTGGCAGCCAGAAGAGAAGAAATACAAACTCTCCCCTCTACAAACAAGAAATCATGCTTTCTTCCATCTTTAGGAGTAGTTGTTCAATAGATATGCAAGGCTAAACTTGTTTTCTTGGTTGCAAGGACGCAAAAACCTTCAGATTTCAAGAACTATGAGATTTATTCTTCCATTTATTTTCACTTTGTATTATGAATGAGTATGCTTGTTTTTTTATGCATATTTCCTATAATTGTTTATCTTAATTGCTAAGAGCGGACTCTAAGTTATTATTGTGAATAATTTATTGCCAAGTTTGATATCAAAACTGGAGTTGTGGTATATGAACTTGCGAAACAACTAAGCTTGATAATTGTGGCGGAACTACCTTATTAAACTTAGGGAGAACATTCGAACAAAATAACACAAGCTGCGAACAACTTGGTTGTTAAGATTAACGAATTTATCTAGTTCTTAAGGCTGTCATTGAACTAAATCATTAGTGCGGACACTGTGATTGTTTGTTGGTTAGGGTTAGTTATACAGCGAATCCGTTAATTAACCAACGTTAACAAAAGATAAAAATTTAGAATAGAAACTGGAGTTTCGTTTCAAGGATCGGTTCTGATTTCTGTAGGTGGATGTGTGCTTGCAACCAAGATTGTTTTCTTGATAAATTTCAGTTTTAATTGATTTTGTTTGCTAGTTTAATTTATGTCATAGTTTAGATCATTACAAATCAAGTTATGTCTTGATGCACAAGAACAATGGTTTTAGAATATCCATTAACATTTTTTAAATTTAATTTTAATTTCAATCACATCACTTGTTTATTAACCGTAGCAAGATTGTCCAAAAACGCATTTTTGACACGGCACAGATAATGCAAAATAAACTCGGATCGTAACATCATAAGGAATTTTTTTTCCAAAGTATAATAATAGTTACTTTTCAAAGTAGATAAAGAAAAGTCAAAAGAATTCGGTTATTAGTAAAAAGAATTCGGTTATTAGTAAAATTTTACAAAATATTTGATTTGCAATGCTCTCCTTACAACAAACTCTACCTTCCTTTAATTCTTACCAATATACATGGATTTTATTATTATTATTTTGCCTAAACATGAACAACATTTACCAGTATACATAATTTTTTTTTTCCAATTACACCTAATTGTAAGCCAAAAAATATAATAAGAATAAAAAAACAAGAATCTTACTTCTGCTTGCCCAATTGCTTGTTTAGCCATTTCACCTGCAAGATGCAACTAGAGTACGAATTAGTAGTGAATCACATCTGCAAAAAAAAAAAAATATATATATATATATATATCCAATCAGGAAAATTATCACCATATACTTTCTTCAAATCATCTATGTTGAGTGAACCGAGAAATTTTATATCAATTGCCTACAGATAAAAATTCGAGTTCGAATTTAACTTTCCAAATTCAATGCACCTCACAGTATTTTCAAGCAACTTCTATTGAACAAATAATAAAGAGAGAGAAAGGAAAATGACATGTATCTCAATCAAAATTAACGAACCTTAGCAACTATTTTGGTGCTTCGGTATTGCATCATGTGTTTCCATCCAACCATCAACCTGATTTCGAAGATTAATCCCCAAAAATATCCCTGAAATCAGCCCCATTTCCCCCTATTCCAAGCATAACTAAACCTAATCCACCAAAAAGAAAAGAAAACACAACGACAAACAAATCAGAAAGAAAATAAAATCAAACGGTGATGCATTATGTCTATTATTATTGTATGGAGAGGTCGAGGAAAGGAATTTATAGTGGAGAAATTAGGTGTTAGAGAAATGGAGGTAGAATCAGTTATGATTGCTTTACGCTAAGATAGTAATACTGATACTGCGATGCCCTTGAGAGTTTGTTTGTTTTCTCTCTCTTAAAAGTACCGGTTCCTTTCTTTCTTGAGTGGGAGATGCGAGAATTTAATATTACTCCATGTGAAAAAGAAAAACTAATGGAAGAGCAGAGGGAGGGCCAAGTATGGCGGAGGAAGGAGAGCGATATCGCTGCTGCTTGCTACTGTTGATGAGAGGAAGCCGTGAGGCTTGAGTCGTCGATCTCAGAGAGAAGATAAGGAATTTAGGGTAAAACATGGATGAGTGACAACCGGCATTGGTCTGGAGAAAACATATACTGCAATATTGCTGTGCAGTATATGTTTTCTGCCAAAATCGTTAAAACGGTCATGAAATCGTGTTTTTACGCGATTTCATCCGATTTTAACGATTTTACCTAATTTTATCTATTTTCGAGTTTCTAAAGTGATTTTACACGTTAAATATATATTGATTTGTAAATAAAATTATATGATTAATTTACAAGTTAAATCATAATTTTAACAACCTTGGAAAAGAAATGGATGAAAATGGTATAAATAATTTGACTAGATGATCATCAAGTTGAAAAACAGTTGACTCAGTTTTGGTGTTCCCGGTACATGTGAAGAATATGCCACTCGCTCACTTGCTGCTGGCTGGTCTTTTCTTTTAACCGTCTATAATATATGCCACCGCTCTACATGAAAATTACACATTTGCTTTTCATGGGACAAATCTTTTTTAAGGTCGTATTTGTTTATGTGGTGCGTGTGACGGCCAACAAGTTCGAAATGATTATTTCATTTCCTTTGCCACATACTCTACATTCATAGAAACAGGAACTTCATGGGATATGGATTGGAAAAACTCAGTCGGATGGCGAGTAAATCTATACATGTGGTGGTAGAAAATAAAATTATAATTAACCTCCTAATTTAGATATAAATTGTTTATTTTTTTATTAGATTAAAAAAAATAGATATCATATCTTAATTAAATATGCAACATATCATGGCTAGTGTAACATGTCGAACATGAAGAGTATTTACCTTTATTTTTTTAAGTGAAGTTGTCTAATAAAATATATTTTAGCTATTTTTTTTAATTTTACTCTTAATTATTCTTAATTTTTTTGAGTTCGAGCACAACGTTTCATACGAATAAAGTCATCATTTAATATGTACCGAGGCTTGTGGCTCAACAGTCTTGGAAGGGTTTTTCTACCTCTGCATCCTGGGTTCAAGCCTCTGTTATCCCCGCGGTGCCTTACCTATCTACTAGGATTGCAGGGTGTTCAGTGGATCCGGAGATTAGTTGTGGTGCGCGTAAACTGACCCAAACAACTCGGATTATAAAAAAAAATCATCATTCAATATCAACAAACCAACTTTTAATTTATCTTTCAAATTAAATATTAATGTATTATTAGTTTAGTAATTATCCAATATAATAGTTACAGCTTCAAATTTCATCACTCAAGTAATGAAAAGGGGTAATCGTGTTATATATATATATATATATATATATATATATATATATATATATATATATATATATTTTTTGAGACTTATAAA
>Ga0325411_1004685_pt1 | contig 15290 bp, 9 predicted proteins | sample PopdelMetagenome_13_FD_206181 | JGI IMG/M metagenome (GOLD analysis project Ga0325411, IMG submission 206181) | Populus deltoides microbial communities from Bellville, Georgia, United States - Xylem-PdIQD-R4 | ecosystem: Host-associated > Plants > Phyllosphere > Stem > Wood/Secondary xylem... | reverse complement strand
ACTGGTTATGTTGTCCATGGGTGTCCTTTCACTTTTCAAACCTCATTGGGCTGTAAATTATGTTCCCCCAGGTTGCAGAGAAGACAATCCGTCCCTGTTTGGTTGAGCTCAGTGAGGACCCAGATGTCGATGTCCGTTTTTTCGCGAACCAAGCTCTTCAGACTATTGATAGTGTCATGATGTCTAGCTAGTCAGACTCTTTGTAAGATTGGAATCTCGTTGTGAACCCGATGTTGTCCTGAAGTGAAGACCCTTGTTGGAGTTGCCTTAATTTCTGCTCATCGAATCAGTTTCGTCTTTGCTAACGTTTCGAGTGGCAGGCAATTGTATCTCTTGTGAGTTGTGACTGGCATGTAAAAAGCTATTTTTATTTTGGCTCCTGAACCGCCCAAATATTTTTCCCCCCTCTAATAACCCCCCCGAGAAATATTGTTTTTGCCTTCTTTGTATCCCCCCCTTCCCCCTTTCTTTGTATCCTTTTTCCATAAGAAAGATATTTTTCATGAAACTACTTCCGTTTTAAGGAGTGGAGCCCAAAACAGTGAACTGACCGTATGGCCTGACATGGTCTAAGTAACGTGTTTAGGAATCAGGTAATGTTTAAATTTTTTATATCAGTATATTAAAATGTAGCAAAAATAAATTTAAATTTTAACTAAAAGAAAATTGAAATCTAATGTCAATCACTTTCTAGACCATTTAGTTGGTGTTTGCTATTGCTTTTTTAACGTGAAAAATATTTGTTATAATATCAAATATAGTAGTTATTACTTGGACAGAACCAAGGGGTATGCCCTCCTAAGCATTTTTATATATATATATAGCTAAAACCTGATCCAGGCCGGGGTGTGTGTGTAAATATTTATACCAATCAGCAATATATCAAGTAACAGATCTTCCACATTGGTTACAAAAAAGGGCCAAAATGCCTTATCCAGGCCTGGGTCAGCCAGGTAATTGTCATAGTTTTTTAATAAAAATTCAGAGGGCAGGTGAAGAAGGGGATTGATTTCTACACCCAACAAAAAGACACAATTCATGATCTTTATTTTTCTAACCTACTTAACAAAAAATTCAAATTGATTTAAATATCAGAGTTTTTGTTTTCCCAGTAACCCCAACCATAAGGAAATATATACACAACCACAGATGGAACATTCCATTGACGGATTTTGAAAATTTGAAAAATTCATAAAATAAAATAAAAAACTTTCCGATTAAACTAACCTATTAATCAGGATACTCTCTCACCTGCCCTTACATGTCGAGGTAGCCCGATTAAGGCCCATAATATTCAAACCAAATGGCATTTAAACGGCCGAGGAGATAATTGAGTTCGGCCCGTATCGTATTGACTACCCATTACCCAACTTTTTTTCACAAAAAGCCAAGCCCACATAAAATAACTAGGCGTTCAATGGGCTCGCGGGAAATTTAAAAGCACTCAAAGGTGGTCGCATCCTATAAGCTATAATTTGGCTCTATTAAAATAGATGCCACGTCATCAGATTTGCCCCGTCATCAACCCTTATAAGCAGCCATTCTCTTTAACCTCTTCTCCTTTATTCTCTCTCACAAATTTAGAAACCTCTCTCCTAAATCGTTGCTTCCTCTCTCAGCCTCACCACTCCGGATCTAAAAACCATTGTCTTCGCCTCCCTCTCGACTTCAACATCAAAAACCACGGCCACGAGCTCAACGTCGCCAATGCTGTTGTGGGAGGAGCCTTTTTATTGCAAGGTTAATTGATTTAGGCACTGAATTTTTTGTTGTTGAATGTGAGGGTGAAGTGGTTTATTAGAGAAAATATCAATTCAACATTGCGAGTGCTGCTGCAGGAGGAGCCCTTTTCAATTATTTGATGAGACCATTGAAGAAGGGATTAAGCCGCAATGACTGAGGCACATGACGTTAAATCAGGAATGAAGCATCACGATTGCAGGATGTATCTTTTAGGCCATGTTGGTTTGCTAGAAGAAGCAGAAAACTTGATAGAGATAGCAGATTGCAGAGATGACCCATCTCTTTAGACGGTTCTTCTTGGTGCTTGTATAGCCAGTTCACACTCTGCTATTGCAGAACGCATTGCAAAGAAAGTAATAGATTTGAAGCCTGAACACCACTTGAGCTCTATTTATTAAAACTCAGAATTTAATGGCGAAAAGAAGTGGTGGCAAGATGACAGGCAGAAGTCGGATCGAGACTTAAACAGTAATATTTGTTAATATCTAGATGGCAGTCTCAAGTGAAAAGAATCTTTCGTGTAAATCATCTTAGCAATTTTCAAGACCGAACAAAAGCTTCAAGTTCTCGAGAAATCTACAAAGAGCCCAATTATCCTAGCATTCTAGTAATAGTACCGAAGAACCCAATTAACTGTAAGAAACGACTTTTCAAGTTTACAGAATTAAAATAACAAGAAACAACACAAAGAAAGTGGGCAAATGCAGGGCATCATTTCTGTTGATCAATAAAAATAACCATTTTAGGTTTAGAAAGTACGTAGTAACATTATTATACATCTAAAAATGCAAATATGTCGCATAAATTAAGCAAGAAGGTTTGAAGATCAACCCTGAAGAACCAATGTGCATGAAAAGACCCTTTTACAGCTTCTATAAAATGACGAGAACATGGAGATTTTGGTATTAACGTCTGGTTTATATTTTACATGATCTTACAGCAAAACCAAACTTTACATCAAGACAGTACTTCCCACACAGCAGCCTTGACTAGACGCTTGATCCCTCCAACCTTTAATTGGCTATAAATCCTCTTAAAACCTTCATCCATACCACCTTCTCCACACACAATTAATGAACCAGATTAAAATAACCATTTTAGCCGCAATGCCTCTTATCTCTCAGCACAATATTATATAACTTGTATGGAATAAGTTAATTCAAAGTTTTTAATGAAATTTCAAGTTTAAAATCATTCTGAGAATTGAGAATTGGATTCTAAATTTCTTAAAATTATTCAAAAATAAATCAGAACTCAACCTGGAAGAAATTTAATCTAAAAAATAAAATTTTCAAAATACTCATTTACTTGGAAATAAAAATAATATAAAAAAATAAAATGATTTAAATTATATTTTTTTGAATTCAATTTATTTATAATTTTTCAAATAGAAAATCGCATGCAATTTTCCTTATAATTTTTTTCGAAATATAATAATTTATTATATGTTCTTTATTTTGGATAATTCCTTCCGAGAAAAGAATATTTAGGCCTTTATGCACCTGCCCCAAACAAACAAACTTAGATCATATATATATATAATTTTACTTCTAGACTGGCCTCATTATGGAGGAAAGCAGTCATGGTAACCTGTCTTTTATACTCTTCTTCTTATTCTAAACCACTCTTAATTAATTATTATGTCACACTAGAAATTAAAGGCATAGTCCACTATATATATCATGAGCCACTTCCTTTATGTTTTCTTATCGTAAATTAATTATATATATACTCGGATAAGTGGAATAAGACATTCATTCTTAATTAATTTACTATTTAAATTGGTTTTGCTTTTCATTTTATGATCTGTTCAATTTTGTCGACTAAATGCAATGTGACTATCTAACATTTCTTCTTTCGTTTTCCTCTTTCTTGACCGACTGACATGCACGACAGTGGCTATAGCCTAATTCTTTTTTGTGGCACTGAAAGCATTGACCTTTGCATCGAGATAGATAGTAAAATCAATATGCATAAGTATAACAATCATACGTTATATTGACATGCACTACAACACACGCATAATGGGCTACAGTTACATATACGTAGACCCTAATGTCAACGCTGGGAAGATTAATTAATATAATATTACTACAATTGAGAATTAATCTCTCTCTTTTTTTTTCCTAAATAGAATTCTGTGTATTGTGGCTGAGGGAGGGGATCATATTCCACTAATGAAGCCCTTGATCCGTGCCATAATTTCCAATGTTCGAGTTTGTGAGAGCTGAGACTTGCTTAGAATCTGAAATGCATGCCCTACACCTTTATGAACCACATGCTCCACTCTCTTACCTGCTCTGCCCAAAGAAGCAACAAACTCCAAGCTCCTGTCTTTCAAAATGTCCATCTCTGATATGCATACCATAATTGGAAATCTCACAAAATCCTCCAATTTCAGTGACCCTTTTGCTAGAGGGTTGCACCATGGATGGTCCCGGTTAGCGCCGCAAGGCAAAGCTAATCGCCAATATGTATCAGAGGCTGCCAAGTTAAGCGCCGAGCGAGGTGATTGTACAGAGTGTTTTTCTGAATGAGTACGTGCCTCTCCTCCGAAAAATGGTTGAATCAAGATAATGCCTTTCAGAGTTAATGGCTTTATGGCTGCAGCAGTTTGTCCTGCATTAAAGGAATCAAGTCTTGTGATGACGTTGAAGGCTATGTTGGCACCAGCACTATCTCCAGCTAGAAAGACGTCGGAGAAATTCCATTGACTAGCCCACCAATTATCAGTACAAACACAAAGAGCTTGTTGTTTTAACCACATTAGAGCCTTAATTCCATCATCATAGGCTGCTGGGAGAGGATTTTCAGGGGCTAAACGGTAATTAACTGACATGATTATGCAATTGGCCTTAGCAGCTAGCCTTGCTAGGAAGTCATGGTAGCAACTCCAAGCAGCTGAGCCTACACAAAACCCACCTCCATGGAAATATACAACTAAAGGCAGCTTACCATGGAACTTAATTGGGACATAAAAACGTGCCCAAATGTTTGTGAAGTTGTCAATGACTGTGTCCCGTGAAGTCACACCGAGCCCGGGAGCTAAAGTACTTGTGACACATGGAACAATCTGCGGTCTCTCCACTCGCCCATCTTCGTACGCTTTGATTAGGCCATCAATTTCCTCGGCTACAACCCCATGCTGATGACAGTCTTTGCCAATCTTACGTCTTAAATTTGAACCAACTTTAGCTGCAGCCATTCTTCTAGTTCTCATGAGATGGAGGGGTGAAAATGAAGAGCAAGAATCTTTGAGGGTTTTTAGGTCACACACAAGTACTGCGCTGTCCCTTACACTTCCCAGCGCTGTGTGTATATATAGGAGGGTAAAAAGATAAGGGCTGACCTATCCCACTGTTTCTAGGCAAGTAGGCAATTAAAAATGGACACATGTCTTCACGAGATTCAGGTATGGGTTGGGGCCGGGGGCTGTGCTCCTGCCTCCTGGCTAGAGCTCCTCCCTCTCAAGTTTAAATTAAAAAAAGTAAGGTTACGTTAATCATAATGTTTTGTTGTCGTGCCCTTGCACGTTAGTGGGCTGTTCCAGCCTACCAAAAAGGAGTGGAAATTCTAAACAAGTCGTTCGGATTTAGGTGTGTAGGAAACCATCAAAAACTTGCCGTTTTATATAGGGTTACAATATTTGACTTGCAATTTAAGAATTGTAATATCATGATTATACCAGTACAATATGTCTTTTTATTTTTCTTTTGTAGTTCTATATTTTACATGTGGCAGGCCATGATAATATTTGACTCTCGCTGAACGATATTTGCGTCAATTATGCTAGCCAAGGCCATCATTGATGTAACCCTTTCTTTTTTCTTTTTTTTTTTGAGGAAGAGTGATGGGTTCCAATTAAACTATGTACTTGGTGTGGCCAGCAATGATATTTTTTTTCATCCTTGCCATGGGAATACATTTTATCAAACAAAATGTGATTTTAAACCAGGGGTTTTGGTGGGCCTGAAAGAAGAAGAAAAATTCAGCTAGAGAGCTGGATGTACTAAAAAATCGAAGGTCACGCGAGTTATATGCAAAACATTTGCACAAGGAAGAAGAGCACTTAGCACTAAGAAATATTCCCTAGTGCGTGGCATGACATTGTTGACATTTAGAGAAACAAAAGCATATATATTGGATGTAGTGGAGTCATAAAACCCATCAACATAACTTTTGGCTGCCTCCCAATAACATCTTTTCGAAACAACTGTTGGGACAAATTTCTCACAAGTTAAAGTGGAGCATTCTGGATTTTTTTTCTCCCACTGAAAGGAAGAGTACGTGTCATGTGTGGCCTTGGATCGAGAGGGCATGTTGACAAAAGCAACTTTTTAGCAGCAGCAGCCCTTCAATTCCCTGTTCTTAGGACTGCCATGGAACATGCACTTCATTCTTCATAACATCTCTTTCAGGACCCATAACCATAGTTGTTTGGTCAAAGGCATTTGCTTGTCAAGTCTTTTTAAACATTCACATTCAGTGCACACAGCTCGGGTTCGGGCATCTTGTTGGACCTTAACTTAGCACGCATAGGTATGGTAGATTTAAGGGATAATACCGACATTATAGAAGAAAAAAAAAAAAAAGCAGCACTACGCGTCACTCATTAGTCACTGGACAATGGCTCCACGCAACTTAATTGGTGCACAACTCTTTTATATATATATATATATATATATATATATATATATATGAGCTTGCCCGCAACTAATCTCCCGAGATCCTGAAATTAACAATCATATAAATTTTCAGTAATTTTAAGATTTGTGCTACTCGAACTGGTAACCTTTAGAAAATAAATCCAAAACCTTACTAATTAAACTACACTTCTCATAATTCTCTTTTATATTTACCTAGATATAAAAAGGATGTTGATTTCTTTGAGTTCCTTACCTTAAAATCTTAGGCAATATTTATATAAATATTTTATATTAAATTCTATTTTAAATAGAGTATTTAGGTAACATTCCAGTTTAATTAATGGACTGATAAGATATAATTTCATATTATAACTCATTGGATTCAAATTTAAGTGTATGGTTATCATTTTTTTTTTAGGTGTCATGTTCAAATTTCTTAAATAATATCAGAACATTTTGCTATCTTAATTATTCCTGAAAAGATATTTCAAGATCAACTGCCATAAGATTTCTACGAAACACTTGAAATTAATAGTGCATGACGCCTAAAGGGAAAGTTACGATCGTGGTTAATTTCCACTAAATTTAATTTAACAAGCTTGCTTTTGCATCAAATTAAATATATAATGTTCTTGTTCCTAGAGTATTGGCACTCCCTTTTATTTATGTCTTATGTCATCACAACAAAATTAATTTTTGATGGATTTAATTTGTTTTTAAAAATTACTCAAATAAATGTTGTGATATGTGTATAGAAGAATAATGGGATTTTATAACTGTCATTACTGTAGATTTTTAACGGTATTTTTTAATTGTAGTATATTTTTATCAATATTGGATATAAAAGCATTTATTTTTAAATTTCATTAAATTTTAATGGCCTTTGAAACAAATATCTCTAGATAAACGTCTATTAATTGTTAATAAAATTGATATAAATATCTTTAAAGATAATTGATAAAAATACCTATAATAATGTAGTTATAGTTACTGAAATTCTATTTTACAGCAGCGTGCATGCAAGCAAATGATATATAATGTGATGCACCATAGCAAATTATAGTCATCAAGAGAGTTCACGAGAGTAATAAAGTGAATATTCGTGTATAAGTGAAAGGGTTCTTGAATTGAGTCTCTTTTCTTGGGAAAGAATATCCAGCTGTTGTCATGTACAGAATACATGACAAAGGGAAAGATAAGAAGTGTATGGATACTGCTAGGCAAGCAAATCTTGCGAGCCCTGCAATTTGGAAGCCATATATCCTTTTGCACATGGCATGTGTCCGAGCCTTGCTGACTGCTGAGCAGTCCACCTCCTTGGTATTCCGCAGCGGGTTGGAGAGAAGGATTAAAATGAAGCCATGATCAGATAGATGCTATTGCACATGGCATATGAATGGGAATAATTTTTTCACTACGTGTGCCTGGAGGAAATTCGAATTGTACTATTTCTTGTTCGAGAAATAATTCTAATCAAATCAAATCGACACGGTAAAGGCTCCTCCTGGGTCTAGTGGTTCGGAGATGTCATATTTACAAATAGACACACCTATAATATAAGCAAGGTTATTAGAAACGCGTGATTCAAATAGTACAGTTTTATTTACGAAGCAAGATCATAAAACATCCGGATGAGATCGTGATTAAATCGTTTCCTAACTCGGTAGTATATTGGCGATCATGACGATCCCTACCTTCTTTATGTTTTTGGGTACCTTTTTTGCCTTTCTGGGATAAATCGATGTCTTCTTCTTCTAGAGAAAAAAAGAGTAGAACAGAGAGGGTGTATGACCGCTATGACAACCTTCATCATAATCTTGCTTCTTTTCTCGCGTCAAAGAATAATTCATGGGTTTTGATGAGGTGTTTGCCTGGTTGAGAATTGGCTTTTAGTCATACAAGTGCTTGAATCTTAATAAAGATGGAGGAGGCGATGGAAAGCTGTAGTGAATTGCTGTTTTGTTTCAGGTGACAGTAGTTTTTGAAGAGCTGCAAGTTAAAAAGAAGATCCATCTTCGCTATAAATAAAAGAAGATAAAGTTATTTTGAAGTTCATTTATAGCTTTCTCCAAGAGCAGTTATGATTCTGTTGCTGTTTTGACAAAATAATTAAGCGTCTTATTTCTCGAGTATGATTTGTATTCTAATATTAGAATGTTAAGAGGTTTTGGATGTGTTTGAGATGGGATTGAAGGTTTTCCATAAATGTATTAATTCTTGAATTTTTTTTTACTCTTTTTATATATATATATATATATAAAATCCTGGACGTAAGCATAGTTGAAGCCTTCTTCTTTGTCTAGCTGTGATTTTCTCTTCATCAGGATGTATGTTTGATCCTAACAGCATCTCAACATATTTATAGAGCAGTCAGTTATGGTAGCTCAAAAAGATTAACAATATGCAGCTTGCTCCCCTTACGAAACAGAGGATGATTAAGATTGGCTGATGTCTTGGTTCAATTTGCTCTGATGACAAAACGCCAACACATAAAGTTCTCAATTGGAATATTTTTATAAGCGAGAGCCTGCAGTACATGAACCTTTTTTGTTTGAGAACACAGCCCAAATATCGTAATCCTCTTCGCATAACCTTTTTCTTTATGGACTTGTGGGTAAAACTTGAGCATTAATTACAGGGTGGTGCTGCACTTTCTTGTACATTTACGGATCTTCCACGTAACAAAGGCATGTACTGCTCAATGTGCAGAATAAAATCGTAAGAAGGTTTGTCCATTCAGGGAGCAATAAATAAATAAAATTGGAGCATTGGTTTCCCTTCCTTCAAGTCATCTATCTCGTCATCCTTTCTTCAGTTGGAGGAGCAGTGGCAGCTAATCTTTTCTGCCTTTCCATGTTCCCATGCCATCCTTTTCCATCAGAAACAGAAGAAGTGAGCCAGATAAAAATACAAGAGAAAAACAAAACAACACTATTAATTTCTCCAAAAAAGAGGAGGGAGGGGGTCACCAATAGACAAGTCGAAGCCGCGGTTCTTGAGCTCTCTATACTCTTGACACAAAGCACATTCCTCGCAAAAACAATGGACACAACAATCTGTGCATGGGCTTTCCTCCAAGAAAAACTGCCCTCTCAACTTAGATCGATAAAAGCACGAGTACAAACAAGAGCACCCAGTCAAACATAGTATTAGTGTATAAAGGGTTCCACTCATTCCACATGCTGCATATTTCACCTTAATTAGTTAAGAAACAGTCAATTCTTACCAAAAAAAAAACCAATGTAATCAGCATTAATTAAATTCATTTAAATTTTCAGAACTTACAAGTTGATCCTCTGTCAACAATTTCTGCAATTCGTCCAAAAGCAACACATGGACACCAGCATGTTAAGCAACCTGCAGGACAATAGTCCGTTGTAAATACTCATACTTCTTCCTTGCAAGATCCAGAATATTATATGGCTACAATAATGAGAGAAAGGAAAGCAGAAGAAATCACACTACATGCTAGTAGAAAAAGATTTGGCAAATTGAAGTAAGATCTCAATCACCAAAAAGAAAAAGATATACATGTTCAACTAGCATTTTTGGAAATCTTAATTTAACCGCATCTGTTTTATATATACATGTTCACGTTATATTTGAAGAGCTAAATACTCAAAATTTACTTATTTCTGGACACTACTTAATTTTTGCAAGAGAAAAAAAAACACATGATATATAGCACCATTTATGTCATTGAAGAGGATTCCTATGTATAAACATATAACATCAGGTTCGATTTCCATGGCCATTTAATCTTCAGGATCTGATTTTTGGCACCTGCAGCGTTCATGCGATTTTGAAAAATCCATTGAAAACAAACTTTAAATCTTAGAATTGCAATGGTGTAGTAGAATCTAATTGTTTCCAAAACACTCTTAATTACTTTTACACGTTATTAACTTAATTACCATGCAATGGCACCACACAAGTGCTTTGAAAATAAACTTTTGGTGACATCTAAAAACTGTAACACGGTCCATCCATAATGACTGTATACGTATGTGTACGTGAAAAGTACTCACAGCTATTAAGATCGCTAAAACAACCACAGAGACTAGTGGACCAAGGCCCTGAAGAAAGAGAATGGCTGGCATTGTTGAGCGGGAGAGGAGGACTTGGATCAGGATTATTTTGATTCGCTAAAGGGACTGGGATTCCAGTAGCCACGGCGTCTTCAAAATTGAAAAAATGTGGCTGCGGTGGTGCCGATGATGTTGCATGTGATGGCTCCTTTTGGAACTCACTGGAAATTGAAGGATACATTTCGTTGCAAAGGGTGAGGAAGGGGAAGGGTATGCCACACAGTTGATTTTAAATAGGAAGATTGCAAAGGAACGTGTCTCTTCAAAAATTAACTGTCAGCAACCGTTTTTTTTATTTTTTTTCTTAGAAATTGATTTGAAGAAACGTGAACCTATCAAATTAATGTGTACTATTTTGAGTAGCCTGTAAGAATTCATGTGCATCCATTTTTCTCTTAATGTTCTTCAATTAGTGGATAAAAATTAGCTTTTTAATTTCTTAATATAAAATGTTAGTTTAATTTTAAAACCATCACAAGAATTTTTCCTAGTATTGAGAATTTTGTATAGAAATATAATATTAGGATTGGGATTTAATTTTTATACATGTTCATGTATGTGATTTTTATGAATGCCTGGAAAAAATATTAAAATGAGGAGCCCAAATCCACGTTGAAGATCGTGCATAGGTCCACATGTTGGATAAATTTAGGTTGAACAAGAGATTTGATGATATGGAGTGCGGGTTTAACTTTAGATACATCAATGAGCCTATTTTAATAAAATTTTTGGAAAGAAAAAATCATATAATAATTAGATATTTCCTGCGAAACCTCGTAGAAGTCCAGAATCTTAATTGGATTGTCAATGTATCAATGAATTTCCAATGAGATCCTTACATAAATTCTAGTCAGCAAAACTATTAAATAGTAGTGTGAAACTGAGATAGTTACTCGTCTTCATTCAAAACTATTGAATATTGTAAGGTCTTGATTTTAAATTACATGATAAGCAAGACTATGTAAAGGCATATAAAGTCCTTGTGTTTTCTTATATCATGTGATAGGACGGATTTTAGTGAAATTAATGAGAGAGAGAGAGAGAAATCAATCAAATTAATATGATTGAGAATCTATTGATACGTAGGGTCTGATTTGAGAAAAAAAGGTATGCTGGGGACCTTTTCAAGATTGTCTGTATAGGTTGGGGACTTCTTTTCTTTTTTAGATTGAAGGAGACAAATTTTAAGGTTAAATAATCACAATCTTTGTCATTGACCGTAAGAAAGTCAGGTAGAAAACGTATGTGCTCGTCTGTCTTGATCTCGTGAGTTTTATAATGAAAACATTAAGTGTCCATCTTCCGGCTAATTGCGTCTCTTACTAACCTTGATTAAGATAATGTCAGGATTTTGAATTTGCGAATCTTCCTAGCAGGTTTCGTATACTGTTTTTTTAATAGGTTATACTTATATATATACACGTAATTTTCATCTTTTATTTTTATAAATAGCTACATTTAGATGGTGTTTGGTATTGTAGTAATTAATTATTATTTTTCAAAGTATTTTTAATTTAGAAATACATTAAAATAATATTTATATTTATTTATTAAAAAATAATTTTAATATCACTACATAAAAAAATTAAAAAATAAAAACTTAACTTACTCTACTATATATATAGTATATACTGAAAAACTCGTACCAGATCTTTTGCCCTTTGTCAGGAAAGAAATAACCAGGAAACCATATATTTGAGAATGACAAAATTAAGAAATGGCCAGTTCAACCATTTGTGAGGTCACAATTTATCAAAAAGATTGAATAAAACAAAAAATAATAATTAGTCCACTATTTGAAGTTAATTAAATATTATGCACAGGAATTTCCACGCAAAATCGACTTCCAAAAATGTCAGCGATTGATCAGAGCCAGGCTACATGCCTATAAATGGGAAGCTACACCTCTATACCCTTCCACCATCTTCAAATCTCCTCATCAGCAGGATTATTTCTACCAAGCAAGGGCAATGGCTTCAAGGAGGGAAGGGACTGAATGCCCTAAAGCTGTTCCACCACCTTCACAATTCCCTGAAGGGCAATGGTCCACTGGGATATGCAATTGTTTTGATGACCCTTCTAACTGTAATTATATATCCTGCTGCCACATTACAAACACTTAATTTGTCGCTTGAAATTAATACATTCCATTTACAATATTGTCTGCTTGTTATTTCTCTTGCTGATTTTAATCACACGTCTGTTGCCTTCTTTCTGAAGGTTTGCTCACCTGTTTCTGTCCATGCATCACATTTGGACGGATAGCCGAGATCCTTGACAGGGGAAACACATGTGAGCTCTACTATCCCATTCAATTTTTCTCAATATATATGCATGGTTGGTAGTTTTTATTTTATTTTTCATTGGAAGATTTATTGGACCGTGGGACGATGTGGCATTAGAAGTTCTTTTTTTTTACATTTCAAAAGTTTTTTAAAAAAATTAATTTTTTTTACTTCAAATTAAATTTTTTTGGTAATTTTAGATTATTTTGATATTCTAATATTAAAATATTTTTTAAAAATAAAAAAATATATATTATTTTAATATATTTTTTAATAAAAAAAATATTTTTAAAAATAACACTTAACCCAACACTTTTGGATTATCAGCCTCCTTGCTTATTAGGGGTGAAGCCGCCATGTCATCCCTCCTTGCTTATTAGGGTTGAATCCGCCATGTCATCCCTCCTTGCTTATTAGGGTTGAATCCCTGTCGGTCTGCAAGAAATAATTTTTGATAAATCCCTTAATCACACGCGAATTGCGTATTTTTAGCCAGAACTTAAAAGTTGATGCAGGGACAATCCATGTTCCTAAAAACAAAAGGGATGTTGTTTTTTAAAGTAAAGTAAAGCATCACCAGCATCAAAATCTAACAATTCCACACCAGGCCGTGTGTATCTTGTTGAAAACAACAGCTATTCTTACATTCCTTCCGTTTGAATGAGCAGCATGTCGACTTCAAGGCCTCATCTACTGTGCCATGAGCCATATTGGCTGTGCGTGGCTATATGGTGGTATTTACCGATCTAAGCTGCGAGGTTTCCTTTCATTACCAGAAGCTCCGTGCGCGGATTGGTTGGTCCATTGTTGCTGTTGTGTATGTTCTCTGTGTCAAGAGTATAGAGAGCTCAAAAATCATGGAGCTGATCCCTCTCTAGGTAACTATCCCTTTTCCTCTTTCTACAAGGCCTGTCTATAATTAATTATATGTTGTATAGATGGTCAAACCAACCAATCACATTTCACAGTTAAATTTGTATTATGATTTTATTGGATTTATTTTTCCTCGTTTAATATAGTTTTTCTCCGAGCTTTAAGCCTGATTTTCAACAACAACAACAAAAAAAAGGATGGCATATAATCCAAATTAATATAAATGAATTTAAAATGCATAGAATTACAAACTTGTTTCTTAAAACTTTCCTGGTACGTACTTCAAAAATTAACATGGGCATATCAAAAGAAATGGAGCGCATCGTGATCTAAGATTTTAACCCGGGAGGAGTCTAGCGTGACTGCCTGAAAATTAAGAAATTAAAAATATGGGGACGGTGTAAAATGCAACAACGGATAGAGCTATTTTGCATGATATGATTCTCTGTAATCGTTAAAAATGATCTGTAATAATTCCTGATGGTGGTTATGTTGAACTTTGAAGGTTGGCAGGCTAATGTTGAGAAGTGGAACCAAGAGGGACTTAAACCCCCCCTTGCTGCGCCAGGCATGGATCGCTAACATTGCAGGCTGCGACCCATGCTATATTTATTCGGAGGAAATATATTAGGCTAATCGGTAAAATAATCCTCAAATTATTGGTCAAGTTCAACTTAGCCTCTAATCTTTTAGTTTTTTTAGTTTTGATCTCTCGAACCATCAGATCAAAACAACAGACGAAACAGAAGGGGTGCATTGTTTTGACATGATAGTTCGAAGGATCTAATCATAAAATCAAAAGGTAAGGGTTAAATTGAGATTGACCAATACTTGAGGGATCACTTTATCAATTAGCCAAATTGTTACCCCCCGGGACCTTTATTTGCATGTTAAAGAAGATAGAAATAGCCCAACAATAGTTTATGATTTATGGGAATAAGAAGAATTATGGGTCTGTACTATAATTATATTCCTTTCGGCGCACGGTGGCGATGCCTCCCGTATCTGTAATGTATCTTTGTGTTTGGACCGTTTGTTTACCTCTTTCCTAGTTTCTTTCACTTGAGACATTCCAAGTGTAATTTGTTGATTAAAAATAAATATTGTAATACTAATTAATGTTGGGCTAAAGGAAGTCCGTCTGCGTGGATTGTGATTTTTCAATTTTTATTTATATTTTCATCAAGACTTTCCAATTCCATTTGTATGCGTGATGCTATTTCTTTCTATACACTACCTTTCCTTTTGTTTTGTGGAATGTGTTTGCTTGTGACCCTCGAATTTAAAATCTAAACAGAAAATTAAGAGTTTTAATTAAAAACACTTCGGGAATATAAAATTAATATAAAATAAAAAACTGATTTAATTTTTAAATTCAACCTTCCAAATTTTTCAGTTTGTGACGGATCTTATTATTTCATAAATATATTTATTAGGCAATCTTTTGGAACATCATATAAATAATAATTTTTTAAAATTTTAATTGGAGTTTTTTTTAAGTTTATAAAATAATTTTAATTTATAAATATATTTGAAAGAAAAACTTCATAAAATTATAATTTTTATTTGAAATTATCAATCAATTAATACAATTGGATTTAACTAATTTACTAAAAATAGCACATTTTAACTATATCAGGTTTCACCTATTTTTT
>Ga0325411_1004683_pt1 | contig 15293 bp, 11 predicted proteins | sample PopdelMetagenome_13_FD_206181 | JGI IMG/M metagenome (GOLD analysis project Ga0325411, IMG submission 206181) | Populus deltoides microbial communities from Bellville, Georgia, United States - Xylem-PdIQD-R4 | ecosystem: Host-associated > Plants > Phyllosphere > Stem > Wood/Secondary xylem... | reverse complement strand
AGGAAACATTGCATGCATTCATTGAAAAGCAAGAGACAATCAATACTTAACTTGCTCAAAGCATGACAGATTTTAAAGATACTCTTGCAAAATTGACATCTGCTCCCAGTTTCCAAAAGAAAGGTAAGTTTCCATCTCAACCACAACAAAATCCCAAGGGGCAATACAATACGAATGTAAGTAGTTCTGGAAGCCAACATATGGATCAAGCCAAATCAGTCATCACTCTTCGCAGTGGTAAGGTTATTGAAAAACCTATTTTTGAACCTTGTGAGAAAGATGATGAGTCAATCTCTGAGTATAAGGAAGGGGTTGAATCTGAACATTGTAAAGAAAAGACTGATTCGGGTTACAACACTTAGAGACCACATGAATCCCACAAGAACAAGTGCACCCTCATGCATAGTTTTTCCACCTAATGTATCTCATTTTAATTTTAAGCCAAGCATTATTCAACTTTTACCATCTTTTCATGGCTTAGATTTAGAAAATCCATACTTGCATTTAAAGGAATTTGAGGAGGTCTGTAACACCTATAATGACTCAAATTGTAGCATGAACACCATTAGGTTAAAACTTTTTCCTTTTTCACTAAAAGATAAAGCTAAAACATGGCTATAAAATTTGAGACCTGGATCCATTTGTGCTTGGGATGAAATGCAACAACAATTTTTAAAGAAGTTTTTTCCATCTCACAGAACAAACTCTTTCAAAAGACAAATAATTACTTTCACTAAAAAACCAGGAGAAACATTTTACCAATGTTGGGATAGTTATCGAGACTTGCTTAATACTTGCCCTCATCATGGTTTTGAAACATGGAGATTGGTTTCACATTTTTATTTCTTCGACACTCCTACACTTGGGAAAAGACATCAATCTTTCGGTCGTGTCACCAGACAGCCCCTAGGGACTCAGATATCATCAACGACCAACTGTCGCGGTTGACGCATGGATTCAACAACCCACACAGCCCCTAGGCACTCAGATATCATCAACGAAGAGCTATCACGGCTGATGCATGGATTAGCCCAAACAGCCCTTAGGGATTCAAAAATCATTAACGAACTGCTGTCACGGGTGAGGCGTGGATTCGACAGCCGACATAGCCATTAGGCACTCATATATCATCAACGAACTGCTGTCACGGGTGACGCATGGATTCGACAGCCCACACAGCCCTAGGGACTCAGAAATAATCAATGAAACTACTATCACGGGTGACGCGTGGATTCGACAGCCCCTAGGGACTCAGATATCATCAACGACCAGCTGTCGCGGGTGACGCATGGATTCGACAGCCCACACAGCCCTAGGGACTCTGAAATAATCAATGAATTGCTGTCACCGCTGACGCAAGGATTCGACAGCCCTAGGGACTCAAAAATCATCAATGAACTGTTCTCACGGGTGAGGCATGGATTCGATTGCCCACACAGCCCCAAGGGATTGCGAAATCATCAAAGAACTACTATCAAGGCTGACGCATGGATTCGACAGCCCAAACAGCCCTTAGGGACTCAGTAATCATCAACGAACTGCTGTCACGGGTGATGCCTGGATTCGATAGCCCCAAGGGACTGCGAAATCATCAACGAACTGTTGTCACGGGTGACGCATGGTTTCGACAGCGCACAGCCCCTAGGGACTCAGATATCATCAACGAACAGTTGTCGTGGGTGACACATGGATTCGACAGCCCACACAGCCCTAGGGACTCAGAAATAATTAACGAACTGCTGTCACCGCTGACGCATGGATTCAACAGCCAAGACAGCCCCTAGGGACTCAGAAATAATTAACGAAACAGCTGTCACGGGAGACGCATGGATTCGACAGCCAACACTCCCCTAGCGACTCAGAAATAATCAACGAACTGCTGTCACGGGTGACGCATGGATTCGACAGCCAAAACAGCCCTAAGGGACTCAGAAATAATCAATGAAACTGCTGTCATGGGTGACGCATGGATTCGATAGCACACACAACCTTTTAGGACACATAAATCATCATCGAAGTACTGTCACAGGTGACGCCTATAATTAACAGCCAACACAGCCACTGCGCACTCATATATCATCAACGAACTGTGTCACGAGTGATGCATGGATTCGACAGCCCACAAAGCCCTAGGCACTCAGATATCATCAACGAACTGCTGTCATGGGAGACACAAGGATTCGACAGCCCAACTAGCCCCAAGGGACTCAGAAATAATGAACGAACTGCTATCACCGCTGACGCATGGATTTGACAGTTCAGACATCCCTACGGACTTAGAAAACATCAACGAACTGCTCTCACGGGTGAGGCATGGATTTGGCAGCCCAAACAGCCACTAGGCACTCAGATATCATCAATGAACTGCTGTCACGGGAGACGCATGGATTCGACAGCCTATATAGCCCTAAGGACTCAGAAATAATCAACGAAACTTCTGTCACGGGAGATGCATGGATTTGAGAGCCAACACTCCCCTAGCGACTCAAAAATAATCAACGAACTGCTGTCATGGGTGACGCATGGATTCGACTGGCGAATTAGCCCCTAGGGACTCAGAAATAATCAATGAATTGCTGTCACGGGTGACGCATGGATTCCACAGCCCACACATCCCCTAGGCACTCATATATCATCAACGAACTGCAGTCACGGGTGACGCATGGATTCGACAGCCCAAAAAGCCTCAAAGGACTCAGAAATAATCAACAAACTCCTGTCACCGCTGATGCATGGATTCGACAACCCAGACAAACCTTAGGGACTCAAATAATGAACGAAATAGCTGTCACGGGAGACGCATTGATTCGACAGCCAACACTCCCCTAGCGAATAAGAAATAATCAACGAACTGGAGTGTCGGGTGACGCATGGATTCAACAAGCGAAACAGCCACAAGCTACTCAGAAATAATCAAGGAACTGCTGTCACGGGTGACGCATGGATTCGACAGTCCAGACATCCCTAAGGACTCAGAAATCATCAACGAACTGCTCTCACGGGTAAGGCATGGATTCGACAGGCCACGTGGCCACTAGGCACTCGGATATCATCAAGGAACTGCTATCACGGGTGATGCATGGATTTGACAGCCCACACTGCCCTAGGGACTCAGAAATAACCAACAAAACTGCTGTCACGGGAGACGCATGGATTCGACAACCAACATCCTCTAGGGACTCAGACATAATCAACGAACTGCTGTCACGGGTGACGCATGGATTCGACATGCGAAACAGCCCCTAGGGACTCAAAAATAATCAACGAACAGCTGTCACGGGTGACGCATGGATTCGGTAGGCGAAACAGCCCCTACGGACTCAGAAATAATCAACGAAGTGCTGTCAGGGATGACGCATAGATTCGATAGCCCACCTAGCCCTAGGGATTCATAAATAATCCACGAAACTGCTGTTCAGGAGACAGATGGACTCGACAGCCCACACAACCCTAGGGACTCATAAATAATCAACGAACTGCTGTCATGGGTGACGCATGGATTCGAAAGCCTAGACAGCCCCTAGGAACTCAGATATCATCAACAAACTCCGGTTACGGGTGCGGCATGGATTGGACAGCCCACGCAGCCACTAGGCACTCGGATATCATCAACGAACTGCTGTCACGGGTGACGCATAGATTCGACAGCCCACACAGCCCTAGGGACTAAAAAATAATCAACGAAACTTCTGTCACGGGAGATGCATGGATTCGACAGCCAACATTCCCCTAGCGACTCAGAAATAATCAACGAACTGCTGTCACGGGTGACGGATGGATTTGACTGGTGAAACAGCCCCTAGGGACTAAAAAATAATCAACGAACTGGAGTCACGGGTGACGCATGGATTCAATAGGCGAAACAGCCCCTGGCTACTCAAAAATAATCAACGAACTGCTGTCACGGGTGACGCATAGATGATACAGTCCAGACAGCACTAGGGACTCAGAAATCATCAACGAACTACTCTCACCGTTGATGCATGGATTCGACAGCCAGACAATCCTTAGAGACTCATAAATAATTAACGAAACAGCTGTCACGACAGACGCATGGATTCGACAGCCAACATTCCCCTAGCGAATCAGAAATAATCAACGAACTGGAGTCACGGGTGACGCATAGATTCAACAGGCGAAACAGCCCCTGGCTACTCAAAAATAATCAACGAACTGCTGTCACGGGTGACGCATGGATGCGACAGTCCAGACAGCACTAAGGACTCAGAAATCATCAACAAACTACTCTCACGGGTAAGGCATGGATTCGACAGCCTATGCAGCCACTAGGAACTCGGATATCATCAACGAACTGCTGTCACGGGTGACGCATGGATTCGACAGCCCACGCAGCCACTAGGAACTCGGATATCATCAACGAAACTGCTGTCACGGGAGACGTATGGATTCGACGGCCAACACTCCCCTAGGGACTCAGAAATAATCAACAAAACTGCTATCACGTGAGACGCATGCATTCGACAGCCAACACTCCCCTAGGGACTCAGAAAAAATCAACGAACTGCTATCACGGGTGACGCATGGATTCGACAGGCGAAACAGCCCATACGGACTCAGAAATAATTAACGAGCTGCACTCACAAGTGACACATAGATTCAACAACCCAAAAAGGCCCAAAGGACTCAGAAATAATCAACAAACTACTGTCACCGCTGATGCATGGATTCAACAGCCTAGACAACCCTTAGGGACTCATAAATAATGAACGAAACAACTATCACGGGAGACGCATGGATTCGACAGCTAACACTGCCCTAGCGACTCAAAAATAATCAACGAACTGGAGTCACGGGTGACGCATGGATTCAACAGGCGAAACAGCCCCAATCTACTCAGAAATAATCAACGAACTGCTGTCACGGGTGACACATGGATTCGACAGTCCAGACAGCCCTAGGGACTCAGAAATCATCAACGAACTACTCTCACGGGTAAGGCATGGATTCGACAGCCCATGCAGCCACTAGGAACTCAGATATCATCAACGAACTGCTGTCACGGGTGACGCATGGATTCGACAGCCCACGCAGCCACTAGGAACTCGGATATCATCAACGAACTGCTGTCGCGGGTGACGCATGGATTCGACAGCCCACACAGCCCTAGGGACTCAGAAATAACCAACGAAACTGCTGTCACGGAAGACACATGGATTCGACAGCCAACATCTCCTAGGGACTCAGACATAATCAACGAACTGCTGTCACGGGTGACGCATGGATTCGGTAGGCGAAACAGCCCTTGCGGACTCAGAAATAATCAACGAAGTGCTGTCAGGGGTGACACATAGATTCGATAGCCCACCCAGCCCTAGGGACTCAGAAATAATCCTCGAAACTGCTGTTTAGGAGACACATGGACTCGACAGCCCACACAGCCGTAGGGACTCAGAAATAATCAACGAACTGCTGTTATGGGTGACGCATGGATTTGAAAGCTCAGACAGCCCCTAGGAACTCAGATATCATCAACGAACTCCGATCACGGGTGCGACATTGATGTGACAGCCCACACAGCCACTAGGCACTCAAATATCATCAACGAACTGTTGTCATGGGTGACGAATGGATTCGAAATCCAACACTCCCCTAGCGACTCAGAAATATTCAATGAACTGCTGTCATGGGTGACGCATGGATTCGACAGGCGAAACAACCCCTAAGGATTAAGAAACAATCAATGAACTACTGTCACGGGTGACGAATGGATTTGACAACCCACACGGCTCCTAGGCACTCAGATATCATTAACGAACTGCTGTCATGGGTGATGCCTATATTCGACAGCCCACACAGCCCCTAGGGACTCAGAAATAATCAATGAACTACTATCAATGCTGATGCATGGATTCGACAACCCAGACAACTCTTAGGGACTCAGAAATAATTAACGAAATAGTTGTTACGGGAGACGCATGGATTTGACAACCAACACTCCCCTAGCGACTCAGAAATAATCAACAAACTGCCATCACGTATGACACATGGATTCGACTGGCGAAACAGCCCCTAGCGACTCAGAAATAATCAACGAACTGCTGTCACGGGTGACGCATGGATTCGACAGTCAAGACACACTAGGGACTCAGAAATCATCAACGAACTGCTCTCATGTGTGAGGCATGGATTTGACAACCCAAACAGCCATTAGGCACTCAGATATCATCAACGAACAGCTGTCATGGGTGATGCATGGATTTGACAGCCCACACAGCCCTAGGGACTCAGAAATAATCAACGAACTACTGTCACGGGTGACGCATGGATATAACAGCCCACACAGCCCCTAGGCACACAGATATCATCAACGAACTGCTGTCGTGGGTGACGCCTTGATTCGACAGCCCACACAGCCACTAGGCACTCACATATCTTCAACAAACTGCTGTCACGGCTGACGCATGGATTCGACAGCCAACACAGCCCTTAGGGACACATAAATCATCAACAAACTGCTGTCGCAAGTGACGCCTCGATTCGACAGCCCACACAGCCACTAGGCACTCATATATCATCAACAAACTGCTGTCACGGGTGACGCATGGATTCGACAGCCCAAACAGCCCCAAGGGATTCAGAAATAATGAACGAACTATTGTCACGGGTGACGCATGGATTCGACAGCCCACACAGCCAACAGGCACTCAGATATCATTAACGAACTACTGTCATGGCTGACGCATGGATTCGACAGTCAAGACACACTAGGGACTCAGAAATCATCAACGAACTGCTTTCACGGGTGAGGCATGGATTTGACAGCCCAAACAACCATTAGGCACTCGGATATCATCAACGAACAGCTGTCATGGGTGATGCATGGATTTGACAGCCTACAAAGCCTAGGGACTCAGAAATAATCAACGAACTACTGTCACAGGAGACGCATGGATACGACAGCCCACACAGCCCCTAGGCACACAAATATCATCAACGAACTGCTGTCACGGCTGACACATGGATTCGATAGCCAACACAGCCCTTAAGGACTCATAAATCACCGACGAACTTCTGTCACGGGTGATGCCTGGATTCGACAGCCCACACAGCCACCAGGCACTCAGATATCATCAACGAACTGCTGTCACGGCTGACGCATGGATTCGACAGCCAACACAGCCTTTAGGGACACATAAATCATCAACAAACTATTGTCGCGGGTGACGCCTGGATTCGACAGCCCACACAGCCACTGAGCACTCAGATATCATCAATGAAATGCTGTCACGGGTGACGCATGGATTCGACAGCCCAAACAGCCCCAAGGGATTCAGAAATAATGAACGAACTGTTGTCACGGGTGACGCATGGATTCGACAGGCGAAACAGCCCTTAGGTACTCAGAAATAATCAACGAACTGCTGCCACGGGTGACGCATGGATTTCACAGCCCAAACAGCCCTTAGTGACTTAGAAATCATCAACGAACTGCTGTCACGGGTGACGCATGATTTCGACAGCCCAAACAGCCCCAAGGGATTCAGAAATAATGAACGAACTGTTGTCACGGGTGACGCATGGATTCGACAGGCGAAACAACCCCTAGGGACTCAGAAATAATCAACGAACTGCTGCCACGGGTGACGCATGGATTCGACAAGCGAAACAGCCCCTAGGGACTCAGAAATAATCAACGAACTGCTGCCACGGGTGACGCATGGATTTCACAGCCCAAACAGCCCTTAGTGACTCAGAAATCATCAACGAACTGCTGTCACGGGTGACACATGGATTCGACAGCCCCAACAGCCATTAGGCACTCAGATATCATCAACGAACTGCTGACACGGGTGATGCATGGATTTGACAGCCCACACAGCCACTAGGCACTCAGATATCATCAACGAACTGTTGTCACGGGTGACGCATGGATTCGACAACGCAAACAGCCTCTGTTGACTCAGAAATCATCAACGAAATTGCTTCTACGGGTGACACTTGGATTCTACATTGCTAATAGCCCTTGTGGGCTCAGAAATCATCAACTAAAACTTAGTCGCTGCCAAGTCAGAAATCATCAACGAAACTGCTTCCACGGCTGACACGTGGAAATTACAGCGCAAACAGCCTCTATTGACTCAGAAATCATCAACGGAAACTGAGTCTATGCCGATTCAGAAATCATCAACGAAACTGCTTCCACATGTGACAAATGGATTCGATATCACAAACAGCCCCTGTGAGCTCAGAAATCATCAATTAAAACTGACTCGTTGTCGATGTAGAAATCATCAATGAAACTGCTTCCACGGCTGACATGTGGATTCGACAACGCAAAAAACTCCTATGGCCTCAGAAATCATCAACGAAAACCGAGTCGCTACCTCCTCAAAAATCATCAACGAAACTGGTTCCACAGGTGATGCATGGATTCGACAGCGCAAACAGCCTCTGTTGACTCAGAAATCAGCAACAAAAATTAAATGATGCCGCCTGAATAATCATCAACGAAACTGGTTCCACGGGTGACACATGGATTTGACATCACAAATAGCCCTTCTGAGCTCAGAAGTCACTGCCAACGCAGAAATCATCAACGAAACTGCTTCCACGGCTGACACGTGGATTCGACAGTGCAAACAGCTCCTTTGGGTTCAGAAATCATCAACAAAAACTGAGTCGCTGCCAACTCAAAAATCATCAACGGGTGACACATGGATTTGACAATGCAAACAGCCCCTGTGGGTTCAAAAATCATCAAAGAAAACTGAGTCGCTGCCTACTCCGAAATCGTCAACGAAACTGCTTACACGGCTGATGCATGGATTTGAGAGCACACACAGCCGTTGGCGACTGAGAAATCATCAACGAAAACTAAGTCGCTGCAAACTCAGAAATCATCAACGAAACTGCGTCCAAGGGCGAATCATGGATTTGACACCGCAAACAGCCCCTATGGGATCAGAAATCATCAAAGAAAACTGAGTTGCTGCCTTCTTTGAAATCATCAGCAAAACTGCTTCTACGAGTGAAGCGTGGATTCGACAGCGCAAACAGCCCATGTGGGCTCAGAAATCATCAAAGAAAACTAAGTCGCTGCCGACTCAGAAATCATCAACGAAACTGCTTCCACGGGTGACGCATGGATTCGACAGCGCAAACAGCCTCTGTTGACTCAGAAATCATCAGCAAAAATTAAGTCGTTGTCGCCTCAATAATCATCAACGAAACTGGTTTCACGGGTGACACATGGATTTGACATCACTAACAACCCCTGTGGGCTCAAAAGTCGCTGCCAATGCATAAATCATCAACGAAACTGCTTCCATGGCTAACACATGGATTCGACAGCTCATACAGCTCCTAGGCCTCAGAAATCATCAAGGAAAACAAGTCGCTGCGCCTCAAAAGTCAACAACGAAACTAGTTCCACGTGTGACGCATGGATTCGAAAACGCAAACAGCCTCTGTTGACTCAGAAATCATCAACGAAACTGCTTTTTACGGGTGACACTTGGATTCTACATTGCTAATAGCCCTTGTGGGCTCAGAAATCATCAACTAAAACTTAGTCGCTGCCGAGTCAGAAATCATCAACGAAACTGCTTCCACGGCTGACACATGGAAATTACAGTGCAAACAGCCTCTATTGACTCAAAATCATCAACGAAAACTGAGTCTATGCCGACTCAGAAATCATCAACGAAACTGCTTCCACATGTGACAAATGGATTCGATATCACAAATAGCCCCTATGGGCTCAGAAATCATCAACTAAAACTGACTCGTTGCCGATGTAGAAATCATCAATGAAACTGCTTCCAGGCTGACACGTGGATTCGACAGCGCACACAATCGCTGCCGACTCAGAAATCATTAACGAAAACCGAGTCGCTACCGCCTCATAAATCATCAACGAAACTTGTTTCACGGGTGACGCGTAGATTTGACAGCGCAAACAGCTCATGTAGCCTCAGAAATCATCAACAAAAACTGGACATTCAAAGCCAAATTTTGTTCCTTTGACAGCCTGAACATGGATAGGGACTCATCAATGGATGTGTCCATGATTAAGGATCCTTGGTTTGCTAGTTATGTTCCCTTTCTTTGATTGCTATTCGTTTTTAGGTAGTTAATTAACATATCTTCTTATTCTTTCACGCAGCCAAAATTTAACAGCGCGCAACTGCATCTTTTTGTTTTTCAGTTAAAATTATTAACCTTTTTTTGTGTTTCAGTACTTACGAAAATGAAATTTTATGCAAAGTATAAATCAATTTAGGTGTCGATTACAATGTGTATTATATTTAGTTAAAATCTGATTTGGTATAGAAGTAAAATAAAACTGTTTTGCTTTGAAACAAAAGCAGGTAACCCTTCTTTTAGCCAAAACAACATCAAGTTCATCTTCTCTCGAGTGAAAATACAAAGCGGTATTCAGAGACACCAAACAATCCAAAGTCAAGCTACTATACCATAAACAGACAACTTTCAACATTATCATGGCATGAATCTCTGTCCTAGGTATACTCTCATTCTGTAATATACCAGATGGCAGAGGCAGACTATAGGCGTATTAGGCAAATACCTAAAAGGACATGCTATGTCGTATGTTGCTCTTCCAGCAACAAAGAACATACCTTTTAACACTTCAAAATCAACTATTATTCAGCTTAACATGGCGTGCTAAATGTACCACAAGTTCTTGTCGCACGAATTTTGCATCCAAACAAGTTTTGTGAGAGAGAGAAAGGGAGAATCCGATCATTATCCAATATTTACACAATCCTTTGAATTGTTTACATAGTATTTACAGTAGAATATGAAGTATGAACCTGCTTCTGTATGCGCAGCCATATATACATCAAAGAATTGCAAGCACGCACACCACACACCCTCTCTCTTAATTTTTCTCAATGACTATCTTACACCACACGGTAATCTCCTCAATCATGGACATTGGCGAGAGAAGCCAGCTGCAGGGGAAAACTCCTTCACTTAGATGCTGAAATGATTAGAAGCCAAAAATCCATCACTTTGATCAGCACTACTCCATCATATGAGGTTTCTCTCATCGTAGTACTTGCTAGGTTAAGAACACCCGCAATCTTCTTCTACCGGCATGTAATAAACCTCACCAGCTACCCCTCTTCTTCTTTTTCATCTTTTTGCCTCTTTCTTCTTCTTTTTTGTTCATATCTTTGTACATTATATTCCATGTTAAAACCGCAGAATGGGTTATGCCAGAAGATCCAGCAGCTATAGATGTAGCACAACGAAGACTGGAGTGAAATCATTAGCAGTACTGAATGTCAGATATTCAGGAGGGAAGAAAGCCACTGTTCCATATATTTCTTGCTCTCTGCACATTGAATTTAAATAAAGATAAGAACTCAGCACAGATAAAAAAATCACATTTTAAGGCAGATTGAAAGAAAAAACAAACATTTTGGTTCCACCAACCACTTAGAGCAATATTTGCAATCAATATTACATGACGAGTGGGAATAAACAGTAAAAGGCAAATAAACAATGATAAACAAGACATAGTAAACAGGGCAGAGGGGTAGGTTAAGTACTCATAAATTTCATCAGCTGCACTCAAATTGTGATCATGCAATTTTTCTGGTGCAAAACAAATCTTAAAGGTTGCGATACATATCAGGAAGATAGATAAATGTAAATCTTGAGATAAGTGTTAGGATATTACAAAACTATATGAAGGGGAGGGAAAAGGAGCAAAGGTAGTTCGTGGGAAGGGTTCAAACATGGAAAATAAGCTGCAGTGAGAAGTTGAATTAATTGGACAGGTCTCTACATTGACACGAGGCAAGTGATAGCAATTACACTAAATACATTCTCCCGAAAAGAATCCAATCAACACACATCCTGCTTCTACATGCTGGTCAGGAACAACAATTCATAACATAAAATCTATTAGGTGATATCCAGAAGCATAATTACAAAAGATTATGCAATGCCAAGTGAAATAGAAGGCTCCTCCTAAACATTTAATAATGCAGGAGAGATTTGGAGCATTGATTATGTATAGAATACAAAGAACCATTCTTTAATGCAGTGACTATCAACTGCTCAATTAGCTCACTGCCAAAAAAACCAACCAATCAGGGTCAAAATGCTTTTAGTATGAAGTAATTCAGATTTACAGCCACGGCTCTCAAAGTTAACACGTTAGATGTTTCTCTTGAAAGACGTCCCTACTATCTCTAATAAATTATGTTTAGACTATATCCTATACCCAGAAGATGATTGTGGATAACTATAACAAACTGCATTTCTATGTAAACGTAAAGGCTGTCTTGGGCAATCACATTCTTTTGTGAAACTGAATTAAGGTTGCTGAGCACAGAAGAAGCTTAATGACTTTACATGCCACATTGCACTAATCATTTTTATTTTTATTTTGTGATTGCATAATAGATTGTTCATTTATCATACAAAGGATCATGTTTGACACCTCGGGTAGAAAAACAGTTCTAAAGATTTCCCATCCTTTGCACCATGGTCATTGCAATACTGCTTGGGCAATAATCTACCTAGTAAACTATTAATCAACAAAAAAGAAACCTACATTGTCAGTGGAGGAGGAAAACAAAAGATTTTGTAAAGTAAACGAAATATAAAATGAACTTCAGAAAACCAATGGCTCTTACCATCTGGAATGTTAACAATAGCACCAAACAGATTGCTCTTTGAATCCTCAAATACATTATCATGAACACGTCTATAACATGGGACCATCACGGCAAAACTGTTATCTGTATTATCATCACCCTGGAATTCAGGTCCATGAGGCTCCAACCACCCAATGGAATAATCCGAATCATCATACTCTGACCCAGAAACACAGCCATCGTCAGATGGCACAAGAACAACATCACATTCCCTATCAATTTTCCGCTCTTGCCGGCTATGCCATTTTCTCTTAACCCTTCTAGAAGAGGACGCCACATTAGTTCCCTGAACCAAAGGATATTTTATTGTATCTGATGATTCCGACAAATCCGAATCAGGTTGGGTATTTAAAGAAGACCCATTTGAAATTCTGGGCTCCTGATGCTTTCCAGTCCACAACCACCATGAAAGATATGAAAATGCCACCGCCATATAATAAAAAACAATATGCACCCCGCCAAATTGGTCACAGAAAAATTCAAGGAACTGGTATTAATTCAATGTCTGTTGATTGAAGAGCAGCGATTGGTGATACAACGATTACTTTACCCTGTTAAAAGGAATCAACAACAAAAAAAAAAAACACGCGCACACACCAAAATAGAGTAGCTGAAAGTTGGCAACCGAAAAAAGAAGCTATCGACCTCCTCTTCCTTCTTCATATGCAGCAACAAAACCAACTAGCTTTTAAATGAAACAGTAATTGCTATATATATATATATATATAAACCAATAAATCTGGCTACCAGCAAATCAAAGAGATGAAAAAGTAAGACTAAACCTTTTATGTTTTCCTTTTAAGTCTTTCATGTTTTCCTTAACGATACTGCAAACATATTTTACTTACACGAAGAATTTCCCATCAAATAAATAAGGGGAAAAAATTTCTAAAACACAGGTTCAATGAAATGAACTGTCAGACGGTCAAGTCAATTCAATGAATTTAGACATGACAAAAAAAATATATATATAAAAATAGCAAAAGCAGCATAAATATAACCAAAAAGAAAAAATCTATAGAAAGAGAACAGAAAACAGAATTATCAAAGCTCAAAAGAAGCACGTGAACTCTATTCTATTTCTTACAAAAAAATAAAATAAAAAATCAAAACCTTTTGCTTTTTCTTTCTTTTGGGCTCATTCAATTTCACAATCAAATTATAAGAGATTCAAAAAGGCAAGCAAGATCAATAATTAGCGTAATGTAGATACCCTATTTTTTTATTAGAACTGAACTTTTGAATGAAACCCTAATTTTCTTACAAGGGAGAGATTGAGAGGAATTTGAGATTTGTGGCTGCTGGCTCAAGTAACCGGTGTGTTTTGGAACTATACAACGCATACAATAGGAATGGCTAAAACAAAAGGAATTTTTTTATCTATCCAAATCATTAACTTGTTTAGTATTTGTATACGTGTTTAAAATTTGTTTGGGATTACAGTTGTTTTTTTTTATTTTTTCAATTATTTTTATATTGTGATATTAAAAAAATATTTTAATATATTTAAAATAAAAAAATTATTTTTCTATTTTGATGTGTTGATATCAAAATAAAAGATATTTTTAAAAAATATCATGCATTACAATATTAAACATGTATTTTGAATTATTACATGTTTAGATTCTAATAAAAAAGCTTTGGAAAACAAAATCTTTTGAGTTTATTTTGTTTTCTGTCTTTCTATTTTTTTAATTTATTTAAAAAAATTATCATAAGTTATTTTTAAAAAATTAAAGAGATCAGTCACCTCATAGAATAAAATTGGGAGGCTAAAATGTACTTCATAAAAAAAATTTGAAAGCATCATCTATGTTACTCGTATTTTCACTTTGATCCTTTATTTTTCAATTCAACTCTTCCTCCAAAAGAAACATGCAATTGAGTGCTAATTTGAGTTTTAAAAGGCTCAATTATATATAAAAAAAAGTTCAATGATCAAATTAATTTTTTTAAAAAAATCACTCCTCCAATCCACAATAATTTATTTGTGAGAGAATGAACAATAATTTTATGTATAGTAAAAAAGCCACAAGCTTTAGTTTTTTTTTTTAATTGGAGAAACCTAATTACTACTAGAATAAGTAAAATAATATTATACATTTTTCGTGGGGGTTTGAATCCACCCACACACACATAAATATTTATAATCAGAACACCTCCACATGCATGGAATGTTTTATGCTTAATCATCAAATCCAATCAATGTTATATATAACTTCAATTAATAAGCACTCCTCCATATTAAAAACCACAAATTTTCATTCTCATTCATATCTCTATCATATAATTTTAACTTATGATAACTTTTATTTTTACCTAAACTATAGCCATTCATTTCTTCATTCTTCAATTCTTTTTTCATAGTGTAAGAGAGAGAAGTTGTTAAATTTCGACGAAGAGAGAAAAAAAGCTCTTTGTTAGTGATGATTTTGACCACTAAATAAGTTAAAACCGGTGTCAACGAGTTCCATTAAATGATGAGAGTCTAACATGCATGGAATGTTTTATGCTCCATCATCAAATCCAATCAATGCTATATATAACTTTAATTAACTAAAATAAGCACTCCTTCAAATTAAAAACCACAAATTTCCATTCTCATTCATATCTCTATCATATAATTTTAACTTATGA
>Ga0325411_1004681_pt1 | contig 15293 bp, 8 predicted proteins | sample PopdelMetagenome_13_FD_206181 | JGI IMG/M metagenome (GOLD analysis project Ga0325411, IMG submission 206181) | Populus deltoides microbial communities from Bellville, Georgia, United States - Xylem-PdIQD-R4 | ecosystem: Host-associated > Plants > Phyllosphere > Stem > Wood/Secondary xylem... | reverse complement strand
GGTCATAATAATAAATAAAATTAAGCGTAAAATGTTCATAATGTGTCTTCTAAAAAAAGAAATAAATTTCAACTATGAATTAAATGATATTGAGATAGAAAAGCACTTCATCCACTTAGGTTAAATTTGGGTAAAAAAAATTTGAAAAGATAATTTTAAATTAGTTTAATATTAAAGAATGAAATTAAAATAAATCAATATGTAATTAAAAAAAATAAAGTGAGCTTGAGTTAATTAAGTAAACTTGTTGGAGAAGTTATGCACATTACCAGATTTAATAAATTTTATTCAAAAGATTATTTTTTTATTTAATTACATGACAATATGAAATATTTTTTAAAAGTTAAAAATTCATGATAGGTTTAACTTAAATAAAAAAAGTGTGAAACTCATTCTTTTATATTTGAATTAAAAAAAAAAAATCATTGATAATATATAGTGAAATTGTATATATTTTAAATTGAGAAAAAAAAACATAAAAAAACAAATAATAGTTTGAAGATCGTGATTAACATGTTAAATCTGCAAATTGACTAATAGACTCATTTTTGTTCAATGATTTGTTTTATTAAATATATTTAAGTCAAATATAAAACAACAACAACGAAAAAATCTAGTTGTGTGGCCTTGGGCATTAAAGAAAACAACCAGGATGGATGATATGTTGTTCGTTTTATTTATTTATTTTTTTTAAAAAAAGTAGATTGTCTTCTACTTTTTTCTAGAATCTAGCAACCAGGGTTCCAGAAAAATTAACCTTTTAGTTTGTTTTTTTAATTTTAAATTGATTTTTCAACTTATTTTTTTGATTTGAAACACCTAGAAAACATCCTCAACATCTTGATAAATTTATATATGGTCACCACAAGCCTAAAAGAACATCTAAAAAGAAACATAATCAACTCATCAAAATCATTCACGTGGTTAGATTTACCTTTTCGGCAAGGAGAAGAAAAAAAACACTGAGGTAAAACTCTTGTTGTTAAATGCAACTTAATGACATGGTCAGAATCATCACCATAAGTAACTTTATTTCTCTATACTGAATTCGTTGATTTTCTCTCTTCTTTAACCAAAAAATAATTGAAAAATAAAAAAAATAAATTTTGGTATTAAAATTGGATTTTTAAAAATTAAAGGGATCGGATACCTAATAACTAAAAAAAAATAAGGGGCTAAAATAAGCTTTTACCATGAAATTTAAAACTGTTACTTATTTTACCTGTTTTTAACTTCAATCTTCTTTCTTTCCATTCAACCTTTTCTTAAAAGAAAGAAAGAAAGAAAGAAAACAAAGCCTCCAATTGGATGCCAGTTTGGCATAAAATAGCCTAATTATACTAGAAAAAAAATAAAAATTATTATTATAATCAACAGGGAAGTAAATTATGTGATGATGAATAATAAAAAAAGCAACAGTATTTAACCTTTATCCTCCATGTTTTAGTTTTTGTTAATTTGTTTATGTGGTAAAGCACCCACAGGGAACTTGAGCTAAAAGATGGAATGTTGAGTGGAACTTTGGGATGCCTCTAGGTGTTGTCTATACCAAAGGAATCCTCGATTAGTGTAAACCTCTCTGAAAGGACGGCCTCAAGCTTGTACAAATCCTGAACAAGTCATCTGTTATGTGCATTGCTGATCGTTGAAGTATTGATTACTACAGAATGGTCTTGGGGGCTCGTGGGAGTGGAGCAGACAAGAGCTTGGTGATAATATGAAGTTCTGATAAAGCATGTAAAAATGTCATTCAAGAAAATAAGTAACAAAATATTGTAATAGACACATTTCAGAACATAATGTTCTTCGGACTACTTTGAAGAGATAACTAACTTGTGTAATGAATAGTATTGCAAAAACTATTATGAATACAAACTTATTTTGAAGTTGAATCTTCTGAATTATCAGTACTAAAGTCAAGCTGATTTGAGCTCGAAATTGTTTGTGAATAAACACTCTGATGAGAGGAAGAGGACTGTGTTTAGGGCAAGCTGCTTTCGGTTTTATCCCTGAGAGGAACGTGCATGGTTTGTGGAGGCTGAGTTGTCTTGTGAATATGGTTGGAGAGACTCTCGGCTGAAGAGGAAAAGGTGACGTACTGGCTGCTGTGAACGGAGAAGAAGAAGTGGCTGCTGTTCGGTTACTGTGGTGCTTGCGGCGGTGGTGCATGACCGTCTGTGAAGATGAGTTCTGGGAGAATGAGGAAGAGAATGAAGGTGAGGTGACGACTTGTTTTGAAAGATACTATAACGCCACAAGACCTACGTCATAGAGCATAAGCATTTATTAATCTATAAAAACATATAAACAATTTCCTAGCTGTGAAGATGAGTTCTGGGAGACTGTGTTGATTCATACGAAATTTCATTCAACTTAGATGCTAAATCAAGAGATAAAATAAGAAAGTATATGTTTTTTCGGCTTGAAACTAATATGTATACCCACGTATAGAAGGAGGGATTTTTAATTTGGAAAAGGAAGAAAAACATATTTGAACAAGGATCTAATAAGAAATAAAATTTAAGAGGCAGGGAAAAAATTAAATACTTTAGAAATTACATGGGCATAAATGTATATACAATTGAAAAAAAAAAAAAAACTTGTAGGGGAGTCTCTTGCCCTCCCCAATCTCTAAGAGAATTTGCACGTATTGCAAATTGATTTTTTTTTATAGTGGTTATGTTAATATTTTTTTTATAACCAAATAAATATAAAATTGATGATAAAAATCTTCGTCCAGCAAAATAGTTTTTATTAATAGGAATTAAAGATCCTCCGAGTGGAAATGGTAATAAATAAAATAAAGAGTCCAAATTTTAAAAACAAGAATATTTATTCTTGTTTCTGTGCGATTAATGCTCTAAGGATTTGGCTTGTTTGAGAGTCTAGTAAAAGTTAATTTTCATAGTGTTTTTTTTCATTTAGAGAAGTATCAAAATAATTTATTTTTTTAAAATTTATTTTTTATATTATCACATTAAAACAATCCAGAAATATAAAAATAATAATTTAAAGCTATAAAAAATTCAAAAATCTTCAATAGCGTGGTTGGATCACAATGCTAAATAAGGCCTCAGATATATAAATTTGGAGAGTAGAAAAAAAAGTTAACCTTTTACTTAAATGACTCAAAGGGTATTTATACTCCCTGAATCTTGTCGTTCCGAGGGAATGGAGAGGTTAAAGAGTTATTTTCTCCCTATGATATTAATGAGGGATAAAAATCTTTTACATATTATTAATAAGATAAAAATATGGGAGGCATTTGGAAGACCTTTCAAATACATACATGTGTAAAGAGATTATTATTTCTGACTTTTTATACATCTAAAAGTATAGGAAGATGATTTTTTTGACAAGAAAATGTCATGTCAAAAATCTTAAGATAAAACCTTATAATCCTAACATGGATCTCTAAGGCCAATTGAGTCTAGCATGTAGCCAAACCTAGTAGAAATGAGTTTGACAGTTCATCAGACTTATGATATCTTTGGCTCAACCAGCAACTGAATTCAAGGATATTGGATTTGAAAACTCGCTACACCCACGGTGACTTAGATTCAACTCGCGGTTGAACTCAAGAATTTCAGGTCTGCCAACTTGCCAAACTCACAATGATGTCTTTAGTTTAGCTCATGACTAATCCCAAGCATATTAGGTTTAGCATCTTGGCAAACACATGGTGACTTAGACTCAACTCATGGTTGAACCTAAGCATATTAAGTCTGGCATCTTGTTGGATCTATGGTGACTTGGGCTTAGTTAATGGATGAGTCCAAATATATTAGGTCTAACACCCTGCTAAACCCATAATCAATTAGGTTAACACCCTATTATGTATTTTGGCAACTACAGTAGCCAGAATCTAGGCAAAACAGGTGACGCGTCGTCTATTTTTTTCAAAAAAAAAAGGGGTGGATGACATGTTGTCTATCCTAAATGCAGATAAAAAAAAGGTTAGTCGCGCGGGCTTGCCCTGATGAAATGAGCCAGGTGAGCTGGCTTGGCTTGCTAGGCCTAACATCACCTAACCCTCTTTTTTCTCTATTTTTTTATTTTTCAATTAACACTTCTTTTATTAAAAAAATAATTATATTTACATTAATATCCCTTCTCTCTTTTATTTTGTTTAGAAAACTTCTTTTAAATATTGGTGAATTTTTTTTGGTTATGCTTTTAATTATACTTTTATGATTTTTTTTATCTTTTATATAGATAAACTATGTTTTTGAAAATAAAAAAAATTATTTTCAGATGATATTTCTAATATGTGTAGCCTTATATATTATTTCTTTTTTCATTTTATTTTATTCAATCAATTTAATATTTTTTTTCTATTTCTATTATCATTTGATTAAATAAACAAATATTTTAATGCACAAAAATTAACAAACATGACTAGGTAAATATATTATCTTGTGAGATTAAATATCTTAATTTATATTTATGTTTTATTTTTTGAAGTTTTGTTTTTAATTATCATTAATGATTTCTTATTTATTTATTAGCGCACATGGTTCTTAGTTTATTTGATTATATGTGTGCATGAAATTTTTAATTTGTTAAATTTTTTGAATTATAATAATAAATTGAAAAAACCTGTATATATAATTTTTTATGAAAATAAAAATATTTGACATGCTACAGCGTGAGTCACATAACTAGCATATGTATGTATAGTGTTAACTTTTTATGATTGATAAGTGGATATGTTTTATATTCTACAAATTCTAGAGAAGATTGTTAAAAAAAATAAAAATTGGTTCAGATATTTGATTTATTTAAAACTTGATTTGTTAAAAACTTGGTATCAATACATGAAAAGTTTAGAGAAATAAAAAAACCGGTAGGTCCGGGTGACTGGATCGCCCTGGCGAGGCCGAGGTTGAGAAAACAAAAACAAAACAAAACAAAATAAAATAAAATAAAATAAAATGAAAAGAGAAGAAAAGAAGAGTATCACGTGATTCTTCTCACTCCAGCTTCTTCTTTCTTTATTTTCTTGGTTACTGTTCTCTCGTGTTCTTGTTTGTGTTGCTGGATTCGATAATTAATGACCTCAGGGATTCCACATTCGCTCCAAGACAATAATCGATCAAATTATATGCACTTAATTCCTCTTCGCTTTATTTCTTAATCATCGAATGATCGTGAACGAGGGCCGTACACGTGGAATTATTGACCTAAAAATGAAGGAACAGATGAAGTCCAAGTTCAATTTAATTATTCCCTCATGACTGCTCTGCCTGTCTCCATGGTGTGAAATCTTCAATTGGTAAAATGAAATAATAGCGTGAATGGAGTTAAAGGAAAACATAGAGGAAAAATAGAGCTCAAAATAAAAGATAACAAGTTGAAAACCAAGGTGAAGAGTGTGTTTAGTATTGTAGTAGCTTAATTACCCGCTATAAATCATAATTAAACTTGATAGTTTGGCCTTAAATATGATATTTTATTTGAATAAAAACTATCTATATTGAAAAAAGAAACTTTTCAGACTCTTTATTTATAGCTTGGACAATCTAATAGGCTTCATGCGTCAAAGAATGATAAACTCAAATCTAAGCTCGAAAATAGGTTGATAAAAAATAATTCTTTTATAGTCTAAAAATTATTTTATGGTAAACCCAAGCTTAAGCCTAAGCTTAAATTCATGCTTAGGCTCGAGCACGAACCAAACATGTCTGTGTGAGACTTTAAGTCCGAACCTCACTTTACTTAGGTTCTATTCTCACTAAAAGCTTTGGTGTAATTCTTTATATTTTCATTATATAAACTATAAAAAAATCTTGTTTCTTTTCTATGTGAGATAAAGGGTTTTGAATTTTTCAAATTGAACCTTCCTTGGTGAAATATTATTGAATTTACTATGTCAAATGGTGAACGTGATGTCTTAAACTATTCAACCTTATATAAACTAAGATAATAATATTCATATAGTTCTCTAAATAGAGATTTTATTTGGTTATCATGATTTTGTTTATTCGGCCTAGAATAATTCTAGGCTTCACAAAAGCTTTAAAAAACTTAATCTTTTTAAATTTTTTAAAGAAACAAACATATTTCTCACTCATATAGGTTATCTTTCACTAATAGTATTATGCTATATTACATTTGATATATCAAGATATGAAAATCATTAAAAGTGTATAACCCATTTTATATCACACTACAATTAACACATTTTCATCACAAGAATATATAAGAAATAATAAATTGAAAATGTTATACAACTTAATTTTTCTATTTGAACCTCAATAGTCTTCATTTACATAAAAGTATTTTAAATTCATCAAGGATAAAAAATATAATTACATGTTACTAATACTATCATCTTAGTATTACTACCATGCCATCGTCACTTTATTATCACTAGCACCACCATATAGCTAGAATTACAACCATAATCATTAATATTATTACCTTTATCATTATATATAACATTATTACTAGTATTATTTCTATTACCACCAAGTAATCTTACTCATATCATATGAAGTTGACAATAGAGATTTCTTTTTAATAATATTTTTCTTAATCCTACAAAGAGATGATTAAAATATTAATTTATATTTCATTATATTTATATACCCTTTAATTTTTAAAAAATGCTAAAAGGGTATAATGTATGCTTATTTTCATATCTAAATCAATGAAGTATCGTCTTTTTCTTTGTGTGTATTTAATATTATGATATTATTTTCAATTGCGGTTTAAAAAAATAAATTTAAAGAAAAAAACTTTTAGTTGTAGTTTTTTTAAAAATAGGTTTTAAAAAATATATGTTTAGTTAAAATCTTTAAATGCAAAATAAATAAAAAAACATGATATTTTAGTTTCTACAAAATCAAAGTTTGAAATACAATTACATGTTGGGTCAATATAAAAAATAAAAAGTTTTTAACTAATAAAATAATTTTTTTATATAAATAAATAAATAAATAATAAAACCTACCACAATACTGATCGATATCCATAGGTGATGGCATTCTTATACTTATAGCTAGGTCATCAACCATTCCAAGCGAATGAAGGCACAATTCATCTAGTTCATAACCAAAATCACACCATTAGTACGAGGAAAAAGCCACACGCGAGGTGGGTCGATCATGGCCGTTCTGTAAATCATACAAGAGCAGAAGGAAATGACAACGATGGCCATTAAAAGCGAGAGATGAGAACATGGCTGTAATTCATCTGGGAAGATAGCAATGGCTCAAAAAGATCATGCCATGCCAAACAAACACAGGCCATTCATCCCTTTCCCCTCCACTCTATCCAAAATTCTTTCCCCATAATGAATTAATATTCTATTGCAAGTGCCAATACGACCTCGTTCGAAGAATGCATGAGCTAGTTAATTTGGCCCACTTGCAAGAAATCAAAGGTCGAGGCCCAAAGATTGAAAACCAGATGCTGTAGAGAGTCTAAGGACTCTACAGTCTACACACGATTATGCAATTTTACTTGATTGGAAAATGGAATGGTAGAGATTTGGAGACACAAACGCAAAGCATAACCACAGCCATACATTGAATGAGAGGCTATCCATAATCTAATCCTCTCTTATTTTTTCTCCAGTCTGTCTTCTCTCAAACCACCCTTCTCTACTTGTAGTGCTGCTACACCAACACAAACACTACTACTACTACTACTACTTGAAAGAGAATTTCTGCTTTTGTCAGTGTGTTTATTCCTGCCATAATGGCCTCGGCTACCTTTTCTGTAGCCAAACCATCTCTTCAGGTCCATTGCTCGCAACTCTTGTGCTTCTTTACACGCTAAGCTTTATTAACCTGTTCTTGTACCTGGTGTGTTTTTGGTTTCCGGTTTATGTTAAAGTTTCTTAATTTCTTTGGTTATGATACAGGCAAGTGGAAAGGGATTTACAGATTTCTCAGGCCTCCGCAGTTCATCAGCTTTCCTTCCCTTTACGAAAAAGACATCAGATGACTTTGTTTCTGTCGTTGCTTTCCAGACCTCTGCTGTAAGCTTCGTTACATCAATTTCCCATTTGTAGTAGTAGTAGTAGTAGTAGCGGACGTAGACAAATAAACAAATGACAGGCTATCAATCATCAACCAAGCATTGTAGTTTAATCACAACAGTTTATTCATACTGTAGGAAATATTGTAATAGACATGAACTATGTCTAGCTGCATTAAAAGCTGGATGTACTGGGAAACTACATGAAATAGGCCTAATATATATGACGGATCCTTTCTGACATAATAGTGGAAGAATGGAAATCTTTAAACGTGTAAGAAAGAAGAGAAGGGTGACTTCGAAGTTAAACATTAAACAAAAATAAAATAAAAAGCAGAGGTCAGTTGCTAAGGTTCTTGGATCTTGGTAATTCAATAGTCTGACATACAGACTGAAGTTTTTTATGCAAGTTCAGATTTTAAAATTTTAATTTTGATCCAAAATGTAGATAGTATATCTTTAGCAATAATTTGCTAACAGTTAATTATATTTTTTTTTGTCTAGTGTTCTAAATGTGGTAGGAAACAAACATATGCTTCACATTCCAGTTAACTGCTATTCATTGATTTTTTTTCCCTTGTTCTGATGTGACTGTGAAGATGGGAAACAGCAGTGGAGGATACAGAAAAAGTGCCGCAGAGGCAAAGATAAAAGTCGCCATAAACGGGTTCGGCAGGATCGGCAGGAACTTCTTGAGGTGCTGGCATGGACGCAAGGATTCCCCTCTTGACGTCATTGCCATCAACGACACTGGTGGTGTTAAGCAGGCCTCCCACCTTCTCAAGTATGACTCCACCCTTGGCATCTTCGATGCTGACGTTAAGCCTGTTGGTGATAATGCCATCTCTGTTGATGGCAAGGTCATCAAGGTCGTTTCTAGCCGCAACCCTCTCGACCTTCCCTGGAAGTAAGAGTCTCTTTCGCTTTCGTTGTCTACTCCGATGAAGACTTGAATTACACATGATGTTCACATATTAGATAGTTGATCGTATGAAATATGTGTTCTAATGATGTGCTGGCCAATTCGTTTGATGTTATAGGGACATGGAGGTCGACCTGGTGATAGAAGGTACAGGGGTTTTCGTCGACAGGGAAGGTGCAGGGAAGCACATTACGGCAGGGGCCAAGAAGGTGCTCATCACAGCCCCTGGAAAGGGTGATATACCAACCTACGTTGTTGGAGTCAATGCTGATGCCTACAACCCTGATGAACCTATCATCAGCAATGCTTCTTGCACCACTAACTGCCTTGCTCCCTTCGTCAAGGTCCTAGACCAGAAGTTTGGTAATTAAATCTATTGACACTTTCCCTTTCCTCATTAATTCTCTGTCTCTTTGCCACTTTCCTGTCAATCGAAAAGCTCTAGCGTTCCATGTATGTTAAGAGCTGCAAACTTTAAATCCTGAGCTTTTGAGCAAACACAACTTCGCAGTTGTAATTGAGAGCTGGTAGGCAATATGTAGTAGCTGAAAAGAAGAACAGTCACAGACACAGCAAACCTTGGAATAAATTTGGTTGCGCATTTCTAGTAATTAACGAAACAAAAATGCCTTAATAACATGGAAATTGAATGACAACCTGTGACAGGCATCATCAAGGGCACCATGACTACCACTCACTCATACACTGGAGATCAGAGACTGCTTGATGCTAGCCACCGTGATCTCAGACGTGCAAGAGCTGCAGCTCTTAACATTGTTCCAACATCAACCGGTGCAGCAAAGGCAGTGGCCCTCGTCCTTCCCACTCTTAAGGGTAAACTCAACGGCATTGCCCTGCGTGTTCCCACCCCAAACGTCTCGGTGGTCGACCTTGTTGTCCAGGTCTCCAAGAAGACCTTCGCTGAAGAGGTGAATTTAGGTTTTAGAGAGAGTGCTGAGAAGGAGCTCAAGGGTATCCTATCAGTCTGTGATGAGCCACTTGTTTCAGTTGACTTCAGGTGCAGCGATGTGTCCTCAACAGTCGATTCATCACTAACAATGGTGATGGGAGACGACATGGTTAAGGTGATTGCTTGGTATGATAACGAGTGGGGGTACTCCCAAAGGGTCGTGGATTTGGCTCACATTGTTGCCGATCAATGGAAGTAGATGTAATGTGATTTCTGATTTTTGTATAATTAATTATTACTATATATATTTATATATATAATTGTGAACCATTTTCTCCTTGCGGTTAAGCATCAATAAGAATCTCATTTTGAACATGGAAGCCACATGCATCCTCGATTCCTCATTTCCATTATTATTTCTAGTGGATTAATAATGTTAATCTTTCTTGTTGATGTTCGTAGTTATTACTCATGTTTGTAGTAGTAGCAAGACAATATTGCACCCCAAGTCTCAATTTCTTTCTTGTTGATGTTCGTAGTTATTACTCATGTTTGTAGTAATAGCAAGACAATATTGCACCCCAAGTCTCAATTTCTTTCTTGTTGATGTTCGTAGTTATTACTCATGTTTGTAGTAGTAGCAAGACAATATTGCACCCCAAGTCTCAATTTTCCAGCAGATTAGAAATAAAAACATTTCACCATGCTCATACAAGTTTTAAAGGAATTTGAGGCTTGACAATGAGAAATCCTCATGTCTTGTGAAGGGATGAAATCCCTCCATTTATACGTGTTCAACATGCTAAAGAGGAAAACAAAAAACAATAACCAGCAGTAAAATGATGTAGAAGGTTTTTTTTTTTTTTTTTGTTGAAAAACTCCCTCGCTCCTAAATATATAGCTTTAATTAACCCTTTCACTCATTGGTGGAAAATTCTTAAACTTGTTTTATTAACCAAAAAAAAAAAAATTATTGTACTCCTCACAGAGCAGTACTTCTTACATAGCAGTATTTATAAAATAATGCTTTTTTTTGTTTTTTTTTTTTCAATCAATGTTTTTTTGTTTGATTTTTTCATTTTATATTATATTTATTTTTTATTAGGTTATCTCACTCTTTTGACATAAATCACGAGTTTGATAAGTTAAATAAGTTGAATCAAGGTTTGTTTTTTAATTAACATTTTTATTTCAATTTCTTCATTTAAAATTGAATTGATTGAAAATTAAGTTGCGTGATTATTTTATTTGTTTTTTAGTAGGTTATTCTGATCTTATGAATGGAGAATAATGCTTAACGGGTTAACCCAAGTTGACTTAGGTAGTTTTTTGTGTTTTTTTAATTGATTTTTTTTAATTTCATCATTCAACATTAGATCGGTTGGAATTGAACATCATAATCTGTTTTGATTTGTTTTATATAGGGGAATACTGTCTTATGATCAGGGTCGCAAATTATGATATTTTAACCCCAGTTAAGTCATGTGTTTTTTTTTAAATTTCTTTCTGAGAGGTTATTTCGGTCTCGTGACTAGGGTTATGGGTCCTTCAACATCATAATCTGTTTTGATTTTTTTTATCGCATTGTCCTCGTCTTATGACTCGGGTCGCGAGTTTGACAAGTTAACCCATTTGACTCATTTTTTTAATTGATTGTTTTTTCAATTTCATCATTTAATATTGTGTTTGATTAAAAATTAGGCTTTATGATTTATTTCGGTTCGCTTTTCATGAGGTTATTCTTGTCTTATGACTCAATAATATTGCTTTTTTTAATTTATTACTTCAATATTGGGTTGATTGGAAATTAGACTTTATAACTTATTTTAATTTGTTTTTTATAGGGTTATTATAGTTTTATAACTCGGGTAACGAATTTAACATGTTAACCTGAATTGACTCAAGTCAATCTAATATGTTGTTATCCTAATATGAAAAAAAGATGTCATCTTGAAAATCATTTTGAGTCAAACTATGTCTTTAGATGTTATCTAGGTTGTTTTTGGACCAACAAAGTCAACCGAGTCACATCGAGTTAATCCCTACACGGTTTCATTTTTTTCCACTTAAAAAAATATTAGCAACATTTGAACATTTTTTTTACGTTTAAGAAAACTTTGACCCGACCTGCAGTATACGTAAGTCAATGATCTAGTTAGAAACTAAACATTAATAATGATGGTTATATATATTACTTTTATTAAGCATATTTCTTTTAGATTTTAAAGGTTCTCATCAAATTCTTAATAAAAATCTGAATGCGATCTAGGCTTTAATTATTTTTAAAGAAATTATATTTAGTTTTTAAAAGTAAATTTCATGTAGTATATTGAGAAGTTTCCTTCTTAATTAGTAAAAAGTTTTAATTCTTAAAAGCTTTGAGAAAGAAAAAAGAGTTAAAATTAGTGACTCCACAATTAAAATTATATTATTCTCTCTCTCTCTATATATATAATTTTAATTTTGAGTTAATTAAGATTATATTCCTTTCTTAAACAATATCAAAAGCATGTATCCTTTCATACCATTCTCATATATTTAGGAAGTGATGGTTGTCAGATTATATGAAGAGGTGAACAAATATAGGCCTCAGATTTAGCCTGATTGAAGTGAGTATGTTACAGGATTTGACATTGAACTAAGTTCAATCTAGCAATATAATGAAATTGATTAGGTAGGAAGGCTGGGTTTTTTAACCTAAAATGTGATTTAGGGTTTGTCACTTATGGTTCTATTACCTGTTTTACCTAAATTCAGAAGATCATAAATAGTAGAAAGACATGTCGTACCCATCAAAGGAAAGAAGACGAACCCCTCAAAGCCTGGAGCCGATTTAAAGTAAATATGGTCTTGGTAAAATTATAAATAGAAAATTTTAAAATATTTAACAAATAGTTTTTATTATTTGTTATGTATATTTAACAAATAAAGCCTTGTGAAATCTTCATTTCGTACTTGAAATCTTTTGTAAAGTGGAGATAATTTTTATTTTATAAAATATAATTAATATTTTTTTTTTATTAAGTGAGAGAGCCTTGGGTCATTGTCCAGGTAGCTCTTAAAATAAGACAGTTATGTCAAAGCCATAGCGCCAATGATTGCTGTTGTTGTATGAAAATTGCTCTCCTTTTTTCAAAGCAGAATCTTCTTCTTTCCATTTTCAAATTGTAGCATAAGCTACACAAACCCATCATCAATGAGAATCCTATTTTCATCCCTACAAGTTGTGCAATCCACGGAAAATAATAATAATAATAATAACAATAAAAATAATGATGAAAATATTAGTTTTATGAGTTAATTGGAATAAAAATTTAAAGTGGGGTTAATTGAAAAGTAAGTTTGAGATATCTTGAATGCAAGTTTGATGTTATTACAATTGTTGTTAATTATGTTAGTTGATTATTGTGATATCACCAATAATGTTTGGAAGTTCAATTTGATTATTTGGATTTGATTTTAATTGTATAACAGTTATTAAAATTATGACTATTAATTAATTTTCTAAGTAAATTGTTGGTTCTTCAATAAACAATGTTCATGTTTAGTTTAATTGGAAACAATTTTAATTCAATATAACAGTGTTAGAGTTCAAGAATATGTATTTAAAGTTATGTGTTAAAGTTGATTTAATTGGTTGCATTGTTTCCTTTCATTTTTTTCTTGGGTTTTTTATGCTTCAAGTAAGTTGTAATAAGCATGTTTGAGCTGTGGATGTAAGGTTTAGATCATCATTCTAGATTTTTTGTTATTTTTTAGTTTATGTTGTTTTCTAGGTTTCTTATTGAGTTTCTGGGTTTTTCTTTGAATGTTGCTAAGATTTGATTTGATTTTATTTCTCATTAATTGGTTTCTTGGCTTTTTTTATGAGCTTGATTCGAACCAATTTTGAATGCCTAGGTTTAGGTTAAAGGTTATCAAGATCAATTCATTCATTTTATAGCCTACTTTTTCTATTTTATGCCTTATTATATTTTGATTTTTGTTGTTCTATCTATCTCTACCTCTTATTTGATGTAATTTGGCCTGAAAATTGATTTGATTTTTAGGTTCATGTGAGTGTTCATTGTGTTCTTGAAAAAGAAAAAAAAAACCCCTTTTTTATCTTCATTTTTTTTGTTTGTGAGGTTGGGCTATGTTTTTTGGCTGGAAGTCCAATCCATATGGCGGGTTGAGACTGCTAAAACTTAAGGGCATGTTTGGTGTGCCAAGAATTTTCTAAAAGAAAAATGTACTTTTTTGTTCTTAAGGTGTATTTGGCAAACATGCTTTTAAAGAATTTTAAAGGCTGTGATTTTTTGCTAAGAGTATGTTTGCCAAATATGTCTTTACATTTTTTAAAAGCCTTGTATTTCTAATTTTATTTTATTTGTTTTGCTAAACGCTGCCTTAATCAATTCCCAATTAAATTTCAAATTCTTATGAGACTATTTTGCATTTAATTTTTGATTTCTTATATCTTTTAACCCTTTCATATGTAATATTTGGGCTTGTGAACTTATTCGTAAGGTGTTTTCCGGTATTAAATAAACTAGTTTTTGTTTAAAAAGAAAATACAAAAACAACAACAACAACAAATTTTTCTTTTAACAAAAATATATTTATGTTTTGAACTACATATGACCAAGTTTCTAGAAAAAAAATCTTGTTCTCATTTATAATAAAAAAATATAAAAGAACACAAAAGAAAAAAAATATATTGCATGATTTAACATTTCTTGAAAATACCAAAAAAGTAAAAAAAATATATTATATTTTGCATGTATCATGGGTTTAATAACAAGTTTATTAAAGCCAATGGAGACTTGACCTAAATTTCAAGAACATCAAAAAATTTATTTGTTTTTTTTCAATATCAAGAAGTATGAACTTATAAGTAAGATATATTCCGGATATTAAAAGAAATAAAATGTAATAAATATATTTCAGCTCTAGAATGTCTAAGGTTAACCCTTAAACTCATGGTTCACTTTACTTAGGTAGACCTATTTTAACCAATAGATTAACCAATGGTTAGAAAAACACAACAATATCGTAGTAATAATTAGACAAATAAAAAAAATATAACTTACCTTAGACACGAAATAGTAGAGATGATATTGTCATTTCTATAAACAACTACTTCTCTTAACTATACTTTGAAGACCGGTTAAGGTTTCTAGTGACTAAAATATAAGATGACGACTTTGATATTGGGTGACGACTCTAAATCTTTTTAACTTATAAAAGATAAGACTTTCTTATTCTTTTCTCTTATACCAAAATCCTGATACAGAAAAATAATTGCCGCGACACTATATACATGTGATATGTACCATAAAGTTTTCTTGCTGCCAAGAACATGTTAATAGTGATTGCTGCTTGCATATTCTAGCAATTGCTAAAACTTGAAATTATTTCAACAAAAAGGCTATTTACTAAGTACACAATTATTAGAACGAGCTTATGTGGGTTTAAGTTTAAAGAATATTTTAC
>Ga0325411_1004680_pt1 | contig 15293 bp, 9 predicted proteins | sample PopdelMetagenome_13_FD_206181 | JGI IMG/M metagenome (GOLD analysis project Ga0325411, IMG submission 206181) | Populus deltoides microbial communities from Bellville, Georgia, United States - Xylem-PdIQD-R4 | ecosystem: Host-associated > Plants > Phyllosphere > Stem > Wood/Secondary xylem... | reverse complement strand
ACGTCATGGATTTAACAGAACACAAGCAAACCAATTAATAGTAAAAGATAAACACAGAATACCCAGAAGCAAACCAATTAATAGTAGAACTGTAGAAGATAAACACAGATTCACAGAATACCCAGATAATTTTTTTTTGTCTCTAATCACCACCATTAGACAGAAAAAACAAAGCTTGGGATTGGGAATAAATTCTTACCTTCGTCTCGCCAAGAACGCTCCGGATTTGGGGAAAGTGATTTCTTAATCTGGGGAAAGGGGAAACTAGAAAGGGAAAAGGGGAAGGGAGTAGGGAGACAGGGATGAAGTGTGGTGTGTGGCTGTGCTGGGTGGAGTCAAAGTGTGGAGTGGAGTGTCGGTCACAGGAGCATTTCTGCATTTGTTTAAAATGGTAAGTGAAATCGTGCAATCGTTGCGTGTTTAACGATTTTTACGAGTCGACCCGTTTTTAGGCGAGTTTGACCGGGTTTGACCGATTTTACTGATTTTCGAGTTTTAACCCCGATTTCACATGTTTTATGTATTTTAACTCGTAAAATCGGACGATTTTACGAGTTAAAACGCATTTTTAACAACCATGATTATCATTTTATAAATTATATTCCCAGCATTGAAACCTGTGATTTGCAGATATTATCAGCTCTACTTAACCACTATTCTTCTTGTTTCCATGTTCAGGGGATTAACTCCGAGATTGGTTATGTACATGTCTCAAGGAGCACTATTCTTTGCATCATATGAATTTTTGAAAAGATTATTTTCTTTGGAGATGCCACAGTTTAGTGCTTAAAGTATTCAGTACAAAGAAAGGATTGAAGATGATTCAGCATCGTTGCCAATAGCATCATAATCACAATGTTGGCACCCCGTCATCAAGATGATCAGGATTATTTGTGAACAAGTGTGTTCACTTGAAGAATAAAGAAAGAAGATATCTTCGTGGATCATGATTATTTTGTGAACTGTGTTGATTGGAATTGGAAGAATAAAGGAATGAGAGAGTCCATCAAGGGAACCGTGGACTGGAAATGGATGCTGTACCTGCAACATGAAGTGGATTTTTGTCTTTGCCATTCACCTCAGCTAAATATGATATTCCATGCTATTCTAGCCTCTCTCGGGTTTCTGGAAAACATCGACCAGGATATGAACCAAATTCTTGGTGTTTATATTATCGAAAAACCAATGCTGTTCTGGTGCTGCTTTTTTTTTTCACAGAGAATGTATTAGTGGATGAATAATGGAACCAACACTAATGCTATTTTGAATCCAAATTCTTTATAGTCCAATCACTGTAATTTTTTTAAGATATATTAATTAGTTAAGCACTGGAAGCATTTCAACAATGATTTCAATGTGTTTCTCTCAGCTGACTTTTACTATTGATAATTGTGTTCAACTTTCCAGCAACTGGTTCTTGTTTCTTGAATCAAACCACGTACGGTGCCCCCATGCGGCGTTTACCTAATAAGTCTATTGTATAGGTATTGTAATTATGCATTACCTTACAAGTGTGTCGTTGTAGTATAGTGGTAAGTATTCCCGCCTGTCACGCGGGTGACCCGGGTTCGATCCCCGGCAACGGCGACTGACTTTTTAAGTTGAGCTAATTTTATTTGTCAGCGTATATATGACCTCTATGTTGTACTTTAGCCCTGCAGATTCAGAAACTTTCTACTCCGGTCCCTGTGGTTTAAAATCTGCGATGTTGGTCTTATAAATTATAAAAGTTCCAGTGTGGCTCTTGATTGGTAAATAACTAACGAAATTCCCACTTTACATTCAACTTTTTTTTCAATTTTTCCATTTCTTTCTTTCATCTGTATCTTCTAGACCACTATATTCATGCAATAATAATCTATGAAAATAATAATAATAATAAAAAAAAACGATTAAGGCTGTACTGAAACTGTATGAAAATAATAGGAATAACATTGAGACACTTTGAGTTATGGGAAACGTTGTTGAATATCTAGTGGCTAAAATAAATTAAATAATCGATAATTTTTTAATATATTTCATTTTTCCCAAGCCACTTAGCCATGCCGGAGTAGGCCCGAGGTGTTGTTTCAGCTGAGAAAAAAGGACAGTGAGTATCAAAGTATGCTACTGTAAGAATTAGCTTAGCAATCCATGAAAGCCAAAAAAGATGACATAAAGGCCAAGGATGTAAGAATTTGTTTAGTGCACGGTCACTGTCATGGGAGCATGCTCTTTGGGACAGAACATGTCAAGATTTTCTTACTTAAGCAAGGACATGTCTTGCAAAAGTTAAACCACAGCATGGCTCTGTCATGATTCTCATGAAGGACATCAAGAATCTGGGAAGCCGATGTTTTCGGACTCCCATCCCCCAAGTGTGAGAATTTATTGAGTTAGAGAGGGGGGAAATACTCAAGAGGTAATTGCATCACTGCGTGAAATATTTAACCATGGAGAACAAACAAGGATAAAGTAACCCATTATTCAAAATTTTGAAGTTACAATATGGTTTTGTGAACAAATATTTTGAACTGCCTGCCTCCAAATACATTAGTGATGAAAGCTTCTAAAAACCATCTGATATCTACTCCCCTTGGCACCATATCCTCAAATATAATACAAATAAGAACAAGATCCCCCCTCTTATCTTTCCAATTAGTGTTTTTCCCTTCCTATCAAGTTACAATTATGGACAGTGATACGTTTCTATTCTATTTCTAGCTAGTTGAAAAATGGAAGAACAAAATAGAATCAAATTATACATTGAAGTATTCTGATGAGCACAGCTGTGCAACGGTTTCAAATGCATTTTCAAACTCCCAGCTTAGTCACCCATGGCAAAGATCGCTGCAACCGGCTTCCTGCCGAACCCTTTTAGATCATGAAAACCTCTTTCTTCATTGAATTTCTTTTGGTTCTGGATCTTTGCAAGCCTGGTCAGTTTCGCTAGAGGAAGCATTCAGTATGACGTTGAGGCTATACCCGAGCAATTGGAGAAAAGGGAGGGTTAAGCACGTAAGATTGCTTGATCCCTTCCACTTTCTTGGATGCTTTCCTTTTCTCCTCCTCAGTGACTGCTTCAATGAAGAACTTCACTTCCTCCTCCATAAGCATTTTCAGTGAATTGCAATGTGATAACCGATTGCCTCTTTCCTCTCCAGTCACACCAGTGGCTTTTGTACCATGCAATACAGCAACACAGATGGAAAATGCTTGTAATGTGGATAATTGTGCATGGAAATCAACAGCATACCGACCCTCTTCAAGAACTGTCATGGTCATTGCTGGTATATTATTCTCTTTCATTCCCTGCACAAAAATCAGAATCTTGTTATAGGTAGGAACTATGGAGAGACTAATTGCATGATTCATATTACCAATAAAGCAAAGTTGCCCGTTTTTGGGGCATAGATTCTTTTATCCAAGTGTAAGATTTCCATTTTATCCATGTCAGCAATGTAAAACATCTTCGAGTATGAATCAGGAAGCTTACCTGAAGAAAAAGTTCCAAAGGCCGCTGATTATCCAAGAGTGGTTCGTCTTCAGCACATTGGATGCCTGGATTGCCAAAAACTGTAAGGGGACAGGCCATATCCCAGCCACCACAGTCACAGCCTCCACCAGATCTCCATCTGTCAAGCAATGAAGAAGGACCCCGACCATCACCCCTTGGCAAACTATGTTTTCCAGTTGGAATCACCACCTTCACCTTCTCTTGATTTTCTTCATCACGGATAATTTTCATCCTTTGCTCGCCAACAGAAAGGTTGAGCAGATTCGAATGCATTTTATCACTACCCTTGTCCCCCCTTTTGTATTTCAGGCTCTCTCTCTTTGCAAATGGGAGTTTAATAACAACGGCTGCTATTTCGAGGTCTGGATGCAAAACTGCAGCTGCCCATGGATAAGGATTGGAAGAATCAAGGTCGCCTCTATCAAAAGCATGTTGAGGTTGATGTTTGAACTTCGCTGCATCAGAGTTGCCATCCATCTCATGACTTCCACCAACCAAGCCTGGTTTGGCACCTATGTCTGGTCTAACTCCAGGGGATTCTTCAGCAGAAACTCTTTGTCTTGCATGGACATTATCGTACAACACAAACTCTGTCACCAGAGAGTTGTCAAAGTTCTCCCCATCTTTTAATTCTGAACATAAATAACATGAAACTTGCATCTGCCCCAACACCGACGATTCCTTATTTCCATCACTCAACCCCCGTCCTGTGGCGTTGCTCTTTTTTCTATTAGAAATGGAGTGAAATGTATAGACCCAATTAAATGCATTATTTGCTTTCCATGTCTGAGCCACCAGAACTTCTTCAGGGCGATTCAATGAGAACTCGAAAAAAGGCACCCCGTGCTTAATTTCCATCTTCAGACAACCATGTAGGTGAACTGGTGAACACACTACAGCTGAATGATGGTGATCTTTCTTGACAATCTGAGAACCAAAATCTGATTTCTGAGCTGTATGTGAAAAGTCATGGAACAAAGATCTCCGAAATGTCTGATTCCTTCCCATGTTTGACATCCCAGTGGTTTTGGCATCACCTGGTTCAGGTACATGACAAAACGGACTCCGGATAGACTTTGATTTTGTGAATGGATCGAACATCTTTCGGATGGGACTGAATTGGGACTTTGAGATGGCTCCCTTAGAGAAATCGCTTTCTGAAGAACAAGGTGAACAGGGCATTTCTACCTTAGCAGAGACTGATTGGTGGAATGTCAGAGCTGTGTCTCTTTCCAGAAGTTCATTCCCATCATTTAGTGGACCAACCACCTTTTCGCATTTGAAGTTTGGATTCCCAATCGAGTCACTCCGTACAGCTCCAACAGAATGTTTGTCTCTCTTATCCAAATTTGGACAGATTTCAATGAAGTCATCTGATGAGCGTGGTTCTACAAAAGGTCTTCGAACAAACTTGGAATTCGAGTTTGAGTTCACAGAGCTTGCAAGAGATCTCTTCGGCATGCTCTCTTCATCTAAGCTACGCAGAGAGTCAACAATTCTGAAAGAAAACGAGGTGTCACTAGCACGGGAAAGTTCAATTGCTCTCCTCCCCCCATTAGAACCCATTTCCTTCGTTCTCCTTACTTCTCTGGAGCTTTGATATATGGAGCCTCGCTTCAGCTCTATGTTACCTTGTAGACCGACAGGTCTAGATGGAACATTCTCACAAGAGGAACTACGGTAATGACGGAAGCTAATGTCAGTGAAGCCCTCCTTCATCCTCAAAATATCATCTTTACGTGTGAGTTTGCCATTTGCATCTCTCTTTTCTGCTTTTGAGCAACGTCGATGCGGAAGAACAGTATTAGGACTCAGATCTGAGGTGCTACTCTTCTCAGAATCCAACTCCATCTCCAGTTCCATTAATAGATCCACAATCCTAAGAAAGAACAAATCCAAAATAAGAAGAAAAATATGTTAATATCTGAAGAAGCCAAAAAACAAAAGACCCAGCAATGCGATAGTAGCAATTTCTGATTATAAAACTCACAGTACCCCCAAAAACAAGAAATAGAAGCAACTTATCTGACAACTAAACGTTGCCAGAGACCGATACTATTAATAGAGAATCAATAAAAATTATCAGCATTTAAGAGGATTGTTTAATTGCCATCATATGCATTTATTTTTACACTAAATTTGACATCCAGCTACAAACAACAAATAGCTATCTGCTTCCAAGTAAACTGAACAAATCACACATGAAACGGAAAAACAGACAATAAAAAATAGCCGCCTACTAAGAACTTATCAAGCCAGCACATTCTCATTTACAAATACCAATCTGCTCACTTTAAAGAGCCGTCTCTGATATTCTAATTTTGAAGAGCTAACGCAAAAGTTGAAGAACTATTATGACGACCTTAAAAAAAAAAATTACTTCAAAAGGCATGCTCCCCATTTGATGATTCCTAAGTTTGAGATCACAAAAAACCTCAAAAGAAACTAACTTTGATGATCCATAAAACTGAAAAACTTGAATTAACAAGGAATCCTATAATCTCTATAAATTTAACTCCCCAAAAGAGTAAAGTTGCAGACATGAAGGCTGCATACAATTATTAGCAACAACTTTATCTTCACTTGCATTCTAAGCCAAAGAAAAGAAAGAAAAGAAATGTTGAGAAAAAAATGAACTTGAGGAAATGCCATACCCCACTGGATCTCACGGCTGTGAATTCAAAGAAAAACCCAGCAACAAGCAGCTGTAATCATATCCTTCCAATCTCTTCAAGCTAAAGCCTTTTATCAATAGAAACAAAAAGGTCAAAAAAACAATCCTTAAGAACAGTCAGTAATGACCCCAAAGAGTGTTTACACTCTCAAAGTATCAACAAAAGTACAAAAGGAAAAGAAAACAAGAAGTAGACCAATGACAGTAAAGCATAATAAACACAAAAGGTGAGAGAGGGGAAGAGTGCATGCCTTGGTTTTCGTTACAGAGAGAGTGTAATGTGTCTTTGTTTCTATAGAATATAGAGTGGAGTCTCACTCTCTCGCCCACTCACGTGACAAAGGGTTGCAATGAGAGACAGAGAGCTGCAAAGCTTCTGCGCATGTCTAAAAAGCCATCTTGTGTTCAAGTCATGATTTGCAGCCTAGCTATGTTGTTGCCTGTGTTTCTTTTTGTGCTTTGCTTCGTTTTGTTTTTGCCTTTACTTTTTTGTCTGAATTATATGGCCAGTTTTAGATGGGGCACTCATGTATGCAAAGACATTTATACCCTTATTTAAAAGCGGAATTCATTTCTTGGGTGAGGGTGATTCTGGTTATTTGGATGTGTTTTTTATTTTAAGAGGACAGATGAATTTTATATGATAAAATTATAATATTTTTTATTATTTTTAATGTAAATATTGGATCAGCTTGTGCGTATCTCAATTAATTCTACAAATACTAAAATTAACGACCATATAACCTTTCAATGGCTATCATATTAGCAAGTTTTTCTTTGAAATGCATAATAAGTGAACATATCATTTACCTTTATTTTATATATAAGTGTATAATTTTCTTTTTCATTTCTCCTTCCTTTGTATACGATTTTTAAAATAGATGTAACTTAAAGTGGTACTAATTAAATATATGGATAGTTTATGTGTAAATATATTTATATTTTAATTAATAAATTTTTGACATCTACTGAAAATTAAGCACACGTAATCTATATTGTCACGCATGCATATACAAATAGGGAAATCAAGATATTTATATCAAGCTAAAATATATGATATGAGGAAATTTTTAAATTAAATACTTTGAATTATAATTTTCTATAAAGGTTTATTGTAAATTTTTTTATTAAACTAATAGAAAGTTCATATCATAAACTTTAGTTTAGAATACATATTAAATAATTTTCAGTAAATATATATATAAAAAAAACCAAGAAACCCATTTCGTATACTAGATTAACCCATGTCACTATAGAAGTTTTATTATCTGATTCTTTATTATTTTCAACCAAGCCTTTTTTTTAATAAAATTACAAAATCAAATGATACATTATTAGTTTTAAAAAAATTAATAATATTGGCATTTTTATTATCATTTTTAGAGTATTGTTTTGTTAATTTTTCATTGTTTATTTTCTATGAATTTAATTTTACGTTTATGACTAGAGTTATTGTTTCGAATATTAACACGAGTTAATTTTTTTTGTTTTTTATTAAAAACTGATCTTATTATTATTTTTATTTTTTTAAATTGAGTTATCATGATGTTATATCCATCATCATCGTGAGATTAGAGAGTTAATTTGTATATTTTTTTCCATTGTTTTCTAATTATTATTTTTTTAAAATGAAAATCAAGAGGGTTAACTTATTACTTAGGAGTGATATATTATACCTGGGGGAGGATACTACTAATTCTTTAATTAAAATGAGACGGTGTGCCGGATTCACTGTGACATCTTATTATCTTATTGTTTTGGGAAGAACATATATCAAGACAAGATGGCGACTACATTTAATTTTAGCTGTTTCGAGTAATTAAACTAATAATTGGTATCAGAGTACCAAAATGCAGGTCTAATTCTACTGTAATTACAAGTAAGTCCTCAACGTCTTGAAGCTGCGAAATTGTTCGGTGGCATGAATGGCCATCTGCAAGGAGCAAACTTCCAATATAGCAAGTAAAAGAAAACAAAATTGGAAATCATAAGCAAATTATTTATGCCATTTACAAGTGGCTCGAGATTCCTGGCACTGGTTCTTAAACTCTCTTCTACTGTGATTACTACATCATATGGATGAACTGAAGTTTAGTTGAAGTGGTCCGAATTGATGTAAAAACCTGCATCCAACATTCTTGAATTGAATGGGAAGAATTATTAATTTTTCTCTCCAGTATACTCCATGGATTTTCCACAAGTTCGAGAACACAACGATTTGTTTCTAGGCATTCAAGTCCCCAGCAACGTGTGTATAGTTCATGTGATACCCCCCCATCTTGTTTTTTTTTTTTTTTAATAATATGCTATTCATGTGATAATTGATGTAATATAGAGCATCAAAATCTACAGACCAGCTAAATTCACCCCGTCAAGGTCAAATATACTATTAATCAATGAATATAGCAGATATCATCTCTCTCTCTCTCTCTCTCTCTCTCTCTCTCTCTCTCTCTCAAAAGTGCTAAGCTAAAAGCTCATGTAAGAAATAGCTCATGCGCGTGCATGCCTAGAGCATATCACTTCCAAGAAAACATAATGGAACCTCCACGCACTTGAACAATAGAGTGCTTGAAACCTAAAGAACGGCTCACAAGGATGATTGGTATTTTCTCTCTCTTTCTTGCCGCCCGTGCAAACCAACAGAAGATATTTGCAACGCTCATTTTGCCAGAAACCGTACTTTTCCGAATAAAGTTTATCCATTTCGGTAGAGATCCAAATAACTTCAGCTATTTCAGTAACTATGCATTTATATAAAATTGATTCAAGAACAAATCGAGACTTGCTGTCATTAGGTACAGATAACTTCTATCCTGCAGTGATCAGGTAGAACTCCTAAGGTCAGAAGTATTACTAACATAATCCTACTCCTGTACAGCAACTCTTAGTTAATTTTTAGATAACTATACTTGGAACTTCAGGAATGTGCAAAACTATGCATAACCCACTAAAGACATTTGCACAATCAAGCAAATTCCTGGCAGTGTTTATTATTCAGCATTCTTTTGAGTTTCAGAACTCTCTTCAACCTTGACCTTGCTAAATGATCTCTGGTTTTCCAACACGGGCATATATGGTTCACTTGTTTTCTTAAGGAATTCAGTCGCCTTATCAGATTCACAGGGACTCACTAGCTTCTTCTCAACCTCATCAAACTTGGCAGTTGCCCATGGTGCAGTGCCTACACTTCTGGCAGAATTCGGGGTGTCTATTAATAGCATAGATACCTCATCCCTGGATGCATACCAGGAATTGCCACAGGCAATGCACTCCAGCTGAAAAAAAAAACCCTGAAAGTTAACTGACTTAAATATGGCAGTTCATTTACATGGATAATTACTTCTAGCTATTGGAGATTGCAATTCAGAGTTGTATTATAGTCCAATCATTCAAAATAACACAGTTTGTTTGTCACGTTAATGTTCTCGATGACCCAGTTAAGACGTCATATCAGTAGAGAGATGGAAAGGCACGCATTGTCTTACATAAACATTTTATTTTTTAAGATTTGATGCTTCCATGGAAAATGGCTTGTGGAGTACAAGTTGCCAAGAGAATTTGGCAGAGCCAAGTCTTCCGGCACAGATGCCCATTGAGATTACATGCTGCTAATGCAAAGTACATAACCTTATTGGATTGGGGACTAGCACTACTGGCAACGAGTTTAAGAAGACATAGCTATCAAACACGAATATCTGCAAGCTAGCTTAGCAACTGAAAGAGTAGCAAGCATTATAAAGCCAACTTAGTTAAGGTCCAACAGAAAGGCAAACCCCAGGAAGTTCCAACTGAAAATCCAAACATGCAAATTGGTTTTCAATTCCGTGTCTGGTCCCAGTAATTATTGAATATAACAAGACAAAGAATACGGAGAAAGAAAAGGAAAGATTTTGATAAAAAGGAACTACTGTTCTTCAACATATAAGCAAACGATTTATACAAGAGAATAACTTGTGGTTTTTATTTTCTTTTTTAGGGCAACAGACAGTTAACATTTTGTCTGTTGAACTTATTGCCTTCTGAAGTTGTTCACTATCATAGATCACCAATGGAAATCTGGAATGCAATCTGAGTTACCATGGTCAGCAAAATTTTGACTTGCAAGCCAATATTTCATATGGGGATTTAATAAATGCACAAGAAGACTGAACAAGGACTACCAATTAATTTACCAGACACGGAAAAGCAGATGAGACCAGGTGTCTACAACTTGGCTGTATGAACATATTATGCAACTGTGCATGAAATGAATCTCTAGAGTTCAAAATATTAGCACGTCTAACATGTCACTTTATGCATTGGGTGCTTGCACCCTAGCTCGTTAGATGTAATACAGTCAGAAAGGCAATGCAACATGCTAAATATTTGAAATTAATGTCAATCTCAAAAATAATAGCAAGTAGAAAAAAAGGTTCGGGTGTGAAGAAAACCTGGTAGCGGGCTCCATGTCCTGCTTGGATTACGTCCCTTAGTCGCACTTTAAACTCGCTGCATCTTGAGCAACGAGCATCGGTCATCTGATACACAAGCAAACAGGTTAGCCAAGCAATGAGCACAAGCACCCATCCAAGAGTACAGCCAAAAAATCTATCCAACACCTCAAAGTTAAAACCAAAGTGTGGCAAAAAGAAGCAACCTGCATGCGCTCTGACTCATCAGGCTCCTTCTTTGCAGTTTCCTCAGCTGTTAAACCCTCCTGCAGATAAGTTTGTTAATTCATACAATTTATAACATTTATACATATTCCAGAACAAGATCATAATAGCAGAAATAATCAAAATAATGCCAAGCAGGCAGATATAGAGCTTATACCTTCAACTCATTTGGTGACATGTTCAGCATTTTCGAGGGTTCCAACTCTTTGTTTAGAAGACGGCGGGCTAGAAATGCATTATTCTGCCAAGAATAAATGGAAAAAATTTTAGGTAAAGAAGATTGATATCAATATCCTCAGCAAAAGAAGGTGGCATGCTCAGTCAAAAGTTGGATACTAAACACCAGTTGGATACTAAACACCATTAGTTTGAAAATTCATCTTGTTCCACAGCAAAGTCTTAATCATGTGAATTTGGACCATACTCCACACCCCATGATCAATACCGCTTAAGACAATCCTACTAGAATGCTTAGTTTTCCCTTTAAAAGCATTTCACCGAAATGCTTTTGATCAAATTTCAATCTTTCATTTAAATACGCCAGTAAATACATATGTATTAGCATCATTGATATTCAGAGTATGCTTGTTTTCTCTTTTAAAAACCATTTCATTCACATCCAAACAGGAAAAAATTCAATAGTTTATTTTGTTTAACAGCTTAACACGTATATACGTGCATCACTAATATACAGATGTAAAGAAAAAGCAACTACAGTCCCTCAACATGACTGACATCTTTTATGAATACTGAACTCAACTCCATTGCACCTTTATTCCCATACTGAGCAGAAGGGAAGAAGAGTATCAACATGGGGTGAACCCCCAGAGAATAACAACCTTGATAGAGAGTGAGAGCAAGACTAACCTTGAGGTTGAACGCTAGCTGGCGCAGCTTTTGATTATATTTCTGAAAATCAGAGGAAAGAGCATCATGTGAGGCCTTCTCAAGAGCACTTACTGCAGGAACAGCTGCATCCAGCCAGGGAAAAGACTTGCCAACCTGTCATTTACAATTAGAGCACTAGAGTCAAAACATCTTCAAGATGGTCAAATTTCCATCTCTAATCTCCTCCTACTAATCAAGATACAAAAAATGGAATTCAATGTCATATGCCAAAGCTAAGTGCAAAAACTCAATATACACCTTCGCACTATTTTCTTCGGATCCATTTGCAGCTCCCTGGGACTTCTGCTCTTTTTTATGGTCACCATCATCAGAACCACCTTTTAGCTTACCATCATCAAGTGTGCAGTTAGGAGAACTGCACATATATTGAATACTCTGAAGAAGCCGCTCCAACCATTTGTCTCGAAGGGTATCTCCAGTCAGGGCATCAAACTTCACTAAGATGGCATGATATTCTGAATCATTACTTGGGCAGCTTCCTGGTGTTTCAGCTTTTAAATTATCAGGTCTGCCAGTTGCTTCTTCCTCCCTGGTCACATCAAGAGGTGAAACATTCTTTCTCCTCAGAGTTCTTTTTGCCTTTACTGGATCTTCCTGTTCAGGAGCAGCAGTGGGAGCATCTTCAATTTCAATGTCAGGAAGGTCTCCCATCCTTGATAGAGTTTTCTGAACAAGAAGATCGATCCCGTGCTGTTTATTATATTCATAATCCTTGTCAGTAAGCTTCCAAAGCTTCCTCTCCACAGTGTCATACACTTTCTGGACAATAAAACCGGGATATTGTTTGCGATTTGGCAGCTGTTTGTGAATTGGGACAAAATGCACAACACACTTGTGCATGACAGACTCTGCTGGAACCTCATCACGATGAAAACTATAAAAGAGCTCTCTAGTATCACGTGACTGCCAGCTTCCACCACCTTTTCTCTCAGCTTCCTCGGGGCGATAAAACCACTGCCCAGTGACCATCATGTTGCCGTGCTTAGTTTGAGAAATATCCTATCAACAGAATAACAATTCCACTGGTCTCAAAGGAAAGTGATGACAGAAATCATACATACTAAATACAAAATCAAAACAATCTGAATGGTTTACATCATCAAGATGAAATGACTAAATGAGTCCTATGTTCACCAGGCAGCATATGAATTATGCTAAATAGAACAAACTCAGTCAGCAACAGAACTACAATGAAATTGGCCAAACAGTGTGTACTTAAGAATCTTTTACCAGAGAGATCCATGAAATAATAAAATGCGAGACAACAATTTACGAAATTAATTTCCAATTCAGCGTGCAATAGAAGTTTATCACATCCCCAAAAGTGAAAGAAAATAAGTTGGAATCTGAATAATTAAATCGCTGAGGTATGCAAGCCACATCCCATTTCCAACTAGTGGTTGGGAAATAAAAAATGAAAAGAAATGAACAGACAGAAATACATTAATATGGAATAACAGGGTCTTCTCATAAGCTTGAGTGTAAACAAAAAGATGCTCCCATTTAAAATATGATAGGACCAAATTCCCAAACTTAATTGATGTTCAGAATTTATCACCGTTTCATTTTGGAAATATTTTAGTATATCACTCATGTGTTCGGATATATTTTAGAATATTATTCATTTAAGCCCATCACCCATTATTTAGTAAAGGGTTGACAGCATATCATACTATTGTGAAATCTGTCAAAGCATAACTGCTCATCATTAGAATCAAACATCACCAAAATATTATTGATTTCAAACCAGTACAAAATCTGTGCATGAAATCCTGAAAATTTGCACAGCTAACACAAAAAAATTCTCATTATCAAGGAAAACAGAAAATCAATATTTTGCTTCACCACCAAGTCATCCATCATTTAAGAGAAAACAATGAATGATAAAGGGTAGGAGGAAAAATCACAAGAAATTCAAAATAGGATATCCATGCATGAGATACAAATCCACCAAATACGATACAGAACACATGAGGAATTAAAATAACAAGTAATTCCATGAGTTACCTTGATAATTGCCACATAAGGTTTTTGCTCTTTATCTTCAGGAACTAGAAGGACAGGATCCTCCTGCAGAACAGCCAGAGGAAAAACAAATAAATATCCACAATGATTCATTATATGACAATTAGGGAAGAACAGTAAAAACAACTATGATTCCATGAAGTTCCTCAAAGCCACAGCTGCATTTACTGATTAAATAGGGCTAGAAAAACAGCTGACAGCTTAAATCTTAAAATGTACAATTTTATACTTCCTTCAAATTTTGCAGGAGCAGAAACAGCACCAATAGCTAAACTGATTGCCAGCAACAAACCAATATTACCAAAATATGGTTACAGCAAACCCCAAAAGCAATCAATCAAAACATATGTATAATCCTAGATTCCAGCAAAGCTTCTCAAAACAATGAATACATTAGAATCAATAAATCAAATAGTGCATAACACAAAAAAAAAAGAATAAAGAATCTAAATTCCACCAACCATCATCATTTCAATTTCTTGTGATTCTGAATTTTCTCAACAGCCACATTAAGCCTGTCACTGGACTTTACAAGTCATGCTCCTTCCCCAATTCTTTTTAGCACACTCAAACTCCATAATCTAATCAACTGAAATAACTTGAATAGCATTTCACTTAACCAGGTGCAGAACAAAAATCAAGGGATCCATAAAGTAAAGCACACAACAGCTCAACAAAATAACAAAAAACAAACACAAATTCAATCTAAGCTTGAACGTTCCCTGTTTTTGTCAGAGCCGAGGATAACCTAGGCCAAAGTGTTTCCAGAACTAAATCCAGCATATATATCTATCCCGATCACAAACACAAACTCCACTAAACCCTTCAAAAACCAAAACTGATGTCAAAACACAAGGCCGAAATTTAACTAAACAAAACATACTTAAAAACCTTAAATCCACCAAATAAACCTCCCAGACCAATCAAAACCAAACGGACGAAAAATCTCCTATTAAACCCCAAATTCACCATGCCTGCCACATTCACAAGTTCAAATAACTTCTAGCGAACAACCAAAGTGCTAAAACAGCTAAAACAATGCGAAGAATCATTCAAAGAACAAAACCAATTGGCAAAATTAAAGCGCAAAACCTAATCTTTCTCCAAAAAATGTAGCTAAGAAAAAAACCCTAATTACACTAATTAAAATAAATAAATAACTCACGAGCTCATATCGATTCCCATCAAACTCGAAAGCATCAAAATGAGTTTTCCTCCCTCTCCCTTTCCCCGAAACCCTAGTCAATACCCCAGCCGGCTTCGCATCCTCCTGCGGCACCTCTTCCACCTCTACTTCCTCCTCCGATTTCTCTTCTCTTACTTTCTTCCTCGGTCTCCCTCTCCTTCTCGTCACTGCTACTTCTTCTTCTTCTTGAAGCTCTATCTTCTTCCTCTCCCTCTCCCTCTCGCTGTTGTTTGCAGGCTTTGTCTTTGTTAATAATGACGGTGCCTTTGGTGGCGCCTCCTCTTCTTCATCGCTGGTGGAGACTTGAGCGAATCTTCGGTTTCCCATTTTATTTTGATTTATCCG
>Ga0325411_1004679_pt1 | contig 15294 bp, 3 predicted proteins | sample PopdelMetagenome_13_FD_206181 | JGI IMG/M metagenome (GOLD analysis project Ga0325411, IMG submission 206181) | Populus deltoides microbial communities from Bellville, Georgia, United States - Xylem-PdIQD-R4 | ecosystem: Host-associated > Plants > Phyllosphere > Stem > Wood/Secondary xylem... | reverse complement strand
GACATTATTAAGGTTCTAATAAAAAATTACATTGCAAATACATAATTCATCTTAAATTCATTATTTTTTTCTTAAAAAATATAATAACTCGTTGTTGTTCTTTCAAAACATGAAATAACCTTTTCTGTAGTACCAAGGCCATTTTTTTCACATATAAACTAAAAATATTTGCTTAATTTAATTATCAATTAATCCTTGAATAATCTGTCTAACATTTTTTTTTAATTTAACGATAAGAATATTTTCAAGCTAATATTTTATATTCATATAATTTTTTAAAAATTTATCTAAATATTTGTTCAAAATTTGACTAATACCTGTCCTTATGACAAGTGTTATTATAAAAAAACAATTCGAAAATAATAATAAAAATTGAAGGCAAAAAAAAACCAAATCCAGAGTCAAACCGAGTTGACACCGAGTCAAGAACACATATATAAACCTCAGCACCCTCAGCACCCTCTCCCTCCCCCCCCCTCTCTCTCTACGTTAATATCCATTTTTTTTTGTCTCGTTTTCACCGCTTTAAAACTCTTAATTCCTCCGTTTCTCTCCATAAAATCCAATCCCTAGTCAATTAATCCTCCTGCATTTCTCTCATTTTTCTGGATCTAGATTTTGTTAAGATCTGGTGATTTTTCACTAGAAAATGAGTCGGTACGATTCGAATCCTTTCGATGAAGAAGAGGTCAATCCTTTCGCGGTATGTGGAAGTTATACGTTTCGTATTTATTAGATCTGTGTATGATTTGCGTATGTACATTGTTCGCGTATTTCGTTTCTGATTTTTAGATTCTTTTGTGATGTTGATTGTGTTGTTTGGTTGCTGAGAAAACGCGGAGGATTTTTGAGAGAGAAATTTTACATGTTTGGATCTTATTTAGACTAGAAAGTTTTTGTTTCTTAATAAATATTTGCTTAATCAAGTAGAGTTTGATTATTAGCACTTAGTATAGCAATATTAATTATATAGATTACTATTAATTTTGAGTTTAGATGAAGAAATGAAGCTTATATTTTCTCTTTGTTTATTTGTTTGGTGATGGAAGGATCAAGGAGGAAAGGGGAAAGGATCAGGGCAATCAAATTATGGCGGAGGCGCGTTTTATATGCCTGTAAGTTTTTGTTTTCTCCTAATTTTTCAGCTTTACAGAATGTAGTGTTTGTTTTGTGAAAGAAGAAGAAACTTATTTCTTTTGATTTAGGAGTTTGTAATCGGTTAACATAAACCTTGTCCTTTATATGAGTTTGGTGCTACCTTGAAGGTTTGATAGCGAAGTCAAGTCCAATGTAGGTGTAATTTGACCGTAGATTATAATTTTCTGTTGGTCAAAGGATAGTTTCTAGCGTTGTTGAAGTAAAAAAAGTTTCCCTTTTTTGAAATTTGTGATTTTTTTTGAGTATTTTGTTTGTAAATTGGATTTGAGTTTAAGTTCATTATTGCACCTCAAACATGAATCTAAGTTAGGGACCTGGAATTTAATCACAATGATATGCTCAATAGGAATGGAATCCGAGGGTGAAGTTAAAACCTATAAGTGACATACAAGCACAAGGTGAACAGGATCACAAGCTAATGTGCTTAATTTTTCTCTTAAAGCAATTTTTGTTTGCCAGTTTCTTGTGTAGCCACTGTGCTTTATGGATCTTCTACTTATTGCTGAGTGCCAGTCCCATGGTTGGTTTTAGTTGTTCTTGCATATATATATGGATTTCATGAGCTGGTGGTGCGATTCTGTTTTGGTGTCAATTTTTCTGTATTGGTGCTGTTGCTAACTTATTCTCTTGTGTTTTTCTTTTGTTGTATTCTTGCGAAATTTATAGAATCCTGGAAGTGTCCCCCCTGCAACTTCAAGGCTTTCACCCCTTCCTCATGAACCCTATGATCGTGGTGCAACCGTAGATATTCCTCTTGATTCTGGAAAAGTACTATAATGATTCAAGATTTTTGGTCGCACAGTAACATTATTTGAATGTTGCTTTCATATTTATCGTTTTCGTTCTTCTGTCTCTAGGATATAAAAGCCAAGGAGAAGGAACTCCAAGCTAAAGAGGCTGAATTGAAGAGGAGGGAACAGGTGAGTGTTCTGATATAGTAGCTTATGCTCATGTATTTATGTGCGTGTGTGTTTATAAAAGTAATTTGAAATCCACTTTCCTTTTGTTTTCCAGGAACTAAAACGGAAGGAAGATGCGATAGCACGGGGTATGTTATCATATTGATTTTCTTTTTTTGTAGTCAACGAGGCTGTGCATGGTTTTATTTAATATAAGATAATGTTCTCTGTTTTGTTTTGACAGCTGGAATTGTAATAGAGGATAAGAACTGGCCACCATTTTTTCCGATTATCCATCATGACATTGGAAATGAAATACCAATCCACCTGCAGAAGATGCAGTATGTTGCATTTACAACATTGTTGGGTATGTTTTGTATTCTACTTCTTGGAAATTCTTTTCGATGGCCGCTTATCATTTCCAATTGTTTGGTTCCCATTGTCCCATTGTCCATTATAGTCAATTTTGCTAGGCTGGTCCTCAAGGTTCAGTCCTGTCAGCAAGGAGAATCCAGAGACAAGATTGTCAAACTGGACAATGTATCTTAAACTGTCAGCATATCATTTTTTAATGGATTTAGGTCATTCCTGTGATCGATCATGTAGCTTAAATGGTCATAAAATAGTTTTGTTTAGTTGGGTAAATGGTGGACCAGTTTGAGAAATGTTTCCAGACAAACATTTAACAGCTGTAGAGTAACCTGATGTTATGAAATTGCAGGTTTATTTGTCTGTCTTTCTTGGAATATTATAGCTGTTACCACAGCCTGGATCAAAGGAGAAGGTTGGTGCAAATCCACTGAACATATTTGATTATATGGCTATCTCACCAGTTTGTCTAAAATCGTTTTCTTTTCTAGGTCCAACGATATGGTTTCTTGCCATCATCTACTTCATAGCAGGGGTCCCTGGAGGCTATGTTATGTGGTATCGCCCCCTTTATCGTGCAATGAGGTATTATTCTGTCATTCATGGCTGAATCTCATTTTGTTTTTCATGACATGAAAGGTGGGGCCTGTGAAATTTCTCCTTTGACTATTCCGTACTTGCATAGCAGTGTTTCCTATTCACGCCCTTTGTTTCTAAAGCTTTTTAGGATCCCATAAATATCTAAATATGATTATATGAGCTTGATTCATCTGTTTGCATCATTCACAGATGACCTTATGGATGGTGTGAAGACTTGATTTTTCATATTTAATTATAATGTGGTCAATCTAGACATGGTTGGTGAATTTTTATATGCCAACGTGTGATTTGAATTGGATATTTGTTGATCTGAAGTATAATCTTATAAAAGAATATATACTTCCTGCAATTGTGGAAAGAATCTGACGTACTCTGGTGAGGAGCTGAACTTGCAAGGAGGTCCAAACAAAAAGAGGGTGGGAGGGAGGTGGATGGAGCTGAAAATGCAGTAACAACAATAATAATTTTTTTTTGCAATGCTCTGCATTGGAGAGGTCATGTTTAGTTATTTTTTATTAGTTTGCCTGCTAGCATTGGAGAGAATTATCCTTAATATTCTTGAAAGCTTAATGAAATCACTAAAGAAACTGTAAATCAGAAAATTCATTAGAGAAATGAGATCGATTAGTGTTTGCATAAAAACTCAGATATTTTCCTATCCTTGGCTTTTTTTAGTCTTTGCTTTCATGCTGTATATCATTTGATTAGCATAAATAGTTCTGCTAACTGATAAAAGAGATTGCTATATGTTCTGAACTTTGCCCATGGTATATGATGGATGAATGGGTTCAGAATAGATAGATCCTTTTTTCTGGATTGTGTTCTATTAAAATACTGGTTATTCTTGAGCATTATAACTTAGCAATAATAGCCTAATGAAAAATATGGGGATGGGTTTTGAAGTACTTAAATTATGCTTTCAAGTAATAAGAAGAATGTAATGGTTTAGTAGTTATACTCTCTCTTTGTTCATTTTTTCCATTACGTGCATTATGCTATCATAACTTTTATTCAACTCCGTGCCAACTCCTTTTGCAGGACAGATAGTGCTCTGAAGTTTGGATGGTTTTTCTTTGCTTACCTGGTAATCTCATTTATGTATTCCTTTCCTTCTTGAAGATCCTCTAGAAAATCCCTTATTTGTTGTTCTTGTGTTTTCCATGCAGTTTCACATTGGCTTTTGCATCTTTGCTGCTGTTGCTCCCCCAATTGTTTTCAAGGGGAAATCTCTTGCGTAAGTTTTTCTTTTAGATGTTGCATTGAAGATAGTTATTTTTCTAGAAAATTAAATATGACGTGGCTTTGTTTGGAAAGTGAAACAACTATTCTGGGAAAATGAGGATTGTCCCACTCATCTGAAATTCATATTATTATGTTTTGTTGGAGTTTTTTTCTAAAGTGTTTGAGATTGATAGGGTTGAAAATATATTGATTGTATTTACCTTTAATTTCTCTACTCTGCTAATGTTTGTGTGATCTTTTGTGGACAGAGGTATTTTGCCTGCTATTGATCTTATGGGCAACCACGCTTTAGTTGGGGTAAGCTCTCTACTTTTTAGTTAACAGTTCGATCCTTGATAATATTAGTGGACCTCCACTGCTATTATGGAAGTACTTTCATGCTGCATATGATATGTTACAGTTCATTTTTAGAGCGAGAGTTTCGATGAAGTATGGCTTTGTAAAATTATCTGGGTTGACTTGAGAATAATGGGAGAAATGCATCTGTATATTTGATTGTGTACAGTTTTGATGAAGATGCCCAAGCAAGTCTGACTCTAGTACAATTTTGTTTGCAGACATTCTACTTCATTGGATTTGGATTCTTCTGCGTTGAATCCCTCCTCAGTATCTGGGTCATTCAGGTTGAATAAATCCCCGGACAACTTTGTGCATGCATCCCTGCTTACTGTTTCATTATGGTTTTGGTAAAGGTTTTTTGTTTGTTTGTTGTCCTGAATTGCAGCAAGTCTACATGTATTTCCGAGGCAGTGGGAAAGCAGCAGAGATGAAGCGAGAGGCTGCAACAAGGACCATGATGGCTGCCCTATGACATTGCTCCCACTGGACAAAAATGCTCTTCTTGGATGGTACCGAAAGACCTACTTCCATACTAAACGCGTCTTGCTTCATTGTTAACCTTGTCGATGTGTTCATCTTTATACACAATTCTCAAACCAAAGAACTTGTCAGATTAGAAAAATTGAATAGGATTCATTTTTAGAGCTTTGTGTTCAGCTGAGGCATCAGCTTCATGAGACTGAGATTGATACTTTGTTTCTCACTTTGTATTTCTATAGAATGATTGTGTCATTGTATGTTAATTCATTTTTACACTTCTAGTGCTTGTAAAGAGAGGAGGTTGCCGAGACTACAGCAGATGGCTTCAAGCTTGAATGGTTCCCTCAAACAAGAAGTGCTTGATCCATGAGATGATGATATGTGTTATCGCACTGGTCTGGTAAACCTCAGCTAGTTGATTCATGTTAATTTTGGCCTGTTTTGTTCTTGACCTACCATGGACATAACGTTGTGGCTAGCAAGGAGTCAAGTCTTACAATTTGCTGGTGTTGATGGATTTCTTGTGTGAATGCTTCTGATAATTTTCGCAGCTCCACAATGTTCCATCTTCCATCTGATGACTTCAGTCGTTCCATCACTAGCACATGGGACGGCGTGGACTACGCAGAAAAAAGAGAACTCATCTCCAAGTTGCGGTCAAATAAAAATTTCGTTGCAGAATGGCATTAATCCAAACATGATAATGTTTTAATAATATATTAGTCTCTGATTCTAGGGTTTCCTGGAAGTTAAAACCCCCCAAAAGTTCTCACTTCAAAACCTTTACCTATTTTTTTTCCCTCTTGATTCTTACAACCAGTAAAAAAAAACAAAAAAACAAAAAACCATTCAAAAGAATTTTACCTGTTGGAAGGAGAAAGAAGCCAAACTAGGCCAAGCTTATTAACATTTACACCATAAACTAAAAAATTTAGCTAATTGTAAACTCTTCAGTACACTGCTCATAGCTAATATTTTCCTTTCATTGTCGCTGAGATTTTTACTTTTTATTTTATAGATTAGTCATTGAACTTAATTTCTTTTTAATTTTATTCTTCTGCATTATACTTTTGTGTTAATATCCTTTTCTATTTATATTATTCTTTCGCATGCCTGGTTTGCTACAGAGTGTTTTAACATTAAACTAAAGATTTTTTTCACAAAAAACACTTCAAACTTATTATATAAAAAAATAAGAATTAAAATTAACACGGTATGTTTTTTCAAAACACATGGAAAAATTAAATTTCATTCCTAAAGTTTTGAATTATACATGTTTGGTCCCTCTTATTTTTTATTTTTATATTTCAATTCAAACCTTTATTTTTATGGCATTTCATTCCTTGAATGTTAAAAAAAAGAGAGAGATGTTGAAAAATGATAAGGGGAGAGAGAGTGAGTAGTTGATCATAAAAATAACCAAACTTTGTATTAATAAGTTTGTCTCGGATAAAAGAATTTAACGAAGGTGATTTTGCTTTTAAACATACTAAAAATATAGATCAAGCATGTTAATTTGTTTTCAATTTGATTTGATTTTGAGGTTCTGATTGTATAAAGTTTAGGCTTCAAAATGTATATTGAGCTTTTTATGATGATTTAAATAAAAATAAATTAAAAAATAGATCTTAAAGGTTTTAATTTTCAAATTATGATTTTTTGGTCACCTTCAAAAACATAAATGAATAACAAGTCATCCATAATCTTTAAAAAGGTAAAAAACTAGTGGAGCACGTTTTCTTCTCAAGACCAACAACTCCTGATCTTATTTATTTAAGAATTTTTTTTTAATTAATACCCTTTATTTTTTAAAAAACTTGTCTTGTTTAATTTTATTTTTTAAATATATTTATCTTTTGGATTTTTTTTAATTTCATAATACTTTAAATAAGTTATTTTAATTTATCTTTAAACTTTTTATCTTAAATTTTAGACAAATAAGTTATATTTGCATGATTTATTTATAAGAATAAAAATCATATGTATGTAGATTTGACCTTAAAGAAAAATAAAAGAAATGTATAAAAAAAATAATAGTCAAAATAAAATATTTATAAGTGCATCTATTTTTTTTATAAAAAAAATCAACTTCCCACTTAGATCTTTACCAGTCTTAACAATTTTTATTTGATTTATTATTTTTTATATTATTCAATCTATTTTATTAAATAAAAAAATTATTTTTAACTAAAAAGATTATAATATCAAAAACAATATTTATAATAGTGGTTCGGTAACACCAATTGAAAATACTGACTAACGTTCTCACTATTTTACCCTTCAGATTCATTGCTATTCCCCTCCTGTCGTTTGCTTCCAGCCTGAGCCCACTTTCTACGGCCGAATATCAAGCAACTTGCAAGAACACTGTACGGTGTACACCCATTTCATTTCCTCACCAAATTTCTCGAACCCCAAAAACCCTAACTCTAGAGAAAAAATGCTTCACAGTGGCAGTTACAGTTACAGTCAGAGTCACAATCAAACTTCAAGAGAATTAGGGCATCAAAATCTCCTCCAACTGAACATTTACTCTCCAAGTAAGCTCCTTTCTCTTCATTCTCCTAGGGTTTTTATAGGGTTTAATAACAACCATCTTAAAAATCATAACTTTTCAAGAAGAAAGCACTGCCCTTTACCCAACAATGCTTTACTTGGTGATAAAAGAGCTTTATATTCACTAACCCAGAAACAAAGTAGTAAAGAAAGTAAGGTTTTTTTAGGGTTTAAGCTTCAGTGTCACTCGAAGACTCTAACTTTACCGACTAAGGGTTTTTCAGTAAATGGTAAAAAGAAGAAGTATGGTGGTGTTTTGCCATCAATTTTAAGGTCTTTAGAGTCTAATACTGATGTTGAGAAAACCCTTTATTCCTTTTGTGAGAATTTGAGTCCTAAAGAACAGACTGTGGTTCTTAAAGAACAGAGGAATTGGGAGAGAGTTGTTAGGGTTTTCGAGTTTTTTAAGTCGCAGAAGGATTATGTTCCGAATGTGATTCATTATAATATTGTGCTTCGAGTGTTGGGTAGAGCTAAGAGATGGGATGAATTGCGGCTTTGTTGGATGGATATGGCGAAAAATGGGGTTTTGCCGACGAATAATACTTATGGAATGCTTGTTGATGTGTATGCCAAAGCGGGTCTTGTTGAAGCTCTTTTGTGGATTAAACATATGAGACTTAGAGGGTTATTTCCAGATGAGGTTACAATGAATACTGTTGTCAAGGTTTTGAAGGATGTGGGAGAGTTTGACAAGGCAGAGAGGTTCTATAAGGATTGGTGTGCTGGAAGGGTTGAGTTGGATGGTCTTGAATTGGATTCTATGCTTGATTCTGAAAATGGCTCTCGATCTGAACCAGTTAGTTTTAAGCATTTTTTATTGACTGAGCTTTTCAAAACAGGAGGGAGAGTAAAGATTGGGGGTTCATCAGATGAAGAAACACTGGTTAGGAAGCCATGTCTAACATCCACATATAATACGTTGATTGATTTGTATGGGAAGGCAGGACGTCTCAAGGATGCAGCTGAAGTCTTTTCAGAAATGTTGAAATCTGGGGTGGCAATGGATACTATCACTTTCAATACCATGATCTTTACTTGTGGAAGTCATGGACTTTTGTCAGAAGCAGAGTCTTTGCTTGATAAGATGGAAGAAAGACAGATATCTCCTGATACGAGAACTTATAATATATTTTTATCTCTATATGCTGATGCAGGAAATATTAATGCAGCCCTTGAGTGTTATTGGAAGATTAGAAATGTGGGTCTTGTTCCTGATATTGTATCTCATCGAACTATACTTCATATATTATGTGGAAGGAATATGGTAAGAGAAGTGGAGGCTGTTATTGAAGAAATGAAGAAGTCTTCTCAGAAAATTGATGTGCATTCGGTGCCTGGTATCATTAAAATGTATATTAATGAAGGTTTGCATGATAGAGCAAATAACCTTTTAGACAAGTGCCAGTTTGATGTTGGATTCTCATCAAAGGTTCGTGCAGCAATTATTGATGCTTATGCTGAAAGGGGGCTTTGGGCTGAAGCAGAGGCTGTCTTTTATGGAAAAAGGGATTTGTTGGGACCGGAGAAGGGTGTTTTGGAATATAATGTCATGGTCAAAGCTTATGGTAAGGCAAAGCTTTATGATAAAGCCTTTTCTCTCTTTAAGGGCATGAGAAATCATGGGACTTGGCCTGATGAGGTCACATATAATTCTCTTATCCAAATGTTCTCTGGTGGTGATTTAATGGATCAAGCTAGGGACCTCTTAGATGAAATGCAAGAAGCAGGGTTTAAACCGCAATGTCTAACCTTCTCTGCTGTCATGGCATGCTATGCCCGTCTAGGCCAGCTTTCTGATGCAGTTGATGTTTACCAAGAAATGGTAAAGGCAGGAGTAAAACCTAATGAAGTTGTTTATGGGTCTTTAATCAATGGATTTGCGGAAGTTGGAAATGTTGAAGAAGCTCTGAAATATTTTCGCATGATGGAAGAAAGCGGGATTCCTGCAAATCAGATAGTGCTGACTTCCCTGATCAAGGTTTATAGTAAGCTGGGATGCTTTGACGGAGCAAAACATTTGTATAAGAAGATGAAGGATTTGGAGGGTGGTCCTGATATTATTGCATCAAATAGTATGATCAGTCTTTATGCAGACCTCGGAATGGTATCTGAAGCTGAATTGGTTTTCAAAACTTTGAGAGAAAATGGTCAGGCTGATGGGGTTTCCTTTGCGACCATGATGTATCTGTATAAGAGCATGGGCATGCTTGATGAAGCCATTGATATTGCAGAGGAGATGAAGCAGTCAGGTTTACTGAGGGACTGTGTGTCATATAATAAGGTAATGGCATGCTATGCCACCAATGGTCAGCTACGTGAGTGTGCTGAATTATTGCATGAGATGATTGGCCAGAAACTGTTGCCTGATGGTGGAACCTTTAAAATTTTATTCACTGTTTTGAAGAAAGGGGGCTTTCCATCTGAAGGCATAGCACAGCTAGAATCAGCTTATCTGGAAGGAAAACCTTATGCTAGACAAGCTGTCATCACCTCCATTTTCTCTGTAGTGGGTCTGCATGCTTTAGCGCTCGAGTCATGTGAGTCTTTCACAAAAGCAGAAGTAGCTCTCGATTCCTTTGCCTACAATGTTGCAATATATGCTTATGGGTCATCAGGGGAGATTGATAAAGCTTTGAAAACATTCATGAAAATGCAGGATGAAGGCCTTGAACCAGACCTTGTTACTTCTATTAATCTGGTTCATTGTTATGGGAAAGCTGGTATGGTTGAAGGTGTGAAGAGGATTTATAGCCAATTAAAGTATGGAGAGATCAAGCCCAATGATTCTCTAGTCAAGGCTGTCGTGGATGCTTATAAAAATGCCAACAGGCATGATCTTGCCGAATTGGTTAACCAAGACATAAGATTTGGTTTTGATTCTCAACAATATTCTGATTCTGAAATTGAAGCCGGGTCTGATGAAAGTTCTCTGGGCTTTTAGAATCCAGTAATTTTGTATTTTTACCAATTATGCACACTGTACAGAGGCAAAGTTCATTTGAGCATCGAAGAATTGTATGTATGGATAGTACAATAGTCAAAGGATAGTCCTGTCTTGATGTAGAGTCTGGTTTTGCTGTAAGATTATTTTGACTGTAAACCAGTGCTGCTCCCTTCTTAATATTTGATGTCAATACCAAATTTTGCCTGTTCTCCAGTTGCGGTTTGTGTTTCTTTCATACACATTGATTCCTCAGAGTTGATACATCGTATTGCAAAGTAGCTGTATGACATGTTATAACTTCCTGAACCTAAAATGTTTATTTTCATTGATAAACAGAAATGATGTCCTTCATTTGCCCAGGCTCTTTGTGGTGTTTCTTGTTACTTTGATCCTGTAAACCAGTGCATTTCTTACAGTTAATTGGGCTCATGCTAGAGCCTCGAAGTTGAAATGAAGGAGGGTTAAGGTACATGCACTTTCATTCCCCATGCACAGTTTCTGTGCTCCTTTTATTTCCTCAGAAAATATAAGAATTGAGTTTTCAATGACAACAAGTTATTTGAATACTGCAATAGTTTTGAATAATCATCACCTGGTCACTGGATGCCAGCTTATGAACATTCGGCAAAGCTTATGAAACAACATTCAGCAAGCAAAGTTTCATCAATAGAGTTTTTGGAGTAGAATGTGAAACAGCATGTTGTTCATGAACAACCAACTACGGATGAAAGGAAAAAAGTTTCAGTCCTTTTGCAATTTAACATCTTCTCTCTACATTTCAAAGCATTTTGTAGTTTTAAATCAGATTATAAAATTAATTGGAGGTTGAAAGATCTATTCAATTAAGTGCAAAGACCGCACACCTTTTTTTTTCAATTGTATTTCTCGGAGATAAAAAAAAAAGGAAGAAATTTACAGGACTTAGTTGTGATAATGGCTCCCAGGAATTAGACATGGAAAATAACTTGGTGTCATTTGTTTAATTCCTGATGGTGATTGTATTACAAAGAAGGGCATGACAGCAGAGGAAGTTTTCGTTTAGGTTGAGAAGTTCCCATGAACAAAATTTTGGTGTCTTCTCATCTCATTGCAGGAGATTCTGTGCTGACAACTTTCCGAGTACTCATTTTAACCAAGACATTGACAGGAAATCTTCTAGTATGCCAAATGACTGGAAGCGTTCCAATTCGGTGGTCAAGGACAGCTATTGCAGAAAAATCGGTGTCCGTAGTCTGCATCTGGTTTCATCGCTCTTGATTTTTGGACCTGCATGTCTTCTGTGATTCTGGATATCTTGAGAACTTCAAGCTTTTCTTCAGCCTTCAAAATTGTTAAGATGATATACATAGAAGATTCTTTTCACCTGAGACTGTTACCTAGATATTAACAAATATTACTGTTTAAGTCTCGATCCAACTTGTGCCTGGCATTTTGCCAACACCTCTCTTCGTCATTAAATTCCGAATTTTAACAGCATCATCCCATCGGCCAACTGCTCTATAGACATTAGCTAAATATACATAGCTGAGGTGGTGGTCAGGTTTCAATTCCATTGCTTTCTTTGCAATGCGCTCTGCAGTAGCAGAGTGTGGACTGGCTGCACAAGCACCAAGAAGAACTGTCCAAAGAGATGGCTCATCTCTGCAATTTGCGTCCTCTATCAATTTTTCTGCTTCTTCTAGCAAACCAGCACGGCCTAGAAGATCAATCATGCAATTGTAATGCTCAATTCCTGGTTTAATTTCATATACCTCAGTCATTGCGGCAAAATATTGCTTCCCTTGGTCAACCAAACCAGCATGACTACAAGCAAAAAGAACCCCAACAAAGCTAATATAATCAGGCCTAATCCCCTCTTCAATCATCTCATCAAATAATTGAAAAACTTCTCCACCTCTTCCATTCTGGGCAAAGCCATAAATCATCGAGTTCCAAGTTATCAAATTTCTAACTGGCATCCGCACAAAAATTCTGTATGCAAAATCAATACAACCACATTTTGCATAAAGATCAACTAATGCTGATTCTGTGACCACATCTCGCCAACAACACCTTTTCACATACTGGCAGTGAACCTCTTTCCCTTGTCTTACAGCTGCCAAACCTGCACAAGCACGAAGAACAGTTCCAAAACTATAGGTATCAACCTTTTTCCCTTCTCTAAAAATCCTAATAACAGATTCAAAGTCACCATTTTGACAATATCCCCCTAACAATGCAGTCCAAGAAACCAAATTCTTTACACTCATTCTATCAAAAACACATTGAGATTGGTTAACCAACCTACATTTCCCATACATATCAACAAGGCTGCTCTCAACAAAAACATTTCCACTCAATCCTGATGTAATCACCTTGGCATGCACTTCTTTACCTTGCTTCAACCTCCCTAAATTACCACAAGCAGTCAAAACCGTCCCAAACGTAAACCCATCAGGCGACAACCCATGTTTCCTACACATCGAATAAAAGAATCCCAAAGCTTTATCATACACATCGTTCCTCGTAAAAGCTGAAATGATCGAGGTCCAACAAATAGCATCTGGTTGAGGCAATTCAACAAACACCAGGCTCGCATCATCCACCGCAGAATTCCTTCCATACATATCAATCAAAGCAGTAGAAATAACATCATTCAAATCAAACCCACGAACCATAACAACCCCATGAAAGCATTTACCAAGCCTTAAGTCCCCAAGTCCCGAACACGCCTTTATCACAGCAGATAAAGTGAACCCATTTGGCTCAATACCAAGACCCAACATTTCCAAAAACAATTCAAGAGACTTCTTTGGTTTTTCTACCTTAACATAACCAGTTATCATTGAAGTCCAAGAAATCAAATCTTTATAAAACAACCCATCAAAAACCCTTCTTGCCTCAAAAAGATTAGGGCCCAGCTTGAAATAAAGTGCAAGCAAGCTATTCCCCACAAACCTATCAGTATCAAGACCAGATTTTATAGCATGAGAATGGAATTGGATACCGTGAGTAAAGGAGACAGCTTTAGTACAAGTTTGCAAGAGAGATGCATAAAAGAATGGTTTGTTGGAGAGTCTTGTCCAGTCTATGGAGTTCAGGACGTGAATTGCTTCAAAAAGCGAACCGGATTTGCAGTACTGGATGATTTTGTATGCTTTGGATTGTGGGTTTTCGAAAGTTTTGAGATTTAGAGAAGCAAGCGTGCTGTAATGGCGTTGGCTAGAGAGAAGAAGCTTCATAACTGATTTTTGAACATTTCTGGCGGTTCGGAGATGTGGTGGTTAAGATGACGTTTGGGCACGCGGCTCGTTTTTAAAAATTTTTTTGTCTCATTCAATAAATATATATTTTTTTTAAATATATTTTTAGATTTTTATATAAAAAATACTATAAAGTAGATTGCTCATATAAATAAATTAGTTTAAAATGATTTAATTTGTGTTTAAGATTATAATACATATTTTTTAAAAATACATTTTTAATTTAAAAATATATTAAAATCATATTTTTTATTTTATTTTTGATACCAACGTATCAAAATATTAAAAACATTAAAAAATATTTATTTAAAACTTTTTACAAATTTTTTTTTAAATTAAAAAAAATACTTCAAACAGATTTTTATAGATATTTGATAATTCTTTCAACTCATAACTCATAGTAGTGTGTGTTTGGTAAAATTAAAAAAAAGTGTAAGTAAATACAATTAGATGAAATTATATCTATTAATTTTATTAAAATAATTTTGTTTTCTTTTGTTAAAATGGTGGGGGTTAACCTACCGTCAACTAAATGTTACCAAATCAATATTGTTTAAAATTCAGCTTAAAACCTAGCCTGTGTCAAGCTCCAAGCCGTGATTTTCTCATGTCAAGCCAAGCCGAGATGTGTTTAATAAGTAGGCTCTAACCACAGCTACAAATACGAGATGCGTATATATATAATTCTCATCTTTTAATAAACTAGCTAGGGTTTATAAGAAACTAATTAAATGAAAATAAGTCAATCATGTTAATGAATACTCCAAAATATTCTTCAGTATAAAAAAGAATAATAAAATTTAAATAGACTAACATTTATCCATGTTATTAAAGAGTACTTAGCTAAACAGTAATTATTATAATTTTAAAAATTAACTTGGTAATCAAGGAGTTTTTCTTAGAAGAGAAAATATATAGGTTAAAAAAATTAAAAAATATTAAAAAATAATAATTTAATTTTTTTTAAGCTAAGTGTATTTTTAAAATGAGCTCAAATATAATTATATAAAAAAACAGGAAATGGCAATTACCCTTTAAAAATAATTTGTCTGTTTCGTAGCAATGCCCGAAAATCGATAGAAACCTAACAACTGCCACCCACATTCTCCCTAGTCAACAAAAGCCACCTGGCTGGTCTCAGTAATGACCTTGCTATTTTGCGCTCCTGTGTCTGCCGGCGTGTACGGTCCAGATCATCCCCGAGCACATCTCTCGTAGTAGTATTAATAGTAGTAATCAAGATTGTTAAAATTACAATTTTAACACGGTGTAAAAACAGATCATAAAATTATAAGAAATTTTAAAGTATATTAACAAAAAATTCATACTTTAAATAAAAATTCATACATAGTTTAAACACTTGAAAATATATATTTCAAATAAAAATTCATATATAATTTAAATATTTTAAATATATAATTCAAATAAAAAATCATATATAATTTAAATAAATTTTTATTAG
>Ga0325411_1004677_pt1 | contig 15295 bp, 3 predicted proteins | sample PopdelMetagenome_13_FD_206181 | JGI IMG/M metagenome (GOLD analysis project Ga0325411, IMG submission 206181) | Populus deltoides microbial communities from Bellville, Georgia, United States - Xylem-PdIQD-R4 | ecosystem: Host-associated > Plants > Phyllosphere > Stem > Wood/Secondary xylem... | reverse complement strand
CAAACATACAACATAAGCACTCAGCTAACCAAGCTCAATAGGACGACCGATAATCCATAATCATCGCCGTAAAGTCAATAACGCAACAAAGGAATCTTTAGCACGATAAAAAAACAAAGGGAACATGACAGCTCGAGCTCCTTGTATTTACATAGATTCAATATCGAAATGGGAAAAAAAAAATTAAAAATAATAATTAATTAGAAGGGGCTATGTTACCATGCAAGAGTGCATTTTGTAAAACCTAGTGATCCCTTTGTGTTTTGAGCAAGGAAACTGAAGCCAAAACATGTGCAATCAAGAAGATTACATAGAAACCATCTACGAGGTGGTCCAGTGGTAAGAGTTTGGGACTAAGGAGTTTGCTTTTTCTGTGGTCTCAGGTTCAAACCCTGTGGTTGCTCATATGATGGCCACTGGAGACTTATATGGTCGTTAATTTTAGGGCCCGTGGGATTAGTCGAGGTGCGCGCAAGCTAACCAGAACACCCATGTTAATAAAAAAAAATGAAGAAGATTGCATAGATCAACAACCAGCAACAGATTTCATGACACAAAGGAAGTGTTCAAAAGCTTTAAATTGACCACAAATCCTACTTTAATAAAAAACAATTAGAAGTTTGAAAAAGTAAAAGAAATAAACAAGAAATCCAAATTAAACTATAGAATAAAAAAAAACATAGAAAAAATAATAAAAACTGTCATATCATGAGTAATAGTGCTCAAAACACGATTATGAAAGATCCTTCAATTTGTTATGCAACATAATGGTTATTCTAGAAAAAATCATCACTTGAATCACTTTAAAAAAATTGAGTTAGATCCAATGGTCAGATATCATGTTATCACAGTTTTAAATAATGAACCAATCCTAAATATTCCAAACATTTTCCTAAACCTAAACCTATCTCACTAGTTCATAAAAAAACCTACTAAACTATTCATAAAATCTATTTAGATCAGATCTTTATTTAATAATATCATATCATTACTCAAATATTCAAAATTGTTCATATCTACATGCCCAAGTACATCACACTACCACTACAATCTTGTCAGATTGGTTTAGCAAAGGAAGGTAAGAATTGCTTCATAGAAAGAAAGGAAAATGAAGAGGTGTGGCCATAGACAAGTAAAGAAAAGAAAAGAAAATCAAACAAGATTAAATTATGTGGGAGTTAAGTCAACGTGATCTAGTTAACTTGGCGGGTCTAAAAAAACTCAAACTATCAATAAAAATGTAATTTCACTCAAAAAATTCAAAACAATATTTTTTTGAAAAAAAATATTAAAACAAAAATATATTTGATCAACCGAAGTTAACTTGTCAAATCTACAACCCATGTCGTGAGACCGTGAAAAGAAATTATGAAATTCAATTCTCAATCAACTTAGTGTTGAAGGATTAAAGTGAAAAAATAATAATTAAAAAGAAGATAATAAAAAACAATTCGAGTTAACCTGTCAAATTCACAATCTAGATTATACGACTAGGATAATTCCATAAAAAATAAATTGAACAAATTATAAAATCTAATTTTCAACCAACCTAATATTCAAAAGGAATAAAATTAAATTAAAAAAAAATAAAAAAGACCCAAGTCAACTCAGGTTAACTTGCCAAACCCATGACCCGGGGTCATGAGACTAAGATAACCTCATAAAAAACAAATTAAAACAAATTATGAAGTTCAATTCTCAATCAATCCATTATTAAAGTATGAAATTAGAAAAGAAATTCAATATAAAAAATAACACAATAAAATGACTTTAGTCTACCCATGATACCCTACAAAACTCGTGACTTGAATCATGAAATCAAGATGATCTCATATAAAGTAATCGAGATAAATCATGGAACCTCATTCTTAATAGACCCAAAGTTAAAGGATGAAATTAGAAAAAATACTAATTAAAAAAAAAAGTAAAGTGGGCTAACACGTCAAACTTGTGACATCGGTTAATTATGAGATTAAGATAATCATATAAAAAATAAACCGTAACAAATCATTAAGCTCAATCTCCAGGAAATTAAGAAAAAAACATGTATTTTTTAAAAAGAAATGCAAGAAAAAAGAAGAGAAAATGAATAGTATTTTGTTAAGTGATGTACAGTAAAAACATCTTTTATTTTAATTTTTTTAATTTAATTTTATAGTAATTCTGAAAATCAAATTGTTTTTGTAGGCTTTAGCGAGCCTGGTTTGCTTAATTTCCATCCCTTTGCGCAAATATAGTTAAAAAAAAAAACAAATTATAGGATTATCGTTTCATCAATTCATTTCAGAAGTTCCAATGATGATAACTTTTGTGTTTTATGTTTGAGGCTTCTGTGGTTCCAATCCAACTCCACTTTGAATTATACCATCCAATTGCTAGTCTGGGCTTCACGTTTGCTGACGTTGGTTGGTGGCTCGTTTCAGGTCCTCCTCTATCGACTACTGCATTGATTGGGCCGTAATTAGTTTGCACGAAGCCTTGGTTTCCCTTGGAAGCATTAACATTTACTAATTATAGGTAACCCTTTTTTTTAAAAAAGAAAGAAAGTATATATAAGTATTTTTTAAAAAAAATTACTAAAATTATTTATTAATTGATAAAACCTCTACCATTTATATTTTATTGATTACTGAATTTTATAATTATAATTACTTAATTAAATATGATGAGACCTACATTTTATTATTTGAAATTCTTAGTTGTGTCATTTAGTAAATAAATTTTAGTAAAAATCTTTACTGCCCCTTACGTTACATATTCACACAATTAGAGGGTTTTCTTTAGACTATCGTATCTAATCTATGCTAAATTAGTCATAATTACAGTCAGCAACAAGTTTCTTGTGGACGACCAAATATTACCATCCTGGAGTTAATTAAAACCTTATAATTCTTATTTATTAGAGAATGAGAATGATAATGCGCAAAAATAAAACAAAAATTCAAGCCATTTAGGACAGCTTAAATAATAGGAATTTCAATTCAGCATCAACTCAAATCCTGGCTATTCAATTCTGCCCTAGCACACCCTTCCATGCATTTTTTAAAGATTCTTAAGAGCCCCACCCACAAACTTTTTATGCAAATACTTTTTTTCTATGTGCATATAATTTATATATATATATATATATATATATATATATATATATATATAGCATACACTATTTTCTACACCAATAACATTATTTATCATTAGTATTTTCACCAATGACATGCAAGACACAATCTAGGCATGGCACAACAACCAATAAAGTCATCATGGCTAACCAATAGTAGCACACCAATTCCTAAATCAATTATACGTCTATTTCTCTATTGAGAAAGTCAAAAATATAGGTGTTTAAATACACTTAGTCACCGGTCAAAAAATAAATTTTATCCTTGGACACATTGAGCTATCGATAGCCATAGAAAGTTAGACCTCGTTTGGTGTTGTGATAACAGTTGCTTTTCAAAGTGTTTTCACTTAGAAATATATTGAAATAATATATTTTTTTAATTTTTTAAAATTTATTTTTAACATCATCACATCAAAACAATCTAAAAACACTAAAAAAATTAATTTGAAGCAAAGAAAAAATAAAATAAAATTTAATTTTTTCAAAAACGCTTTTAAAATGCAAAAACAAACAAGTTAGAGCCACACAAAAGTTAGAACATTCACAATCACAGTCAGGCCATACTATACAATTTCTAGCCAACACATACACAAGCTACACCTCAAATACATATTTTCTAAAACTTCATTTTATTTTTCTCTTCTTACACATTATTTTACTAATTTAAGCATAGAAAATTCCTTTATTTTTTAAAAGACTTGTCTTTTCAGGAAAACATCTGACCATCAGACTAAACTCATCAACCAGAGGCCAGCCCATCACCATTAACCCACGAAACAACCATGGACATTCAATTTTCATCTAAAGTTTTTTCACAACTTCATCAATGACACTATTTATGGAAAACTAAAAAAGTGAATCTATTCCTTTTGACCTATCATATTTTTTCATGGCTGATAAAACTCTAAAAAAAGGAGTAATTAATCTTCCTACCAGATAAACTCAAGCTCTTTAATAGCTCTCACATCAAATACAAGTGCTTAACAATGTTGTTCTAGCCATACAAGAACAACATCGTACCCTTACATTTCATCAAAAGGAAATATAAAATAGAGCTTCATTACATGTACTAGAGGTAAAAAAGACAACTTTAGTTTCACGAAGGAACATGATAAGGAGCTATAAGCCATTACATCTCTAATTTTCTAAAAGTTAAAGAGGGAAAGTTAAATACCTTATCCATTAATAATATTCTTCTTATCTATTAAGGCAAAGAGACAAGTTTAGTAATTCATTTCTATTGAGTTAGACTTCCAATTTTCTACTCTATTAAATACTTTAAACTGTGTTAATCAGTTTTTATGTTAAAGTTCGAGTATAGCCTTCACTTTTGTACTACCAATACTATGGCTAGAACTCTTTCTCATAAATAAATAGTAATAGTTCCTTCCTTTTAAGTCTTTTACTAAAATAGGCAATAGTTTTTTTATTATTATTATTATTTTGCATTAGTACTTGCCTCACATCTCTCTTTAAAGCATCATACTCTATTATAAATACTTTTGAGAAATCTGGTAGAACCAAAATAGGAGGCTTGGTAACTACATTATTGAGTATATCAAAGGTCTACTTAGCTTCTCTTTTCTACTTAAAAGCTTATTTTTTTTAACAAATTAGTTAGTGGATTAACAATGGACCTATAGTTTTTTAGCATATAGTCTATGCTCGAACAATCCTACATGATCTTCTTCACACTTCCTGTAAACCAAAATATCATAAAATAAACTAAAATAAACTTTCTAAGACAAGGTTTAAATACCTTATCCATCAAGGCTTAAAAAGTTAAAGAGGCATTAGTCAACCCAAAAAACATCACTACAAATTCATAATACCCTTTATGTGTCCTAAAAGTTGTTTTAAGTATGTCTTCATCCTTCGTACAAATCTGATAATAACATGAATATAGATCAAGCTTGAAAAATCAGTAGACCCGTGTAACTCATCTAGAAGTTCCTCCATAACTGGAATTGAGGATTTATCCTTGATGGTCTTTTTATTAAGGGCATGGTAGTTTATACACATCCTCTAAGAATCATTTGCCTTTCTTATAAGTAGAACAAGTAAAGAGAAAAGAATTTGAATAAGTCATATTGATCTAGACTATAGTAAATCTTTTACTATGTTCTCAATTTTTGTCTTCTAATAGTATAGGTATCGGTAAAAGTGAACATTGATAGGTGAAGTTTCTTCCTCCAACACTATAGTATGATCATGGCTTCTAGTATATGGTAGTTCCTTAGGTTTTTTAAACACTTTATGGAACTCTATAAGTCATCTATTTGAACCGGTACCTCTGATTGGAACTTTATTTCATGGGCCTATATTTGCAAAATCAAACCATTTGCCTCTCTTTTAAGCTTTTGAATAAACTTCAACCCACAATTAATTTTGGACTTTTAGGCTCTAACCTTTTTAAACTTTATAGGAAGCCCATCAATTTTAAAAACCATAATTAATTATGTAAAATCATATAAAATGGGCTCTATCCCTTTAAGCCATTGAATCCTTATGACCATATCATACCTACCAAGTTGTATTATTAAAGCTTATGTTAAAAACTTATACCTTTAAATCTCCAGCCTAACTTCAAAACACCTTCCATCACTTTGTAATGGAATGTCATCTGCTATTTTAACCCTAACTGGAGAATGTGATTGAACTTTGATCCAACTCTTTTTATAGCTTTAGGTATATAAAATGAGTGCTTCCTATATTAATAAGCATAACATAATATTATTTGTTAAATTTTACATGTGCCCATATTGTCCTAGGACTAGGACTATCTACCACAGCATGCAATGAGATTTCAACGTCCTTACTATTGTTAAGAGGTTAACCAAAATCAATTAGATTTCTTATTGTGTTCATATTTCTTTTTTCTTCCACCTTATCTTCCATGTCTTCAATTAAAAATATTTTTGGGACTTCACATTTATGACTTATTATTGCTAAAAAAATACAAGCTTTTTTTCTTGTTTTTTTTTAATTAGGTCAGAGTTAGCCTATCTATAGGTAGACATAATTTATTCCCAATCTTAGAATGGGTTGAAGAAGTTAAACTCGATATCCTAAAATTGATATTAAGTATCTAATACCTCTTCATGGTATTCAAGTTCTCTTTCTTCATACGGCCTAACCTATAAGTTACCACCGAATTGGGTGGTTAAGCATTCTAACCCCAATTTTAATCTCTTCTCAAAGTCCTCCAAAAAAAGAACTAAGTCTAAGTGTATTAGATAACCCTTTCACCCTGTTTGAAATCAACTCAAAATGGATTTTATATTCCTTCATTGTAAACTTCTATTTAAGATATATCAGTACTTTCATAGGATCATCACAATCAGAAACTCAAAAACACACTTGCACTGTTTTAGTAAAAGACTCTTAACTAGATCCTAGTCTCCTCCATCTCTTGAATTAAGCCACTGCCTTTTCTTCCATATAAAAACTAGTCATGAATGGTTTGTGTTTGGTTGGTGTGTTATGAAATTTTAAAAAATGATTAGCTTTATAAACCTATTCCAAAGGATCTTCTCTATTAAATCTGGGAAAATCCAATCTAACAGGTCTAACCCGAACTAACTAGTGATCTCTTGGTGGCTTCATTTCATTACGATGATGTCCATTAATTAATAGATATTAATGGAGTGTTAGGGAGAGATTCTATGAGCCTCCTTCCTTGTATTTTGACTAGTTGATCAGCCTTAACTAAAATGTTGTGTAATTATTGTACCAATTCTTCTTATACCCGTTACTATGAATATTGTTGTTGTTATTACTCTTTCTATTAAGCTTTTATATTTGCCATTATTTCTAACAATTGAGATATACGTGTTCCATTAGCCATAATTCTTAGAAAAGATAGACTCTAATACCATCTGTAATAAACTCAAATGTATGAAATTAAATTTATTACTTTTTGCTGAATTTGAATTATTGGAATCACAACCAATAACTTGATTGAAAAACAAAGATCTAAATTGAAATATAATTGAGAAAGAAAAAAGGGAAAGTCTATAGGCAAATTAAAGGTATCCTGAGCCTCCAAAGATCTAAAGGATTTGTTCAAAAACATATTTGATATCATGAGTGTCCTTATTAATTGAATTTTTAATGAAACTATTTTAAAGAAAAAGGTTTGAATTTGAAATTAGATGAGAATCTGAACTGTTATTGACTCTGTTTTTTTTAATAAAATGTTGTTAAACTCCTGTGCCCTAGTAGATTTCAACCATCCACGTATACATTCCTTACATCCTCACCATCATGCCTCTTCATATAATCTAGAATTTATTTTAGACTATTCGTCTCCAAGCTAAAGAGATGCCCTTTTATTTTCCTTGGTCAAACCTAAAAAGAGAGCCATATCCAGATCTCATATAGGAGTCTACACCAACTTATTATAGAAACACCTATATACTCCCTCTAACGTGAATTTTCTTAATAGAAAACATGCAATGTAGAACCATATTCAACTAAAAAAAGCAAGTTTCACTAGAAAAAGACACTTTATTTTCCAAATAGTAGAATCTTCATAGTGTCATCAATCTCCTACCAAGACATCATCTAAGAGAAGCTCTAAGGGATCCACTTATCATTGTTTAACATTTATTGAGCTCCTAATCTTATCTCTTATCATTAAACATTCTAAGGTGTTTGTTGTCATTCAGGGAAAGGATTTTGTGTTGTATCCATCTCTAATGCAGATTGGCACAAACACAAGAAATCCTAATAAGTTCTGTTATTATCATAGCAATAACAATCATAACACTGAAGAATGTCATGCCCTAAAAAAAAGATTGAAAGATTTATCTCTAAATAATACTTTAAATAATTTATGATAAAAAAGATGCAACATGAACAAATAGAAAAATATCATCATGATACACTACCATAGATCAAATAATTTCAAAACTGAATCTTTATGTTTTGGACTTTTTGAATATAAAAAACAACCTTCTTCATGTCTTAAGTGACACCTTAAATAATCTTTATAGCGAGATCTTAATGTCTCTATTAAATTCTCCCCATCTCCATGAAAAAAAATATCCACAACAAGATCTTCATATCTCAATTAAAATCTTCATGACTCCATGAAAAATATTCATGGAAAGTTCTTCATATCTCTATTGAGTTATCCATGTCACATGTCTCTATTGAAATCTCTATTCATGACTTCATGAAATAGTCTCCATTTAAATCTACACATCCTTATATAGTATATCTTTACACAATAAGTTAACATTGCTTTCATGATAACAAAGCTTTTTTTATTTTCTAGATAATAATGTTCTCTATTAAAACTTGATAAAATATCATCTTTCTTATATGAAAAACTCTAATGTTAACAAAAGCCATAAAAGGCAATCATTCATTTCTCATTAAGGCAAAATCATAAAAGCATAGCTACAAAGGAAACATTTTTCATTCAAATATAGCCACAAAAATAATATTTATACAATAAGTATTTTTTTTCTCTCATTTTTGTTGGTTAAAATCTTCCAAACATGATTGTTTAAAAAACTCAGGGGCTAAATCATAATACATTTTTTTTATAAAAAAAATCAATCGTTTAGGCCTTGCCTAAACGGTTAAAATCCTTCTAGTTTTTAGGTCAACTCAAACAACTGAAATTTCAGCTTGACACCTACCATGATTTGTTTAATCCTATCTTGACACACCTTTCTATGCATTGTTCAAGTTCCCAAGAGCCATGTATATAATTTATTCTATGTAATTGTTAAGCTCAGCTTTACAAGATTAGAAAGAATAGCAAGAAAAGAGAACATAAATTGAGAAGGAACAAAAACAAGAGAGAGCAGAGGAGAATAAGCAGAGAAATGAGGTTGATCTTCTGTATTTTCTTATCCCCTCACACGTTTTCATACACCAGTTTATATACAAGCTTGTATTCTTCTACTACTGTAACTATATTCAAGCCTACTGACTCTAACTACTTCCTTAACTAACTCAACTGCTTTTCTAACTTCCAACTAATAGAATTCCACCAGACTAACCGTTATTCTTTCAGTGCTGTTGTTGCTTCTTGTTGCTCTCCTTTCAGCCTTCATCATGTCTTCTGGTTCGTAACAATACTCCCTTCTTCAAGAGATGCTTGTCCACAAGAATCTGCTTGTCGATCCATGCTACCTGAGAGAGCAGTTCTTGGACTGAATAGACTCCTTTTTATCCATGACATTATTTGATTCCTCCTACCACTTGGCTTGTTCAAATGCTTGCATTAGTGTTGTTGGCCTGAGGATCTTGAGCATTGGCTTTATATCTTCCCTGAGTCCACTGATAAAACTTGAAACATAATAGGATTTAGGCAATGAAGGGTTTAAAGAATTCATCAATGACTTAAGCTCCTCAAACCTCTCAACATATTCTTTTACATATCTGTCTTGCAAAAGCTTGTTAAATTATTCCACAACATCCTCTTTATTACCAAATCTTCTACAGATAGATTGGGAAAACTCTTCCCAATTAATCAATGATTCATTCCCTCGCACGAACCCTTCAAACCACACATCAGCCTTGCCTTCCAAGTAATACGAGACCACCTCTACCCACTAATGTGTAGGTATTGAGTGTATCTTAAAGTATTTCTTGTATTTTCGCAGCCATCCTCGAGGATCCTCTCCCTTGAAGGTTGATAGCTCCATCCTGGGCAATGGTATGTGGAACCCTACCCTATAAAGCTCTTGCCCTGTCACCTGCTCACCTCGACTCTGAGTTCTAGGTCCTGGTGTTATTTTTTCAGTAGATGCATTCATTTCCATATTCATATCCATCCCTGGGGTTGCTAGGATACCTCTGGAATGGCCTCCTGCCGTCTCTGTCCTTGCTGTTTGGGTAGCCACAAAGTGTTGGAATTGTGAGGATAGTAGTTCCATCTGTATGACCAATTGTTCAATCTTGGCCCCTTGCTCCTTGTTTTCTGCCATTGATTCCTGCCATTCTAGATGATAAGTCTGCAGCTGGTTGTCTATTATTTTGCAGTGTCCATCCACTATCTTGAATTTGTTACCATCCACCATTGTTGAATGAGATTCGCAGCTTGTTGCAAGCTCTGATGCTTTTACGCGAATGACATTGCTCATCACCAACATTTATAATTATAGTGTGCATGACATGATAATCATGGCATGACACAACAACCAACAAAGCCACTATGGCTAGCTAATGGTAGCACGCTAATTTTTCCACCAATGATATGTCTCCTTCTCCATGAAGAAAGTTTAAGATTTTTATGTATAAATACACTAAGTCGCCGGCTAAAATCAAGATCCCATCATTGGTCACACATAACTATAGATAGCCATAGAAAGCCAAGCATAGTAGACTGCGCCACACAAGTTTTATCCATAAAAAAGTCAGATCATTCACAGCCAGAGCCAATTTAGGCTATACAATTTCTAGCCAACATATATACACAGGTTACACGCATTATCTATATCTTCATTTTATATATATATATATACACATTATTTCATCCTCCTATATTTATTAACTTAAGCATGATAGAGTTACATATTCTTTAAAAGATTTGTTTTTTTAAACGAATATTTAGCCACCTGGCAAAGCCCATCAGCTGGAGGCCCAGAAGCCAACTCATCACTCTATCACCATCAACCTAGGATGTAGCCATGGAAAGTTCAATTTATATCTAAAGTTTTTCACGTCTTCATCAAATACAATCTTATACTATATATATATTGAAACCTTATATAATAATTTAAGTTTTTTTTTAAGTCAAAATGATTTTTTTATATGGTATCAAGATATTTTTAATTAGATAGTGAGGAGTTCAAACCATATCATCTATTTTTATTTGATTAAGTTGATTTTTAACATAAAACAATAATGGATCTCCGTAAATTAAATTTTGGTTGAAATAGTTTTCTTTTCATCATTTAATTACACGTGGGAGCAAGTTATAAAACAATCAACAACTTCGAGAAGCTACAGATTACTTTAGTTTAGTTTAGCTGTCTTTAAGCGAGTGGCGAGGTTAGGAATTTGCGCAATCGAAGCAAGCACATTTTGAAAATCAGGAAAAAGCTTCCCCTCCGCAATCCAAGCAAATTGAAATCTTCCTTCTGCTCCAACATTTAGGATTAGTTTTTATCCCCCGAGGGGCATGCGTATCCACTTTTAACTCCACCCTATTTCTCCTCCACAAAAGTAAGGGTCAAATGGTGGTCCTCTCTGGCTGGCTCTCTGGTTAAAAGTAATTTCAAATTACATTAATTAATTAATTAACTAAATATGGTAAAAATATATATTGTAAAACGTTCTTTCTGCCTCACCCAAATTACTTTTAGATGTCACTAATAAGTCATTTGACTTGTGCTTATTGTGAGCTAGATTTGCTTTTACTAAAAAAAAAAAAAATTATATATCCAGGTTTTTCCGGCACTTATTTTGTATATAAAAAAAATTTAAAATGTAAATCAAATAAATTATGCATATAATTTTTTTTCAAAATAAATTATGCATATATAAATAAAGATATTTAGCCTCGCAATACAGGTTTTTGATCCGGCTGTGTTTAATAATTTTGTTTATCAAAGTCAATTTTTTATTTAATCAAATGATAATATAAATAGATACACATGAAATTGATTGAATAAAATAAAAAAATATTATATAAGGTTACACATATTATAAATATGATGAAAAAATAAATATTTTCTATTTGTATAAAACATAAAAAGAAAAAATTATAAATGAATTAGAATAATTTGTTCAAAAAATAAAATGCATACAAAATAATTAAAAAACAACTCCTATTTAAAAACTTATAAATAAAAAAAAGAATGATTATTAATTTAAATCTACATCAAAAATTTATTTTGGAAAAAGACATAATTAAAAAGGCATAAATGAAAAAAAAAAGAGAGAGAAAATACCAGGCATTGTTGAATCTGGTAAATTTAATAAGATCCACGTGCTTGGGCCATTAATTCTTTCTGGCTAGCAGATAAAACGAATAACATATGATTGTGCCCAGATGTAAGGAGTTAAATGATGATTGTGCCCAGATGTAAGGGTCCTCCTCCTGCACTTCAGCTTGTGTCGAGAAAACAATAATAAACCAACCATCTCCGGAGACATTCATACTTTGATGTTGGCATAATTCACTCAGACCAATGATGCGGCTTACAATTGCATCTTGCTGTGAGTCTTTTAAATTGGAAGAGCTGATTATGGTTTCTTCCAAACCAGAAAGTATACGAAACCTGTTTTTTAACTTATTTTTTTACTCTAAATATCATGAAAATCTTGTTAAATTAATTTATAAACTTAAAAATCTCGAAAAAATTATCCCAAAACCTGAAATCATTTAAAAATAAAAAATCTTTCCGAGTTTAAATCTATTTTTTTAGACACTTTTAGTATTAAACAACATTTAAGTTTAACTAGATCCCTTGTTATATGGAACAAAGATTGATTACTTTGTTGGCCAAAATTAATATCAATGTTATTTTTTTTATTACTGGAATTTAGTGATTTTTTCTTTTATTTCTCAGGTTAAAGATTAAAAAATAATAAAAAATTTATCAAAATTGATTTTTCTTCAAAAATTAGATGGACACAACTCTTATAATTAGAAAAGAAGGAAGACTAAGATGAACATTCTGAAAAAAGTTTCAAACTAAAACACCGTTAATCTTCCTCCCTCGCGTGTTTCATTTTAATTTACTGTCATTTAATTTTGTTATTTGTTAATAATTTTAATCAAATTAACCTCCAATCAAAGCCCATAAAAGACAAGATTAAAAAATAAAAAAGATAAAAAAAACTCGTTGACACAGTTAATCCACGTTGCCCATAAAACTTAGTTATAGTGCGTGGGGAAACAATATTTTCCCCACGTTTTTTAGAGTCTTTGTAATGTACTAATATTGTCAACTAACACTTTTTTTAAAAATATTGACGGAAAATTTTATTGATAATTCTCTTTATAATTGATATGATAAATAGTGTTCATAGTTTACTGACGGAATTACCGAGAAAATTTACCGACGGAAAATTCCGTCGGTAAAAATGACACGTCATCTTTTTTTTTGCTTTGTTTTAAATTTTTTTCCCACGGTAATTCTGTTGGTATATACCAAGAGAATATTTCCGTCGGTAAAATTCCTCGGAAATTTACCGACAAAAATATTCTATCGATATTTCTATTTATATTTATCAATTTTTTGATAGTAAAAGGCTGTATAATCAACGCAAAATATTATAAAGCTCATATATCTTCTAATTATAACATGAATGCCCTACAAAGCTTTTATTTTATTAATTATTGAGTACTACTATTTTATTTACTTTTAATTATCACGCTCGCTTCCTTGTATTTTTTTTTTTTAACTCCTCATCAAATTACATTTACAGGGCGTTTTACATGGCACCATGCATGTATGAGTTACTCTATGACCTGGTTTGAGCTAGCACTATCCTGCAAGTAGTCTATTTTATTTTATTTTCCCTTTGATTTATGATCATCACGGGCAAAGGGAAAATAAAATAAAGTAAAGTAGACTACTTGCAGGATAGTGCTAACTCAGACGAGGAGCAATCAACTTAATTATCGCCCAAAATAACATATTATACTTGAAGAAGAAGTATAAATGTATCTTCTATTTATTTATAACCTACAAAAAAACAACATAAATGTGAACCGCAGCACTTGCAGCCTTCTCCCCAAATCCCTTACGTAGGAACCAAAGTGTTGATCCTGAGAGTACGTAGGAGGGTGTTTGTTTTTGTAGTTAAAACTGTATTTCGTGATTTTTTAATATGACTTGAACCATGACTTGAAAAATAACCGATACACCGGGGAGCAGAGCCATGACTCTAAGGGAGTATCTACAATGCTAGCCTGCTTCCATTTGTGAACGCGGACTCAGACTTTCAGAGGAAAAGGATAGCTGACATTACAATAATAGCTAAAGTCCAGTAATGTTGTCCCATTGTGGATAAGTTTCGAGGAGAGAAAGATGGCATCTCCAGCAAAGAAATCTTGACTTTTGCGGTATTTAAAATCATATATCCTCCATCATATACATGCATTTTGGTTGGAATTTAGGGGAGAGGTGGATTTATGACTTGTCGCGGGCATGTAAAATTTGACAAAAGGCTAATGAAAATGACCCTACCACCATGCATGATTTATGTCAGAGGTGGGATCTACGAGGCGACAGGAGTCAAAAAGCAACCCTTCAGCAGGCCTCATGTGCAGTGCTTTGGGTGGAGAAAGTCTCGATACCTAAGGGACCCTATATAACCCACTGCTGGTCATTATCTAGGAATTATATTAAATTTTAATGCCTTTTTAATCGTAAATACAAAAGGAAGAAGTAGATGAAATGCAAAGCAACGATACGATTCTTTTTTTAAAGGGGAAACACTAAAATATTTGACGAAAAGTAACAGTCATTTGAACTGTAGATTGACACAATTTCTTCTCTCTTTTTTAAATTTTTTTAATTGGATCCTATTTTTATCAAGTTAGTAACTGATTTTTTTTATGATTTATTATAAAAATAACACAATAAAAAAATATGGTATCAAAGTGTAAAATGACAAATCATTAAATTAGCATGACAAAGTTCTTTTTAATCTTTTTATTTTTATTTTTTTAGTACAGTCCCTTTATTTTTTTAAAACTTTCATTTTGATTCAAAACTTTATTTTTTTTATTTTTCAATTCATCATCCGAGAGAGAAGAGAGAAAGCTAACACATTATAGTGATACAGAAAAAAAGTTATCCATTTACAATAGTTTAGCAAAAAAATAACAAATTTTAGTATCAACAGATTCCATTTAACGAGAGAAGTTCAATGATACTGATTTTTTCTATAAGTAAGCTTGGAAATAAATTATAAGTAACCTTAGTCAAACACTTCTTATTTTTTTTATGTATTTTTAAGTTTATATTATTTTTTATTTAAATTTTGATTAAAACTCTCCCTCATGTTTTTATATTGTTAATCGTTCAATTAAACAAAAAATAAATTTTAAAAGACCAAGTTATTAAACCTGGTAAGAGTTATGACTTAGGTCACGAGTTGGGCAGGTTAATCTGATTTGACCTAAATCCATTTAAAATGTTCTCATCTCAGTACTCGGTTTGACCTGAATCCATTCAAAATATTGTCATCCCAGTATTT
>Ga0325411_1004676_pt1 | contig 15295 bp, 7 predicted proteins | sample PopdelMetagenome_13_FD_206181 | JGI IMG/M metagenome (GOLD analysis project Ga0325411, IMG submission 206181) | Populus deltoides microbial communities from Bellville, Georgia, United States - Xylem-PdIQD-R4 | ecosystem: Host-associated > Plants > Phyllosphere > Stem > Wood/Secondary xylem... | reverse complement strand
AGTTGTGAATTCTATACATGTCCTGAGAAAAAGCTGCAAGGGGTTTGCAGATGTTATTCTTCATTTGTGATAGTTTGTAAACATGCTATACTTAGGTATCAGAACATTTTTTGAATTACTCCAGACAAACAACTGAATCCATTTATGATTTTTTGCTTAACATATAGATGGTTGTTACTCAAACTTAACGTGAGTGGGTTTATTCCAAGTATCTTTTCTTTACTGCTATGTATTGCAAAATATATCATAGGCTTTTTTTCTTGCTTTTGCATTAACTAGCAGAATAGTAGGCAAGGCAATCTTAGGCTATTTCTGCATGTATTGCATCTGCATGTATTGCAAATGTATCATAGGCTTTTTTCTTGCTTTTGCATTAACTGGCAGAATAGTAGGCAAGGCATAAATCAAGACATTTGAATTGCTAACTATCACCTTTTAATCAATAAGTTACTTAACATCTACATAGCTGAAAATAATTTCTTGATTGATGTTGTTGTTGTTGTTTTTTTAATTTCAGATGGATAATAGGGAAGATCCTATATCAAATGAGTCAAATCCTTGAAGTTCGGAACCAAATTCTTTGCCTATTCCAGTTCCAGTTACTACCTCCAGTACAAATAGTAACACTGAAAAAGGTAATCTACCTCCTAGATGTAATAAAAGAAAAACATCCCAAATTTGGGATCACTTTAAAAAACTAGATGGTAATTCTAAAACTCCTAGGGCTGCATGTAAGTATTGTGGAAAAGACTATGCATGTCATACTATACTTAATGGGACTAGTAACATGTGGAGTCATCTAGGTGTATGCAAAAAATTTCCTTTTGTCATTGATCGAAAACAAAAAACTCTAGTTTTAGAACCTAAGCCTAAAATAGAGGGGGGTGATAATGGAGAGGAAAATTTGGTGACTGTTAAGGCAGTAGGTTATAATTATGAAGAGTGTAGGAAAGCCCTTGGAAAAATGGTTATACTTGATGAGCTACCTTTTAACTTTATAGAAAACCAAGGATTTAAATCATTTTGTAAAGTAATGCAGCCTAGATTTGATGTTCCTTCTCGTTTGACGATTTGGAGAGATTGTTTGAAAATTTATTTAGTTGAGAAGGAGAAATTAAAGAAAGCTCTTAAGGATCAATGTTTATGTTTAACAACTGATACTTGGACATCAATCCAAAATATTAATTATATGTGTTTGACTGCTCATTGGATTGATGAAGGTTGGAACTTGAATAAAAGAATTCTAAACTTTTGTCAAGTTTCTAATCATAAAGGTGAAACAATTGGCCAAGCGATTGAGAGTTGTTTATTGGAATGGGGAATTGATAAGATTTTAACAGTTACTATAGATAATGCAAGTTCAAATAATTTGACAATAAAATATCTGAAAAGAGTAACAATTGGGTGGGCAACTAATATATAGTCAAATGACTTCATGCATGTTAGATGTTGTGCACATATTGTTAATCTTATTGTATGTGTGGGATTGAAAGATATTGATGATTCAGTGGTTAAAATTAGGAATGCAGTAAGGTTTGTTAGATCTTCTCCTTCTAGACAACTTGTTTTTAACCAATGTGCGGAAAGGTTGAAAATTAGGAGTAAAAAATCCGTTTGCTTGGATGTTGCAAATAGATGGAACTCTACATATATGATGCTAGATGCGGCTGATAAATTTGATGTGGTTTTTATGAGGTTAGAAGAAATCGATCCTAGGCATTTGAGTTACTTTGAGGTTGATTCAAACGGGAAACAAAAAAACTTAGGTCCTCTTGCTTTAAAAGATTGGGAAAAGGCTAGATCTTTTATCAAGTTCTTGAAACTATTTTACACGGTTACATTGAAATTTTTTGGCTCGTTGTATGTGACATCTAATTCTTTCTTCCAAGAATTGATTTCCATGCACACAAGCATATCTCAACTTTGTAGAAGTGAAAATGTTTATGTAAGTAACATGGCCAAGAATATGATGGCAAAGTATAAAAAATATTGGGGGGATCAAGATACACAAAACTTTTTGTTGTATGTGGATGTTGTGTTAGATCCACGTTTCAAATTGAAGTATGTGAGATTTTGTTTTGGAAGATTGTATGATGTTGAAGAGGCTGAAAATTTTACAATTAAGGTTAAAGATACTTTGCTAAGGTTGTTTGAGCATTATATGAATGTTGATGAGAATGTTGAGGTTGTTCCTAGTGTTGGAACTAGTATAAATGAAAATGTTAATGTTGATTTAACGGTGGTAAATGATGATATGTTGGATTACTTAGCTTCTCAATTCAAAAAACATTTAGAGGAAGAAGGTTGTGTCAAAAAAAATGAGGTTGAGATGTATTTGGGTGATGATTGTGAGGATCCTAATGATTTTAAATTAGATATTTTGGGTTGGTGGAGGTGTAATGCTACAAAATACAAGATTCTTTCTAAGGTGGCACAACACGTGTTAGCTATCCTAGTATCTACAGTTGTTTCTGAAGCAGCATTCAGTACTGGCGGTCGTATATTAGATCCATTTCGAAGCTCTTTATCTCCATCGACAGTGCAAGCACTTGTTTGTTGTCAGAATTGGTTGTTTAGCACCAATTCCAATCAACATTAGAACCTTCATGGATTATATTGAAAATTCTGAGATGATTGAGTCAGGTAATTTCTCTTACAAATTTAAATATAGTTATTTTATAATATTGTTTATTTACATATGTTTAATCTAACATTTTAATTTATGTTTTTGTAGAATTTGGTGAAAGTTTAAAAATCTCAACTGATTGTTTGTAAGTAGTATTGGTAGCTTGGTGCAATCTTGGAATATAATTGTTTTGGGTAATAAATTTACTTTACCTTGTTAATTCCCCTTAACATTTTGCATACTTAATTATGTCAATAGTTGAACTCTAATATATTGCTAATTTCCTATTGTTTTTTTATAGCATTATCGTTGCTGGAATTTTTGGATACTGCCATTGTTGGAATTTTTGGATGTTGGTGTTGCTGGGTTTTTTTCTTCAAACTATGCCGGATATTTATGATAATTTATTGCTGGTTGCTAATGTATTCGCTTGTTAATGTTAACTTTTCTAGTGCGAACAAACTTTTAATTTGAGATGTTCAAATTTGATCATGCATCTTGCATTGATTTATCACTTTGAGAAGCATATTAAAAGTCAGCCAATTTGCATTTGATTTAATTCAGGTTGCTGTAAATTTTAATGTAAGGCTAAGCTAATTTAAAAAAAACAAAAAAAAAACCCATATATGATGGGATTAGGTTTCCCCGGTTCAAACCGAACCGGAAAAAACAAAAACAAACCCTATATATTAAGGGATTAGGTTTCCCAGTTTTTTCCAAAAGAAACCGGATTTAACCGAACTCCGGTCCGGTTTGAACCGGTTTCCAGTCCGGTTCGATTAATGTTTATAAAAAATACTAAAATTCGGTTCGGTTGGTTTTTTGAGTCTAAACCGAATCGAACCGAACCGTGAACACCCCTAAATCAGCGTAATCAACCTCTTGTACTTTCTTCTATTAGAAGCCATCTCATGGAAATACTCTGTATTCAAATCACCCTCCTTCAACCATAGTTGCTTTGCTCGCTGCCTCCAATATGCCTCCTCTTGAGCTAGGAGAGTTGTTAATTGATCACGACATCTAGCATAAGCCAAAATTGAATTCTCACCATCAAATTGTCTTTGTGAAAGTTAAATACTGAAAGTCTGAAAGAACGTGATTTTGCAATTTTTGCTTTTGTTCTGTAACAGCAATAGGCCAAAATGCTAATAGTCATTGGACACCTGTAATAGCAATGGGAATTTTATCTTCTGCGATGCAATCGTTAAATTAGTGGTGAAATTGCGATTTTACACAATTTCACCCGATTTTAACAATTTTACCCGATTTCAACCTGATTTCACCTATTTTCGAGTTTTATGAACGATTTAGCATGTTAAGCCTACATTGACTCGTAAAATCGTATGATTTTACGAGTCAAATCACGATTTTAACAACCTTGGTTGCGGCAACGGCGTCTCAAACCCCTTTAGCTGTAGGAAATCTAATAAAATTTCCAATTAAATCTGGGTTTAGGGAATTGATAATCCAACCTTTAACAATAGCATTTTTTGTTCTCTATTTACTGTATGTTGGGTTTATGAGTGCTGGCTATCTGATTTCGCCGGTGATTAGTCCAAGTTTGTCTTTGCCGGAGATAAACATCTTCATGATTTGTGACCATAGTTCATAGTTTTTGCCATTGAGTTTGATTCTAGGGATGGCTACTGGTAGGTCAGGGTTTTGGGTAGTATTAATTTGAGGGTCGGTTCTAAAATTTGTGGTTGTAATCTGAGCATGGTGTTGTGGGTTGGTTTGTTTCGGCCATGTTTTAGGTTATGTGATTTGAAAATAAAAAGGTTAGATTTGGATCAGTTGCTCTCATACCATGTCAACAATGAGAAGTAATTGTCTAGATTAAATAGAATCATCTACTTTTCTTATTGCATAGAATATGTATATATACATGTACAAGAGTCCTAGCGGGTGTTAATGCTACAGATACCTAGAGAAAAAACTGGTGTTAAAAAGAGGAAATGCCAATGCCCATTGTATTTTTTGGAAAGTTTTCTACTCATTATAAAACAATATCATTTTGGGTAGGAGAAAAACAATCCATCATGTCACCAACACCAAGTGACATGCCAAGACATGCTCTAGTTTTGGCACTTCCAGATTTTGACAAACTATTTAAGGTAAAATGTGATACTTATGGTGTCGAGATTGGTGGATTTCTATCCCATGAGAAGAGACCCGTGATATTTTTTAATGAGAAGCTAAGTGATGCTAGGTTAAAGTGGTCCACACACGAAAAAGAGTTATATGTTGTTTTTTAAACTCTTAAGAAGTGGGAGAATTATTTGATTTGTAAAGAGTTTGTATTATATTTTGACTATGAGGCGCTAGAATTTTTATATAATAAGAGAAGAATAAGTAATGACTTGTATGTAAGTTAGATCACTTACCTACAACGGTTTCTAATTAGAATTATGTGTCATAACTATCCTTTTCTTTTAAATAAAAATAAGAAAAAATAAAAAATAAATGTTGAAAAATAAAAGAAATACACGAAGACAAGTGACTTGGTTGGCAAGAACAAGTGAAAGAATGATATACATGCATAAATGAGAGATGGAGGGACGAAATTGGATCTTTAACTTTGTTCAGAAACTTGATAGCACCATTGAAGGATCTAAATGTGAAAAGCAGTGCAAAGTAAAGGTTAACTTAAAAAATTGAATGAATTTGCATAAAAATAATTCTAAGAACTTAGCTAGATTTTTAGTAGGCTAATTTGATTTAATCATAGGTATAATTAAAGGTTTAATTAAGTTTATAAATTAATTTAGGCTGAAATTAAAATAATTAATTAAGTTCAAGGACTTAATTAGACTGTTAATGGGTCAAATTAATTTTATTAATGACTTAATTCGTGAAAATTAAGTTTGGAAGATTAATTTGGGTTTAATTGATAAGATTTAATTTTTACAAGCTTAATTGGATGAAATAAGGGGTGAAATTACAAAAAAAATAAAAGTTCAAGGGTCAAATAAGAGCCAAATCGAAGAATCTCAAAATCAAGGACCAAAGTGCAAAAGACATGTAAGTTCAGGGACTGAAATCAATCAAAACAATGTATGAATTTAAATGTTTTTCCTCTTAGAACTTCATTTTTTTTCCCGTTTTGGGTCGTATTTATGAGTTTGGGTTTTTGGGTCAGGAAGCCTAGCTTATGTGGCTCGACTGAGCCTATTTTTCAATAAAGTAGTGTTTGGCATGATCAATTTTTATCAAAGAAAAAACACAATATGTAAACCCCAGGTGTTAATTCGACATAAAATTGAAGGAAAAAATAAATGATGTACACATTTTGATATATAATGATATAAAAATTGATCTGAAATCATCGCTTGTAATGTTGGTAAAGAAATTTAAATACGGTACAACTCAAGAGTTCCATAACATTTCTAAAGGAAGTGTATAAGGAAATTAAGCAAATAAAATATGCAAATTGGGGATTTGATATGAAAATTGGGGATTTGATACAAAAATTGATATGAAATCATCGCTTGTAATGTTGGTTAAAAAATGTAAACACGATACAACTTAAGAGTTCCATAACATTTCTAAAGGAAGTGTATAAGGAAATTAAGCACACAAAATATGAAAATTGGAGATTTGATACTTGTAGTAAGGGAAGGGATATAGACCTTTGAAATTCAAAAAAATGGTTGGCAATTAAATTTTTTAAATAGAAGTGCGAAAAATGCTAGAAAAATAAAAAAAATTCAAAATGTGAATTAAATTTTAACTGAAGTGATTTATGAGGAAAGAAAGGTACTGAGGTATAAATTAATGAATTTCGACATTGCCTGTTGAAAATCGATATTAAAAATATACCAAGACGACGGAAATAATACCCGATAACTATAAAAATTATTATTTGAAGGGACATAGTGGAAATTTGACAAATTGTTACCTATATAAGGCTTGTTGCAGCCGGCCATGGAGAATAAAGAAGGAAGAGAGGGAAAAAACTCCATTTTATTTAAAAATTCTTGAGAAAATCTAGAGAAATACAAGGAAAAAAAAAGAGTTATTGATACTAAATAATTTAGACAACAAAATCCTTTAGATTTAAAGTGTTTAGAGAAGAAATTTGGGGATAGAGTGAGGAGAAAGTGGTGGCAACAATAAGCAAAGAAGAAGAGGTGGATATCATTGATTGGTTAGCAATTAGAGCCTAGGTTACTCTTTGGTAAGGTGTCTCAACATCCATTTAAAATAAAAAAATATATGTCTAGTTGTGATATTTTTATTAGACTGCATGAAAAAAATTATAATTAAATTTTTTTTATATTTGTCTTCATTGAATTAAGAATATCCTGCTTCTATTAGAGTCCTATCCTAGTTTTAAATTAATTTTTTAAAATATTTTATGGTTATACTCCAAATTGGAATTAAACTAGAATATATAAAAAAAATCAAACTATAAAAAAGTATTTATGTTAATTGTAGTATGAAAAAAAACTACAAAAGATAAAAGAATAGGTTATGTATTAGGATCAATTATTTATGTGATTGAGAACATTTTAGATTTCATTAGGATAAATTATTTATTTATAATTTAATAAAATAATTTGGTTATTAATTTGAAACTTGAACCATAAATTAAGATGGATGTATTTTTCAAACATGGGTTTATTTTTATTTAGTTCATTGTGTTTTATTTTATGTGGTACATAATTAATGTATTTGTCAAACTTTCACTTTTTAAAATTTTATGAAATATTTTTGTGTTATAAAAATTCTCTATTGATAATTATAAAGAGATAATGGTAGTAATAGAATGGATGGTGATTAATTTATTCTTAGTCTCTGGATTATTCTTAGTCTGGAATCTTGGTGAAGATAAAGGAGTCCTCGAGCAATCCCGCTGATGATGTTGTAGCGCTTAGGCCAATCTAGTAGCAAGCTTCGAGTCTCATCTGCCCAAGTCAATCCATTACATCTCTTATCAGATTCTTAAATGTTTGTGAAGGATCAAGAAAAAAGGAGATGATAAGTTACGATCAATGAATTTTGAGTTACAATTACATATACATATATGGCAGAATTTGTCAGCATGAAAGTGGAGAACTCTTCCCCTACAAAGCCACCTTCCCAAAGGCTTTGAACGATGCTCAATAGATGGCTACATAATTGATGTCAAATCCATTTTGGAAGCTCAATAGTGCTAAATTTGAAACATTCGAATAGCTTTTTGAAAAGTTTGGTGAGATTCATACCAAAAATGTAGAAGTCCAAGCTTTTGTTAGGCAAAAGCTCGTAGACCAACATATTTTCATCTCTTTCAATGCAGCATCCAAGAAGCCTCACTAGATTCCGGTGCTGAAGTTTCACGATATGTTTGACTTCATTTTTGAACTCATCAAGTCCTTGTCTTGAATTCTTAGAGAGCCTCTTGACAGCTATTTCTCGTCCATCTGTTAATGTTCCCTGTAAATAATGACTCAGCATCATAAGCAAATCATGCGTTGTCTGCTGAATTCCTAGAGAATTTCGTGCAGCTTGTATCTGTATTTACTGTTGCGTAAAGAAACCAGCTTTGGGTTTGCTCCATCCACAAAAGGAGCTGGAGATCACCATTCTGAGTTGCGACGGCTCTCCAATGCGTTGAGTTATTGACAAGAGTTTCTCTGTAAAATATCTCCTTATCATTAAAAACAAATTCAAATGTGTATATTGGATTTGGTTTTAACCGAGGCAATCCACTGAACCCCAGACCATTCCATGGCCCACCTCGATACTTCACTTTTGAATCTTCCACCGCTGCATACTCAGGATATCCTTCAGGAACAAGGATTATTGAAATATTACCTCTGGAAGGATCATCTGATGACTTCCATGATGTCAAGTGCCAGTCCATGCCAGTTATTCTATTCCGTCCTAGCTTCGAGCCCGGTATTAGTGTGTTACCTGGATAGTCAAAACTCTGCCACAAGGAGTTCTCCATGTTATTATCACCCTCCTCTTTCACAAAAAGGTTTCCTGAATCCAAAAGCTGTGCAACTGGATTCCTAGCAGGTGCTGATGTGTTGGAAGACCAAATGATGCTTCCACTACGATTGAGAAGGACAAGAAGTCCTTGGTTGGTAAGCATTACAACACCTGATGAATCGTTAAGTGGAGTTTCTCTGTTGGCAACCCAAACTGGCGTCAGGACCGATATTTTACAATACCAGATCCCCAAGTATCGGTTTCTGGATTTACCGGGGCTGAAAAATCCTAATTCATAGGTCCCACCAGCTGAAACTATGCTATCTCCATCTCTAATTGGCTGAGTTGTGTGCATGGTGTCAGTAGGGGTGGCTACTCGTACAATCAGCAGCAAAGTGAAGCAAAAACGAAGCACGGAAATATAATCCATTGGCACTCTCATGAATGTTTCAACGCTTTGTTATGTTACAAAATGGCTGGCCTTGCTAGATGTGAAAATATTCGTCTTAAGAAATTGCCTATTTAACACCACAATCAGTCTACCGGGACAGCAATGCTCCACTACTGAGGTAAACGCTCGTCGTCGGAATTTTTTTGGTTTGTGAAATTAGCATGCATAATTGACAGATGGTCAACACTCAGAGAGCAAAGGGAAGCTCCGGCGATGTCATGTATTGATGATGTGCCGTGGCCCTTGAGCACCAAGAAGTGTTTGACGCTAAATCAAGACTTAAGCTCAGTTCAATGAATCAATCGTTTACTTTGACGCTAACGAGTACTGTCACCACTCATCAGCAATGATTATTTTCGAATTCTAATAATAAATTCCATTACATCTCTCATTTGTCAAATGAGTCTTTGTAGAATATAATTACCCCCACCAAATTAAAATTCAAGTGGCATTAATGTCCCAGAGATCACTCCTGCAGTCCTCAAGAGTTTCTTCTTTGTCTGGACGGTCGATCACTCCATCTCAAGAACGACTGTTTCTAGAGCAATCAACACTCCAATTGAAGAGTAACTTCTCCATGACATTTTTCGAAAGTTTTTTATTCAACATTTCTCTTCAACTATTCTGGCAAGGTAAAGATCCTGTGCTAGATCTATATTCAAAAGAAAGAGAAATCCTAGTAATTAAATAATTGTGGAGTTATTATAGGAATTTTTAGACTACTATAATATCTGATTTATTGAACTAAATAGGATAAAATAAAAATAACTTAAAGAAAATATTTTCTTAAACTAAATAGAAACAAATAAAAATAATTAAAAAAACCAATAATTTTCCTATAAAAACAATACAATCCTTGTAACAAGATATCTCAAAATCACTTTTAAAAAATAAAATTAATCAAATAAAACAACAAACAGATCCAAATCTACTTTTCTAGTATGTTTAGAGGGAGATACCATCTTCATTGAACTCTTCTATTTCATCATTTTTTGACAGCTTTCTTTCTTCTTTTTCAAAATCAAGAATTGAAAATTTAACAAAATAAATTTTTGCAACCAAAATAAAAATTCTAAAAATCTCGGTAGATGTTTTACATTGAGATTCTCTCTTTTAAAATTTTTTTCTAGTACAATTTGGTGTCTTTGCGTGTTGGTTGCTTGACCGCGTGTTTAAGAGGTTCGCAACTAACCAAGAATAGCGTAGGAAGAAGACAATCTGACTGAGATTGATTTGAAACAAGATCAGACCCTAAACAAAAACAACACAAAGAAAAATTGATGTGGAAGGTAAAAACAAAAATATAAGAAATAAAAGGATATAACATGATTAATGGAGCGAAGCTCTGATACCAAAATGGTGTGAATCTCTTAAACACGTGGTCAAGCAACCGACACACAAAGACATTAATTCTCGGAAAGCCAAGTAAATCAGGTTTGATAGGAGTGTGACACAAAGATAACTTGTGTAACAACCCCAATTTTTCTATTAGTTTATCCGTTAATCTCCCACCTATAAAGGGTAGATGGAGCAAAATAATTTTTTTTTCTCGAGTCTCCTCTATACCGGGAGATCCCAAGTTATCGACAATGTACCCTGCACACATTTAGAATCACATCTCATCCACAAATCACATCCATGTTTAGTACAATCAACTGCATAATTCATTCCAGATTATGCTCAGGACCATATTCATTCCCAAACTCCATCTTACATCACACGCATAAGTTAATAATTAAAATAGCCAAATTCGAGCACGAAGATTGCATATATATATAACACAACACAACACAGTTTAATATTCTAACATAGTCTAATACATTCTAATATCCCAAGCATAGGTTGATACATTTAATATTTCAGAAACAAAATATTACGAATATAATATTCTATACAGGTTACATGTTTACTGCATGACAAAATTACACCACAATTCCCTAAGTTCTTAACTTATACAAAAAGGGATCAAAGAACTTAAAATCTATTCCTGACGTGAATGGGAGGGACCTGCAAAAATATAAATTTTCCATATAATTAAAAATAAATGATTAAAATACAAGCAATTTACGGAAGAAAAATTAAACAGCATATCTATCTACTTAAATCATAAACCCCTTTTAATGGTTATATAAGAATTCTCTTTTTTTTTTTTTGTTTCTGTTGACTACTTCCCCCCCCCCCCTCCACATCAGAAAGACTATTGCCAACCCCATTGTCCTCCATTAGTGTCTTTAGTTGCCCGTCCTGGAACAACTAATCAGTTTCATGAAAATGCCGACACGAACGTAACCGTTTGTGTCATTAACTATTTTTTTTTAAAACTAAAATAGTTAATCATTGTTCCATATTACCTTGGGAGGTTCTCAAGTATGCCGATGTCAAAATTTCTTGACATCATTAGCTTTCACCTCGGAAAGCTAATCAAGTTTATAAATTTTGCCGATATCGACGTCACCCGCCGTTATCATTAACTATTCTGAAACCGAATAGTTAATCAAGTTTATAATTTTTGCCGATATCGATGTCACCCGCCGATATCATTAACTATTCTGAAACCGAATAGTTAATCAAGTTTATATTCCTCCTTTCACGTACCAGTAATGCCGATGTTATCCAGCTTGGTTAACATCATCAGCCTCCCATATCAGGGACAAACAAATCAAATTCGAGAAACAGTCATTACCAAAATTCGTTGTTACTCCAAAAGAACCCATAAATTAAATCTAGTCCTCCGTTTCATTTTATTTTATTTTTCATCATTTAACCTTTCCTTCCTCATCAATAAGCACCAAATTTTTATAGTTCAAAAGTTAGTTAAAATAATTATTAACTAGAGGAGATATAGGTACTAAGTACCTATCTGCTGTAGACGCTCGACTTGCGTTCCCCTGTGGTTGCTGTACTCCTCCTGCGGTTCCTCCTGAAACCACAAACACCCATCATTATTCCATATTCGTCCACATATCACACGCAACAGCAACAATGAAAATAATATTCATTTCTCTTTTACCAAATCTTTTCTTTCTCACTTACATTCCTCATTATTATCCTCTAACTTTTCAGCTCATTTGTAGTCCAAGTGGACATCATAGATTCAATTTTGATTACCATTTATTCTTTTTGAAGATCAAGACACACTTTGTGAAGGGCAAGAAAACAAATTCTACCCTTAATATGGCTAAATTTCACCGTTTTATCAACTTGGCCGAATCTGCCAACAGGGGTGGTAGCTTGACCTCTCCTCGGTTTTTTATTTGTATCTGGAGTTCTAGGACTCCAAATTAGGCGGGGTCAGATTCATTGGAAAGCTAACACTTCTGGCTACAACTTCTATGGGGGGACCCTCCCTGAATTCTGTAGTTTTCAGGTCCAAAATCCCCCCAGGAAACAGGGCAGCGAACCAGCCCTGTTTTGCTAATGGAGAAAGTATCTCCATTTCATCTTAAATCCCTGCTTCTTAATCAGTCACAGCCATGCCTTCCCTTTATACATGGCATTCCCGTCTCATTTTATGTCCTCTTAAGGTCACTTGTACCAAATTAGTTAATTAAGCACATCATACGTTCTCATTCCCCCTCTGTAGTATCCAGCAGAGAACGTGCCCAAGGGAATCAAGAGTTCCCTTCCTCTCTTTTATACACTCATTTCTTCTTCTTCTTTAAGGCACTTAGATTATTCTAATCCATTAAACCTCATTCATTTCTGCATTTTCCCCACATTTTATGTTAAAGAACCCTAATTCCCAATTCAAGAAAAGCATAAACTTCTAATCAAATTGAAGTTGATTTCATAGAAATTGGAATTAGAACTCCTTACTTGGATGGAAATCTAAACTTTACTTCATAAATTTTTAGAAGAATCTTAGCCTTCTTCTCCTTGTATATAGTCAGCCACTCTTCCCCCTCTTTAATTTCTTCACCAACTCTTCACTTTTCTTCTTGTTAATTCTTCCACCCGATTGTGTTCCTCCACTTAATAATTCCAAGGCTTATTTGGGTTTACTAATTTTAAGTGTTTACTCCTAGTTTTGATGAAGGAAAAATCTGAAATTCTCCTCCCCTCCTTATTCTTATTATTAGCCGGCCATGGATGAGAGAAAGGATGGGTATTTATAGTCCCATCTCTTGTTAATTCCATTTTGGCCCCATCTTTCACTTCTTTTTTTTTTTATATTATAACAACATTTTAAATTATTATAAACCCCCCCTTCTTTGTACATTTTATTCTCAGGCTTCACAACTTGTATCTAAGCACTAGTACTATTAGAAACGAAAACCCCCACCTAACGAATATTGATTTGCGAATGAGAACCATACGATGACGCCACAAAGTCGGTTGTTCTTCGATAAGTTATTTTTCAGTTCTTTAGAGAACCAAGGAAGGGAGAGTATCTCACCAACACACACACACAAAATGTGGCAAACAAGAAGTTTTATTAATTTGAATTGTCTAACTTACATGTCTGGTTATCCCTTTATTTATATTAACTCTAGATTGAAACAAACTCTAATGGACCCCTTATATGGACTTATATGATGCCCCACTTACAATTAAACCTAAATAATATAAATAAACCCTAAACTAAGAAGAAAATAATAATAACAATAATAAATTTGAATTTAATATCCTAAATATGATAGGATCAGATTTGTTGCCCTTTAAAAGTCTTATACAAGCTAGGAGAATCAAATTTGAAGTTGTCTCCTCTTTAGTTTCCTTGTTTGCAAAGTATTCTAAGTTGACTTGGAAACTTATTTAATGATAGATTTCTAATATAATAAGGATCGAATAATTGTTCCCATACCATAAGGATTCCACATTAATATGGAGTCTATACCACACATGGAAACTATATTGTTGCCCATTAAATATTCTTGCAAGACTAGAAAATTTTCAAAAACCAATTGCCACATCTTTGTAGAAAAAGAATCCTAGCCAAATAGAAAGTCCACAAGTCAAAAGGAAGCAAATAACAAAATTCATACAACCTATGTTGACCAGTATTGTGATGCCTTCCCGAACTCCAATTGACCTGAAATTTTAACCCAAGGTAGGAAAACATGTCAAGAGCTGCCATGTAAAACCTTAGAACCATCCAACAGTTGGATGGAGAATTATGATTGTTACCATGAAACTAGACAGTTGCGCATTTTATGTTAGAATCCGAATCTGATTGCTTTTTCGTTGCCCAGATCGTATCACTTTGTATTAATTTCAACCAAACTATGGTGGGGACCTACTTTTATTCCTCTATCGGTGGTATCATACCAATAATATTTGAATAAAAAGACTTTATTAAGCTCACTATGGTATTTTAGTTAAATAACATCTTCTAACTTTCCATAATAATTAGCTTCCAACTCATTAAAAGTTGATCCCTTAACACAAACTCCACTATTATAGGTCTTTTTACCCTACCATACTTTTCAGTATGAAGGACATATTCGTTGATAAAATACTCGTTGTAGCACTTGACCTTTCTTTCAAGACCCAAACAAAGTAAATTCAAACTATCACTAGCATTCCCTCCAAATTAATAAACCTGATACATAATTACAATCATTAACAATAAAAGAGAAATTTTTAATGAAATTATGTATTAATAGAAACATTCCCTCTGACGTGGAAAATGTTTCATCTTTTAATTGGAAAATTTGAGATTCAGTCATATGTGGATTTTAAGATAGTAGAAATTGACAATGTAGCCTATGATGAATTTTTCAATCTATCAGTTGATGAGAGTATAAGAGAAAAATTATTTAAAAATTACAACATATTAATATTATACTTACTAAATAAAATGTCTCAATTTATTGCAGTAAAATAGCACAAAATTATATACATTTCTAAATTCAATTTTTGTCAAGTACTTTCCCCTCACAATATTTTTTGGTAAAAGTCATCCAGAATGGGAAAATATTGACAAATTTACACTTGAAGGCAATTCCCCACATAATCATGACTTGGGTTGATTCTTATTATTAAATGAGGTTCAAAATAGTATGAGATAAATGTTGAGATCTATTTAACAATATAAATCTCGTATATCGAAGCCTCAACATGCTCCTTGTTTTTAACATTTTTTTTAGGTTGAACAAGTATCTATATGAGATTAAATGAATGTTTTAATTAAAAATAATAAATATTTAATTAAGATAATTGTGTAATCCCTTATTATAGAATGTAACTATATAGGAAATATTGTAGTCATATTCTTATGTGGTAATCTCCACCTTTACTATTGTATATTGCCCTACTCATATATATAGAAAGGGTTGGCTAACTATTAGGTTAAGCCT
>Ga0325411_1004675_pt1 | contig 15296 bp, 10 predicted proteins | sample PopdelMetagenome_13_FD_206181 | JGI IMG/M metagenome (GOLD analysis project Ga0325411, IMG submission 206181) | Populus deltoides microbial communities from Bellville, Georgia, United States - Xylem-PdIQD-R4 | ecosystem: Host-associated > Plants > Phyllosphere > Stem > Wood/Secondary xylem... | reverse complement strand
CTCATTCTGGACTCTATTAATTAATTTCTTTCTCCTTTTTCAAAGTCTCTCGGTCTTTGTTTCGACTGTCTTCCAAACTATGTTTGTTTTTAGGCTTTGGTTTCTCAAATTAAACAGCTAATGTTCTAAGTCTTCTGATCAGACAATTATATGTGGAAAATACTGCTACTTCTAGACTTGCATGCACCATGGTCAAGGATGGTTGACCCTGACTTTTATGAACTCATTTAGAAATTTAGAAATGTAGTTGTTTTTGTTTTTGGTGTTTCTAAAAGGGAGTTTGTTTTTAAAAAATATTAAATTAGTATTTTTTTATATTTTTTTTATAGTTTTGATATCCTAGTATTAAAAATAAAAAAATTATTTTAATGTATTTTAAAAAAAAACATATTTTAAAAAAAAAATTTATATTATAACATCAAAAACATGCACTGAATTATAATGAATACTATTACACTAGCATATATATATATATATATATATATATATATATATATATATATAATTGATGTCATTCTAACGTGTGCATGGCGAAAGATTATAATGATTTTACTTTTTATTTCTTGTTCAAAACAAAAGACATACTAATTGAAGATTTTGTTTGAGAGATAAGGAATAATGACTAATGAGCATACAAAACCAGCAATTAGTTAGATTTTGCATGAGAGATAAGGATTAATGACTAAATGAGTATACAAAACCAGGAATTAGTTGGATTTTTTTATATAAAATTAGCACAGTAAATATAAATTTTGGTGGGATAGTGCCGTTTAAAAATAATAATAAAATAGCACACTTTGATATTGTTGTGTTTCTGAAATGTAATATTTAATAAATGTCATACTTCAAAACTACAACAAAGTATATATAATATTTGAGAAGTGTAATTTTAGTAAATGACGAGCTTTAAAAGCATGACAACTTAAAATGTCATACTTTTGAAGCACGATATCTATTAAAATTTAAACTCAGATCGAATAACACAGAACAGATGCACATTTGCAACCCTTTCTCCCGAACCAACCGACGCCCTCATTTTCTCTCTACAAAACCCACCAAACACCTTCATTTAATCCTTAAAACAACCAAAAATTAAACCCATTAGAGGTCTGTAAACATCATTGGGTGTTTTTACAAGCAAAATCAATCGATTTATTTGTTGTCGCCGCCACCCCAGCCTTTTTTCTAGTCTTACAAGTAAGGTAAACATATTACATTGCTATAAATTTATATTTTGTTTGGTTGAAATGAAATAATTGTTTAGGTTTAATTTAGGATTTGTTTAATTAATGTGAAATTATTTAAGAATATAATAAATTAGAGTTGATTTGATATAGTTGAACATGAAAATAAGTTAAATTATTTATGAAATAATTATTTTAATTAATTATGTGTTGCATTTAATTGATGTTAAGTTATCAAATTAGAAATTTTATGTGTATTGTTAAAATCATCTAATAATGTAATTACTTACGCTTGATGATTTCATGGACAAGAGCTTGATCATGATAAAATTATGATGAATTAAATGTTTCATTCAATTGTAAGTTGATGAATTTAATATTTTTTAATTATACTAATTTGTGTTTGATTCAAAGCAATTAAGCATTAAAATATCATGAATTATTTTTAATTTATGGTGAATTTGCTTTAACATTAAATTTTGAAAATTTAATTGTATTTGATATAAATGATGTCAACAGTGTTAGAATAATGCAATTTAGTTAAAACAGAATCTGATTTTTTTAAAACAGAATGTCATATAACATATTTATTTTATGTCATTACGGTGGCACTATTATTCATGATGTGAGCAGTAGTATAACATGTGATAATGGGAGCAATTTGTTGTTAAATGGTAATTTAGGTATGTCATATACAGAAATGAAAGAAATCATTTGTCATAGACTTGGGATGAATTATAATGATATTGATGTTAAAATAACTTGGAGGTGTTAGTTTGATGAACATTAATATTATCTTATACGAATTGTATGTAATGACAGTTTTAAGACAATGATTGACTCTTTCACCCAAAGTGGTTTGAATATGATAGTATTGTATGTGAGTAGTCGACCAAAATCTGTGTTTGTCCTAACTTTTGTTGGTCCTTCAAATTTAGTTAGTAAAGGTAAAAACAATATATTGTTAGTTGATTTGTTGTAAATAATAGATGATACTATGTTTAACAATCTATTTGTTGATCAACACATATGTTGACATTGGCATTTTATCGAAGCGGGTTAGATAGATGACTTGTTATCCAAGTATTTTTTTTAAATCATTTGTTTAATAAAAATCATTACATTTCACTAAATTATTGTTGTTTGATATTTAAAAAACTTAAATTCTACAAGTCATATGGATGCCTAATCAGATAACAAATTAGTAGTTGTTCTAGTAGTTTACACTAGCGGGATGGATATGTGGATATTAGTGGTCCTGCTGATTTTTTTTAAGATGGTCAAGCCACATTGCTCAGACTGGGTAATACGACAGTTTAGCTATAGACAGCACATTCTAGTCGACATCGATACGAGTAATGTATTGCACACCATAACTCAATATTATCTTGTACCAATTTTATGCACAAAGAAATGAGATATTTATAGAGATGCATCTCGTGATTACAGATGAGGAGTATATGATTTGGTATATAAGTATCACACATCGAATCATTACTCCAGATCCCGAGCAAGTTTCATCACCTGGATACATGAGCAACATACCCAAAGAATTCAAAATCCCGTAGGTAATCAAATCTTTTCATAATTACAAAATGTTATGTGTGAGGTTCTATGTATTGATCTTTTAATTTAACTTTAATATTTTATCAATATTAGGTTGGTTTCATGCTACAGGAGGATCGAAAGGTTGCATCTTATCTTCATAATACTGACAAAAAGTGAAGTTCACATCGTTATGTCCCGGTGGTTAAATATATGTCGCACTGGACTTGATATCTTTAGAGAGTGGTTAACTCTTGATGATGTCGTGGCAGGGGACAAGGCTACTTAGATAGGTGTAGGAGCTGGATCCAGTTGTGCTACTAATGTACCCAGATCATCTAGTATATGACGTAGATATAAATAGATAAATGATTTTTATTTCAATAATTTAGGATTACTTGAATATTAGATAGCATGAATTATTTTTTATTCATTTAAAATGTATTTTTTTTTCTTATGCATTCTTGGGGCTACTTGTGGTTGTAAAATGTGAGAATTTATTAAGTTTAGATAGAATTCGTTGATTTGGGTTACTGTAGTTTTTTGCAAGTCTTTTTAAATAGAAAGAAATTTTAGATATAGTTCATATATAGGAAAAACTCTATCCAAATTTTGTTAAAATTATAAAATTTACAACTCCCTAAAATCATAAACTAAATTAAGTTTCAGAATAATAAAAACTATGATTTTATAAATTTTTTCAGGTTCAAAATACAAAAAAAAAATCAAAACTAAATAGTAGCCAAAACGATCCGACTGTTTCTCAAAAAATTCAGACCATTTTGTCTATTATCCAACTATTTTTTTTATGTCTAGTTATTTCTCAAAATGATCTGCTAATTAAAGTCATGGTTCATAACAATGATATTTAGGCAAATATCACGGTTTTGAAATGTGATATTATTGAAATGCCACGCTTAACCGCGACATTCTCAAACTGTGTTATTCCATCAAAAAAATTTCATCTTGTGTTACTTCGCTATTTTATTGATTTTTTATGTGCTAATTACACAATTTATTCCAATTACTTTATATATTCTCCCACTAATTGAGATTGTCAAGGTGGGCCTATTTTTTAAGAATTGATATTGGTGATTAAACAAACAAAAAATTTAGATATCTATTAAATTAATCAATTAGCAATGGATCTTTACACATGCACATGGATGGCAAGCTTCATGGTGCTTTTTTCTTCTTATTGAAGGACAAATTGGAACACTAAAGAGTTGATTTTATTATCTACCAATCTCAAGAGATGTATTGATTCTCAACATATATACTTAAGAAGTTGAGATTTTTGAAAAGTGGAAATTTGTAGTGTGCTTTTGTCATAAGCTTTTTGTTTTTAACACTGTATATTTAGGTCGGTGAATTCCTTAGTAGCCATTCCAATATTAAATGCATGCACAAGCTAACCATCAAAAGTAAGGTAAAATACAACAAGCCCATATTTATGATAAAGACAACATTCCTTTTTTACACGTTTTTATTGTTTGATCATGGTCGTTGAATCATACTTATGGATTAACTTTAAAAAGATTCTAGGTTATTGAATTATTAAATTAACTTATAATTTACTGAATTAACTCAAGTTAATTGTTTTTAGTAAAATGATGATATATTTTTTTTTCTTGGTGTTAACTCAACCAAGTTAATTTGATCATGTCAATTAAATCACTAAAACCTTAATCAAGTCCACCAAGTTTCATCAATTCAATGTCTTGTTAGATTTAATTAGAAAACCTACTTGGATTAGACACTAGATTTTGAGTTTTCAAAATCAGTCTATCGAGTCTAATTTAACAACTATAATTTGGACTTCTAATGCCATTACAACCCAAATTGCATCATGGTTGGTATGCATCTTATGCTAATTACCCTATTCTTTTCCTTTTATAAGTCGAATGTTTTTATGATTGGATGGATTTTAAACAAGAGTAATTAAATAGGAGAATCGGTAATGTTTGTAATGATTTTGAAAATAAAGTTCAATTATTTTTTATGATGCCTCATAATACTACTAGAAAATTGTATATCATCGATGAAATATTTTGTCAGTGTTTAAATAGTGATTTCATTGGAAATAAAATTACTAATATAATAACAAAAGGAATCATGTCACCGGAAAAAATATCATCGGTGATTTCTATTCTATCAATCATTTTGTCAATAATATAATCACTGATAGATTTACTAACGAAAAAATTGCGCCAAACAAAAAAAATTACTGGCATTAATTATCTTGGTATATACATCAATAATTATGGTGTATTACTAATAGAATAAATTGTTGGTAAATCCATCGGTGATTATATGCATATTATCAACAGAATTAATTCGTCAGAGAATTACATCAATAGTGACAAGACCTGTAATTTTTTCCAACTTTTTGAAACTCTCCGAGGGACTTAATCTATCGGTAATTCCATTGGTTTTTTAAATTCTATTGGTAATTTCATCTGTATTATATGTGATTGTTTTTTAAAAAAATAAAAGAACAGTACAAATAAAAAATAAATTAGAATTAAAGTAAAACAAAAAAGCAAATTTGTACTTTTAATTTACTTACTAAATAAAAGGTCTCAATTCTTCACAATTAAATAGCACATAATTATGTGAATGTCTAAATTCGATTTATATCAAGTATCTTTCTCTCACTGTATTTTTTATATATATATAAAAGTCGTTCAGGATGGGAAAATATTGACAAATTCTCACTTAAAGGCACTTCCCTACTATCATCATATCATGAAACCCAGTTGATTCTTATTTTCAAGTGAGACTCAAAACAGTTCAAGACAAATATTGAGATCTCTTCAACAATATAAGTTTAAATATCGAAGCCTCAACAATGCCTTATTTTTAACTTTTTTCTTTAGGTTGAATAAATATCTTTATGGAATTAAATAGATATTGAATAAATGAATATTTTAAATAAAAAAAGAAAAAAATTTACTTAGGATACATATGCAATCCCTAACATCTCGAATTCATACATCCATCAATACTGGACAAGACCACCAATTTTTATCTTAAATGATAAATGTATGGGTAAATATTTTATAGAGTAGAAGAAGGAAGGAGAGAATATCATCTTAAGTTTCCAAATAGTCTGAACAATATTCGTTTCAACCTTCTTCATGTGTTGGGTATACAACTTGTTAAAGCATATATCTTTAAAACAATTATTATTCTCCAAGAGTGCATCCCATATTCTTTTTTATAGTAAATCCATGTAAGAAAATGAAACGTGTGTTTCATAAACACTTGACAGTCATGACTCTTCTTTCCATACAATCTGTCATCCTCTAAATTCATCAATCTAGATATGTTTGAAGCATATTTACTAGGAAAATACAAACTTTTAAGTCATTAATAGACAAGTAATTATGTATTTTTGTCTAAAAAAGAAGTTGGATTTGGGCTTTGCAACTCATGGTCTACATTAAACCAACTTCATATTCTTACAGTAACAAAAAAAAAAGGCATATCCATTTTAGCTTTCATATTGTCTTTCAAACACATTGTTTTTTATCTACCAAATTGAAAACCAAACACAATGCCCTTGTACTGCAAGACCACTTCTTGCAGTTCTTCACCCGACGGTATCGATGGTGAAACATCCCTTTTGACTCTACCTATAAAGAAGTCTCTTTTATTCTTTATGTACTTATGATTGATTGGCAAGAATATCTAGTGACAATAAAAAAAAAGATGTTTTACCATTATTTGTTAAAGTGAAGGCCTTGTTATTTTCTATATAGTATGAACAAGTTAGTTTTCCATACGTGCTCAAACTAGAAACTATCTTATATGTAGGAAAATCATTAATAATTCACATCAAAGCTATCGTCATCTGAAAATTTTATTTCCCTGAGATATCACACATCAAATTCTCGAATGATCATAACTGATTCAACTCATCAATCAACATTCAAATACAAACATCTGTATTCCTACTCGGTTAAGTATTAAGACTAGGTATGACTGTAGATAAGAACATGAACTTTGGTCCCATACACATCCCTAGTAGAAAGTTGTAAATCGTAAGTATCATCATCCAATAAGAATAGAATGTAGAAAATGACTCAAATAGATTAAATCCATTATACATAACCTAAGATGTACATTTCATGGTTCCATTGAAAACTGAGAATACATTCTATTAAATTGTTTCCAAGCTTCACCACTGAAATGGTACACCATGACTCCACCCACCATGTTATGTGAATGATATCATGTCATATGCTTAACAATCTTTGAAGATATGAATAAGAACATGGTGTACTTTGGTTAAGTATTAAAACTAGGTATGATTGTAGATAAGAACATGAACTTTGGTCCCATACACATCCCTAGTGGGAAGTTGTAAATCATAAGTATCATCGTCCAACAAGAATAGAATGTAGAAAATGACTCAAATAGATTGAATCCATTATACATAGCCCAAGATGTACATTTCATGGTTCCATTGAAAACTGAGAATACACTCTATTAAATTGTTTCCAAGCTTCACCACTGAAATGGTACACCATGACTCCATCCACCATATTATGTGAATGATATCATGTCGTATGCTTAACAATCTTTAAAGATATGAATAAATTTTGCAGTCTAGAAGTGATTGGAAAGTATCGCGAATTTCTATATATGACAAGAGTTTTTCCCCTACTAGTTTTGGGTTTATACCAAGAATACCCACAAGTTTTACACTCGGTAAAATTGATATTTTCACTATAGTACAAGAAGCAGAAGTTTGGACATGTCAATATTTTGGTATCCTAGACCAAGGGGTTCATCATAGATTTAGAAACATAGAAGTTCTCTTTCAGTCTATTCGCTTCAGGTAAAGTGTTTTTCGTCTATTCATCAATTATATCATAATCGGCCTCACTCAATCCATGATCTGACTTGATGGTGAGCACTTGTGAAATAGTCAATAATTCATTGTGATTTATGCTTCCATCTTATCATGGTTCGTTAGAATCTTTTAAAAGTTCAAAAAACCTAGTTGTATCTACATTTAGTTCTTCATCTGTACTTGAACATTCACTTCCACAACCTTGATTCATTATCATTACATCCATCATCATACTCCTATAAGAATTGCTAGTATCATCTACAACTTCATGCAGTTTGCTAAAACTAGAGTTTGAGTCAGCCATCATTTCTATCATGATCTCGTAAATAACATAGGGTTCTCCATGTACACATCAACATAAGTATTTTTCCATTAACCTTTTTTTATAGAAGATGCATCGTCAAAAAATCTTGATCAATGAACTTTTAATTTTTACACCTCTTACTTAGACATCTAATATTGCATCCACTGGTATTTTTAAGATTAGATAATGCATACTTAATAAAACCTTCAACCCCATCATAATAATCCATCATGTACAACCCTTCGGGTGAAACTTGGTACATCAAAGAACGATCATTCATTACTTATATGAAATCTATATAGAATATTGATGATAATATATATTCATTAATAATATTAACTAAATAAATTATTGGCACACAACTAATTAGTTATCATTATTTTAATTCAAACTTATTCAATCTATTTTAATAGTATCATTTAATCATTATCAGTTTTCTCTAAAAATTCAAACTATTTCAAATTTATCAAAATTTTCAACTTAAAAATAACATTGATAAAATATGAAATATACCCATTAAATAACTTATTATTTCTTTAATTATAAAATAATTAAGTTATAAAATCTAACTCAATTTCATCAAATAACAAATAAATATAATTTTTCAAAATCTCAAATGAACTCTAACATGTACAGATCATACACTCATACAACAAATCTTTATAGGAAAAAACTATAAAACAAGCAAACACACAAACAAACAACATATACTACATGAAAATACCAAAAAATTAACTAAAAAGAGTTATAACAAAAAATAGATAGGTTTGCTTACTTAATGTGGTAAATCTTCAAAAAAAAAATTAAACATGGATACTGAAAAACTAAGTGTCAGGGTGACCGGATTTGTGATGATGGGAACTTAATTTGTGAAAAAAAGAGGGGGAAGGGTGTTGTTTTTTAAAAAAATAAAAGAAGAAGAAAAAATAGGAGAGGAGGGTCATGTGTCATGTTATAACTTAAATATTACCAATTGATTCTCTGATGGTAATTTTTATCAGTAATCCCGTCTGCAATATTGATACGTTAGATTTGCCAATGAAATTAAAAAGGGAATACCTACTCATTTTTCTCGTTCTTTGAATTTCATCATTAATTCTCTTTGTATTCATCGATGAAAACAACGATGTAATATTTCTGATGTAGGACAGTTTAATGAATAAATTCCAGGCCAACTAGAATCCTACTTCTACAGGGAAACATAACACAAGAGCAAGCAGCATGTTCTCCCCCGCTGCTCTTTTCCTTATTTCACATGGATTCCCCTTTTTGAAGATTCCCTGCAGACTAATATAATTTGCTTAGAAATCAGAACCTTGAATTACGTCTTTAAAGTAGGACTTTAACTGTTTTGCTATTTAAATTTATAAGTACTTTTATTAATATGATTAGGATTTGCAGCTTCTAAATACAAGCTGCCATTCTCGTTAGAAGACATTTTTTATTTGATTGAATAAGAATTGTCATTCTGAAACATTAATCTTTTACTCGTAGATTCTAGTGTTTTTATTTCTCGTTCGTGGACTCGAACAAAACACAGAAAAGGGACGGTGATCCTTTCTTTTTTTTCATTAATAGACTTCCGCTACGTCAGTTGGTATCAAAGCAAGTTTAACTTGTTCAGATGGCAAACACCCGAAATGAAAACGAAGCCCTTGATGACGGCAAACATTAAGAGGGTATGATCACACAAGCTGAATTCAGGGTTTTCCAACGAGAAACACAACAATCATTACAAGCAATTCAAACAACTCTTACTAGGCTGAAAACAGGAAACAACCTGCAGCAAGGGGAGGCAGGTCGCGAGAATTATAGAGAAAGAACGCGTGGACACCATCCGATTCCACGTAGGCAGTTAGCCTATAAGGATGAACTAAGTGATGATGAGGAATATGTCGAACACATGTTTCGACACAATCGACAAGGACTGCGCAATATGGAAGAGCAAGAACCACAAACATTCCGTATGAAAATGGATTTGCCCAGTTTTAATGGTCAGCTACAAATTAAGGGGTTTCTCGACTGGCTGGCAGCAGTGGAGAGGTTCTTCGATTACATGGAAATCCCTGAAGATAAAAAGGTGAAGTTAGTTGCTTATTGACTAATGGGAGGAGCCTCTGCTTGGTGGGAGCAGCTGCAACTCACACGGATGCGGCAGAGGAAAGGAATGGTACAAACATGGGCAAAGATAAGGCGACTTCTGCGAGCCAGGTATTTACCGCCCGATTATGAACAGATACTGTTTCAACAGTACCAGGATTGTAGACAAGGAAACCGAACGGTGCAAGCCTATATTGAAGAATTCCACAGATTATCTTCACGTAATAACCTATTAGAAACAGATGCACAACAAGTCAGTAGGTTTGTTGGTGGACTGCGTTTGACCATACAAGATCGTGTTTCCATGCAGATCATTTATTCCTTAAATGAAGCCATTAATCTGGCTATAAAAGCAAAGGCATACCTAGACAGGTCAAGGGCAAACATTGTAACGAGGAATTTTTTTGATCCCACCCGTGCTGCAGTAGACAAAGGGAAATCACCTATGAATCAACCCCCACTATCCAGTACCATTAAAGGGCCAAGTAGTAGCGGGGCACCAGCAAAGACTACAGGGATAGTGCCCTCGAAGGCACCAAGGAATCCTTATGCTCGACCAAATTCAGACAAGTGCTACAGATGCGGCCAACCAGGGCATCAGTCAAATCAGTGTCCGAGGCGCAGCACAGTAAATCTAATTGAACCAGGGGAAGAAACGTACCTGGTAGCAGAGGAAGAAGAGGATGAAATAGCTTACACCTATGATGAGAATGAAATTATCAGAGGGGATGATGGAGAACTACTGGCACATTCTCTTGTAGTACGCAGACTTTTACTGGCACTAAAACAAACATATTAGTCACAACGCCATAATATATTTCTCACCAGATGTACTGTCAACCGAAAGGTATGTGATGTTATTATTGATAGCAGCAGTAGTACGAGAATGAAATTATCAAAGGGATGATGGAGAACTACTGTCATGTTCTCTTGTAGTACGCAGACTTTTACTGGCACCAAAACAAACAGATCAGTCACAACGCTATAATATATTTCGCACCAGATGTACTGTCAATCGAAAGGTATGTGATGTTATTATTGATAACGGCAGTAGTGAGAACATAGTGTCAAAAAACATGGTGGCCAAGCTAGGATTAAAAACAGAAAAACATCCATCACCGTATAAAATCAGCTGGATCAAGCAGGGAGTAGAAGCAAAAGTTACTGAAATCTGCCGCATTCAGTTCTCCATCGGGAAGAATTATCTAGATGAAATTACCTGTGATGTTGTTGAGATGGTTGCCAGCCATATGATTATAGGCAGGCCATGGCAGTTTGACGTGGATGCCACCTATAAAGGACATGATAATGTGTATGTTTTCATGACAGGAGGACAGAAAGTGGTATTGGGTTCCATACAGGAGGAGTTCTCTGCGGTAAAACCAAAGATTAAAAAGAAGCCAGTGTTGTTGGTAAATGGAAACCAATTTATGGAGGAGGTCAAGGAGTCAAGGGAGATTTTTGCAGTAGTAATTGGCGGAGGAATTGAGGTGGAGCCTCCCAACATCCCATAGGTACTGCAGCCCTTATTAGCAGAATTTCAGGAAATCATACAGTCAGAGCTCCCGAATAGTTTACCTCTCATGTGCGATATTCAACACCAAATTGATTTAACTCTAGGGGCTAGTCTACCAAATCGACCACATTATCGGATGAGTCTAAAATAAAATCAGATCCTGCAAGAACAAGTGGAAGATTTGATCAGAAAGGGGTTGGTTCAGGAAAGTATGAGCCCTTGTGCAGTGCCAGCCTTACTAGTACCAAAGAAAGATGGCAGTTGGCGCATGTGCATAGACAGTCGGGCCATTAACAAAATCAGATGCTAGACATGTTGTCAAGGTCTAAAATCTTTTCGAAGATTGACTTAAGGAATGGATACCATCAGATTCGAATTCAACTTGAGGATGAGTGGAAAACTGCTTTTAAAACAAAGGAGGGTTTATACGAATGGTTGGTAATGCCCTTTGGACTAACCAATGCCCCGAGTACCTTCATACGACTAATGAATCAGGTACTTAAACCCTTCATTGGCAAATTCTTGGTGGTGTACTTTGACGATATATTGATTTACAGCCAAAGTGAGTCTGACCACTTTGAACACTTGAGGAAAGTACTGATAGTATTGCAGCAGAATAAGTTGTATGTTAACTTGACGAAGTGCAAATTCATGACCAACAGTTTATTATTTTTGGGTTTTGTGGTGAGTACTAATGGAATTAAGGTCGACGAAGAAAAGATCCAGGCCATTCGGGATTGGCCTACTCCAAAGAATGTCAGCGAGGTGCGTAGCTTCCATGGACTTGTAACGTTTTACCGGCGGTTTGTCAGAAATTTTAGCCGGATCGTTGCACCAATTACTGAATGCATGAAAAAGGGAAATTTCCATTAGGGAACCGATGTAGAACAAAGCTTTGCGCTGATTAAAGAAAAATTATCTTCTGCTCCAGTTTTAGCACTGCCAGATTTTGACAAATTATTTGAAGTGGAGTGTGACGCGTCTATTGTGGGCATTGGAGCTATCCTATCACAGGAAGGTAGACCCATTACATTCTATAGCGAACAACTCAATACAACTCGCCAGAAATGGTCCACATATGAACTTGAACTATATGCTGTATTTCGAGCTTTAAAGGTGTGGGAGCACTACCTAGTACAGAGAGAGTTCATCCTATTTAGCGATCATCATGCACTACAATTCATCAACAACCAGAATAGTGTGAATCGAATGCATGCACGCTGGGTGTCCTTCATACAATGGTTCACTTTTTTCTTGAAACATAAAGCCGGGAAACTTAATAAATTAGATGATGCTCTGAGCAGAAGAGTAGCATTAGTTCTAACCATGCGGGCTGAAATTATTGGTTTTGACTGTCTTAAAGAGATTTATGTTGAAGATGAAGACTTTGGAAATAGCTGGGCACAGTGTCTGCAGGGGTTCCCTCATAAAGGAATGCATATTCAAGAAGGGTATTTATTTTGGGGCAACCAGCTATGTATTCCTAGGAGTTCATTGCGAGAACAAGTGATATACGAATTGCATGGTGGCGGTTTGGGTGGTCACTTAGGGCGTGATAAAACTGTGGCCCTGACAGAGGAAAGATATTACTAGCCCTAACTGAAGAGAGACATCGGAAACCATGTCAAACGTTGCCCTACATGCCAAGCAGCCAAAGGGCAATCACAGAATACGGGTATGTACATGCCACTGCCTATTCTAGCAACCCTTTGGGAAGATCTATCAATGGACTTCATCCTGGGACTTCCATGAACCCAGCGTGGTGTTGATTCTGTCCTTGTAGTAGTGGATAGATACTCTAAAATGGCCCATTTTATCGCATGCAAAAAAACTTATAATGTCGTGCATGCTGCTAACTTGTTCTTCAAAGAGATCGTTCGCCCACATGGAGTCCCTAAATCAATCACTTCTGACCAGGACACAAAATTTTTAAGTCATTTCTGAAGAACCTTATGGCGGCGATTTAACACATCTCTAAACTTCAGTAGCACCAGCCACCCTCAAAGTGATGGCCAAACGGAAGTGGTGAACCGAACTCTTGGAAATTTAATTCGTTGTCTTTCTGGTGAGAAGCCTAAATAGTGGGATCTAACGTTGGCACAGGCTGAGTTTGCCTATATCAGCATGATAAACAGGTCCACTGGAAAAACCCCCTTCCAAATTATCTACTGCCAACCTCCACAACATGCATTAGACTTGGCACCGCTGCCCAAACTTCCTGGTGTGAGCATCGCAGCGGAGCATATGGCTGACCAGATCAAAGCTTTTCAGGAGGAGGTGCGGACGAACCTAGAAGAATCTAATGCCAGGTACAAGGCTGCAGCAGACCGCAAGCGGCGAGCTAAAGATTTTCAGGTAGGAGATCTCGTGATGGTGTATCTACGCAAAGGGCGAGTGCCAGTAGGGACGTATAACAAGCTGAACGTAAGAAGCATGATTCTTTCCAGATTCTGCAGAAGATTAACGATAATGCATATGTGGTGGACCTCCCTGCAAACATGACCATATCTCCCACCTTCAATGTTGCTAACATATTTGAATACCATCATCCCGATGAATGTCCTTCTCACCTGATCAACTCGAGGGCGAGTTCATTTCAAGCAGGGGAGACTGATGTAGGATAGCTTAATGAATAAATTCCAGGCCAACTGGAATCCTACTTCTACAGGGAAACATAACTAGGAGCAAGTAGCGTGTTCTCCCCCACTGCTCTTTTCCTTATTTCACATGGATTCCCCCTATTGAAGATTCCCTGCAGACTAATATTATTTGCTTAGAAATCAGAACCTTGAATTACGTCTTCAAAGACTTTAACTGTTTTGCTATTTAAATTTATAACTACTTTTATTAATAGGATTAGGATTTGCAACTTCTAAATACAAGCTGCCCTTCTCGTTGGAAAACACTTTTAATTTGATTGAATAAGAATTGTCATTCTGAAACATTAATCTTTTACTTGTGGATTCGAGTGTTTTTATTTCTCGTTCATGGACTCGAACAAAACACAGAAAAGGGACGGTGATCCTTTCTTTTTTTTTCATTAATAGACTTCCGCTAAGTCAGTTTCCTTGGTAATTCTCTCTATGTTTACCAATAATATTTTTTCATCGGTATTTCCATAAATATTTTATAATTTTCTGGAAATGGAATGCTATAGTCATATCAAAGTGATTTTTTTTTCACTTGCAAAAATCATACTAAAGTTCAGCCACATTAAAAACCTCATATAGTGTTGAGAAACAAATTATGTTGTTATGAATGTTTGTCAGAACAAGCATCATACGTGCTGAAGACGTCCGTTATAGAGAACACCAGGAATAAAATCACCAGGGTTTGCTAAACATTTTAGGATTTGCTAAACATTTTAGGATGCTTTTTATGACGAAGCTATGAGTGAATGTTGCTTCCTGGGTCAGTTTAATTAATGGGTCGGGCTATAGTTATTGTTTAACTAATTGTGGGCTGTGGTTGTAACTGAAGCAATCGCTAATTAAGAAAAAAAATTATTAAATTAAGAACAGTTAAAGTAGAGTTTAAATACTATACAAGGAGAGAATGAACTGGAAACGTATAAAAATGGGTCGGGCTATGAAATCAATTCTCGATTGAAATTAAAAAAAAAAAAACAAACAAACAAACAATATCACAAGTAGACACATAGAGAAATGCCCACGAAGCCATGTTTTTGCAATCCCACACTCGAAATTATTAAAAAATGCTGTAGGAATTGCAATTAAAAATATTTTTTGTTTTGAAATATATTAAAATAATATATTTTTTATTTTA
>Ga0325411_1004674_pt1 | contig 15299 bp, 9 predicted proteins | sample PopdelMetagenome_13_FD_206181 | JGI IMG/M metagenome (GOLD analysis project Ga0325411, IMG submission 206181) | Populus deltoides microbial communities from Bellville, Georgia, United States - Xylem-PdIQD-R4 | ecosystem: Host-associated > Plants > Phyllosphere > Stem > Wood/Secondary xylem... | reverse complement strand
TGTTGTTATTATTGTTGTTGTTGTTGTTGTTTTATTAATTATAATTTATACAATTAACCTCTCTGTGGTTCGACCCCGGTCTTGCCGGGTTATTTATTACTGTGACACTCCTGCACTTGGGATAAGATATCAACTCTTTGATCGTGTCAACGCTCGAGCAAAGGGAGGAAGGGATGATGAAGACCTTTAAAGCTCACGATCCTTCATAGCAAAAAACAAGAAAAGAATACATAGCTTTAACATAAACAATAATCCAACGCAGAGCCATGGAAAGGACAGTGGATAAGCATACCACCTTTTGTCCCAACAGAAAATGAACATCTAGATCAAAGGAAGAAATAGGTTCTAGAACATAACAAACCACAGATGCAAAATTTGAATATAGCAAGGAAGAAGAAGCTGGAAACTATACCTGCAGATCTTACTTACAGAAAAAGAAGTTCAAACTGAAATGCAATCCATACTTGCTTGTGGTGATCTCAAGAAACCTTAATCTTTTTCATTGTTTTCTTCTATTTTCTACTCTCCACCTCTTTCCTCTCCTTTGTTTTCTCTCCTACCTCTGCTCTCTTTTCTTTTTGTTACCCTCTATTTTTCTCTCTCTCTCTGTTTACTTGTTTCCTCTCCTTTCCCTTTTCTTCTTCTCCTCCCCCACTTTAGGTCAGCCGAGGAGGCATATATATAGCCTATACATTTCTCTATTTTAGGAAAGACTCGCTACACTAATCTAAGATATAAACTCGATTGATTTATAATCAAATAAAGCAAATTAGGAAACTAAAATATTTTATGATTCATACCCCGTGATTCCAGTAATTATTCTTCATGTTAACACTCTCATCCCAGCCATTTGTGTTAGGGATAGAATCCCAGTCATTAAATGGTGGTAAGGATCTTTTTTGTGTTTTTTTTAGAGCTGGAACAATGAGGTTCAAAGTTGTTTCCTTTGGATCGCCATTTTTCTTCCCCGCTTGTAACAGGTTTGCTGCATACAGAACGCCATTTAATTCACCCTCGTTTAGGTTGTCCTCAACCCAATTCCTAAGGGGTGAGTCGCGACCCGGTCCTATCTTGGGGTCGCTCTTAATCAATTTTCTCATGGGTCACGACCCGATCCTTCTCCTCCCAACTGCTTTTTGTTTAAGGCGGTTTGGTTTCAGTTAAATTGAGGCTGGCAAAAAAAAATCTTTAGTTTGAATGGGACCATACAAAAGTTTACAACAATCTACAGCATTACGTTCCTAAAATTGGAATGCATTCATGGTATCTCTAAATCTTTTAATCATATAAGAAGAAAACATATTTGTCAACAATACCTTATACCCCACGAGGAAAGTGTAATCCAGCCCAAACATAGAGAAAATGCTTAAGAAATAAAGTTTGTACAATCCCAAGTTTTGTACTGCCATTAGACGAATTAATAGTCTAAGATAGATCTTTATATATGGATTCCAGAATAGGAGGAGCCAAACTATAAGTGATACCACTCGCCATATTTGAAGCAGCCTTTCTTATGCCAACATGAATGAAATCCTCATTCAAAGGAAGTAGAAATCAACAAAGCCAAAGACTCAAATAGACAACAAGTTTTAACTCCTTGTAATCTTGAGGTGCCCAATCAAAGTCTAAGAGAGTGAATGGATCTTCTACTCTTGTAGATCCTTTTAGGTGCCTTGTATGATAAGAGATATCTTTAAAAGGTCTTTTTATATCATGAGACTCTTTTTGCTTCCCACGTACATCACATTTTGACTTTGCAATATATTTGTACTCTAGTGACAAATATGGAATCGACATGAATGATTCATAATTAATCAAACAAAAAATTAGGCCACATGATAGATTCTATCATAATTCTTTTCTCGTGCGATCAAAGCAAAATCTCAGAATAAATAAAGGCAAGTCATAAGCAATGAAGACTCGCCTTCAACATACAAGAACTCTTTAAAACTGGGGACAACCTCTTCATAGTACTCTCTCAAACTAGATAAGCTAGTGATGTTGCACATTTCTCAAATTGAAATCCCAATTTCACCCTTTAAAATCAAGAAGATGTTCTTAACAGGACACCAAGTCTCTATCAATGCATGATACATATTATTCGGACGATGATAATCAAAAGAGGCTGAATGAATTGCATATGCCAATTTGTTGTTCAACAACACTTGGGAGGCTTTTATAGACCAATCACAAAATCCTCTAAGATACTGGATTCCTCCTTGTGAATCAAGTTTATTTCCTCACATAACTTTTCTTTTGTTGATCAAGTTTGCAACATAGGCCTGTGGAGCATCCTGCTCATTATTATGGTGGGAAGGAAAACATAAAGATGGTTGATGATCTGACACAATAACATCACCAGACACCATTTTTTTCTTCGTTGGTTACAAACTAATGGTCTTCATATTTAATTTTGAAAGTGGAGTTATCCTTTGACATCCAAGAACCTGTCATGGGCTTATGTACCGCAAGTCTAAGCTACACCATTTTGCCAATATGATGGTATTTCACATCAATTCATGGAAAGTAAATATATTTTTTCATTTGGTTAAAATCTTTAGCATCAGCAATCCATCCATTAAATGGACGTGAATGATTAATGACAATCTTAGACTTTACTTTGGGTAGAAGCCATTCCTACAAAAAAAAAGGGAAAAATTTTTATTTCGAAAATCCAGAGCAATACTCACCAATGATTTGTCTATTTAAGTGTACTTAAAGCTCCAAGATTTCAAAGATCCTTCAAAAGGATTCACCAAAGTTCAAGTCCTCAAGGATTCACCAAAGTTTCAAGTTTTCAAGTTTTCAAGGGATCCCTTTTTAAAAGATTCACCAAATTTCATGTCACCATGGATCACCTAAAAAGATTAATTATCACCCGATCTTTAATCCTAACAAGATCCTCTTTTTAAAAGATTCACCAAATCTTATATTACTAGGAATCACCATCTAATCTTTAAGCTCATAAAAATCCTTTTAAAATAAAAATTCACCAAATTTCATGTGACGAAGGATCACCAAAAAAAAAATCTTCGCCTGATCTTTAAGTTTACAAGAATCCCTTTTAGGTTCACTAGATAATTAGGTTACGTGTTGTAAAAGAGTTTCTTGCGGCATGTACTTTTTTTTACATATATTTTTTTATCAGACCCGCATTGTAGGGAGACAATTATGTAGTTTCTTTGTAAGGCAATTGTGTGGACCATACATGATGTTCCTTTCCACCTTGTGATGAATACATTGACATCAGAATTTGGGGCCATCGGAAATGAAATGGCTGCTTGTTAGGTGACGTATTATAGTAGTCCATGATGTAAATAATATGTATGATTCTGAAATAGAACTTGTTCAACACCAAGCTAGAAAAGGGTTCACCGTATGTATACTAAGATAAATTACTTAGTGATTTTAAGTTTTTTCATCATATCAATTTACTTAAGATGTTCTCTTCTTCCTCTGGAAACAAAGGAGACCACCTGTGAAGGAAGTACAGAATGCCACCCAGACAGGCAACTCACACCACCAGACACATTGCAATGCCTTCTCAATTCGTTTCCGTGTTCTTCGCCACCATAACAAGCCATTGAAGTGTGGAGGAAACCACCACCAACAGTCCAGCAATGGCAGGACTGTTGGTGTCCCAATCCAGCCAAAACACAAAATCCCAGGCCTTATCACTATCATGGAAGATAGGCAACGGAACAGAATGCCTATAAAAGGCAGAGGCATAGATGACAAAAAAGAAGGAGAGAAAAGGAAAGAAAAAGAACAGAGATGGGAGGGGAGATCAAAGGAGAAAACGGGAGAGAATAGGAGAACAAACGAGAGAGAGGGAGGAGAGAATTAACTTGGAAAAAGAACCCGAAAGAAACAGAGCAAAAAAACAGAGAAGAGAAGAGAGAATTAACATGGAAAACGCAAGCACCAAGTAAAGCAGAAAGTAGAAGGAAGACCAAAAACAGAAGCTTCGCCTACCACAAGCCTGTAGATGTCTCGCCCGGAAAACACAAGCACCAAGTAAGTTCCTATTTCCCCCTCTTTGCAATTTAATTAACCGTACACTGTGGCAAGCGTGCGTAAACAGTTCACACATGCCTACCGCTAAAAAAAAAAGAAGGCTGGTTACTAGCACGAGCCAGTAATTGGGTTGCTAGGTCTAGCCTAGCCCATACGACTGGGCTAGATCTAGCCCAGTAAAAAATGAAGAATGGGCCAAATCTAAGCCTTATATCCAGCCGGGCCAAATTAATTTTTCTAAAGGGGTGTTTAGCAAAACATAAAGGGTTCCATTAATTAGACAAGAGAAGTTTAATGATGGTGATTTTTTTTATATAACCATGCTAGGAAAAGTAGATTAGGTATCATTAACATTTTCATTTTTTTTGAGTGATTTTGAAATTTTTTGGGGTTGGTAAATGATTTTCAAAGGTTATACAATGTGTTTGAGGTGTTTTTAAATGAAAATAAATTTTTAAACCAACTCGTTTTTTAATTTCAACAACCACACTAGTGGCTGGATCTTGGGTAGTAGCAAGAAGGAAAACTGTCACTAGAGGTAACTTGTTGCCCAATTAAAAAAAAACTGGAAAAAAAATGGATAGCGTGTCGCCCACACCTGAGATAAAAACAAAAAAAAAACTGACATGTGGGCCTAGGCTGGCTAGCCCGTGTGCCTTGTTTTTTTAAAAGGTCTAGACATGATAGGCCACACAAGCTTGATCCGCTAGCCTTTTTTTCTTTGAATTTTTTTCTTTGTTCTTCATAATTTATTTTGGTTTTTTTTTTTCTATAAGATTGTCACGGTTTTTTTTTTAAATGCCTCAGTATGTGGTTGGTGCTTGATTTTACACTCATCTATTTTTGTTATTATATAATTATGTAAAAAAGTTGTTTAAAAAAACGTACAACAAAGTTATTAAATGTAGTGAAGTTCATATCCCAGGTCTTAAGTTTGGCGGATTAAACTATGAAACACGAGTTAATTTAATATGTTGTCGTCTTAATATTTTTTTAAAAAAAGATGTCATCTTATTTTTTAAAAAAACTAAACCACGTTTTCGCTGGTTATTTAGGATGTTTTTGACCTACCTGATCAAGTTGTCAGATACAAAATAACCTCTATATAATTTAATTTAAAACTAGATTATGTAAGGAGTTCAGTCATCATCTTAAGGTTGACTCGTTCACTAAGTTTAATGATAATAAAGAGTTTCTTGCTACATGTTTTTTTTTTACATTTTTTTATCAGACCCACATTGTAGTGCGACAGTTATCTAGTTTCTTTCTAAGGCAATTGTACGTGTGGAGCCATCCATGATGTTCTTTTTCAGCTTGTGGGACTCCGTTTCCGACCCTAGACTCTCCCTTTGTGATGAATAATACATTGACATCAGAATTTGGGGCCATCGAAAATGAAATGGCTGCTTGTTAGGTGACGTATTGTAGTGGTCCATGATGTAAATAATATGTATGATTCTGAAATAGAACTTGTTCAACACCAAGCTAGAAAAGGGTTCACCGTAAGTATACTAAGATAAATTACTTTATCAAGTCTTTTATCAGTTGAATAAGTGATTTAATTTCATCATATCAATTTACTTATGTTGTTCTCTTGTTCGAAATCAAGCGAAAGATGAAGGAAGTCAAGGATAAAGTCCGGCACAAAAAGCAAAAGCCTTCGTGAAAAAAAAAGAAAGAAAAAAGATAGAGACGTTACTCACTTTTCCCTTTGGAAAAAAAAAATCACTATTCTTCCTAGCAACTCCATGATACCGTATAACTCAGACTCCATTTTATGCATTCTACCATATTAATGGCATCACTAGTATTGTATGTTTGGGCTTAATGGTCGCCCTACCTTACTAGTCTGTTTACAAGCAATAAGATAGTATAGCATTATATATATATTGATGGTATGAGCATGAATGTATTTTTAACATGTAACTCCAGTAGTATATACAGAGAGGTTGAGTGAGAGACGAGAGAAAAATGAAAACTTATTAATCTTCTTCTTTTCTGTTATTCAATTCACTACATTTGCATTTCTATAGTTAGTTAGTTTTATATATATATATATATATATCACTAACAGATTTATTAACCAACATTACACTTATCATTCACTGTACTCTAACATCCCTCCTCAAGATCAGGCTCGTGAAGAACTAAGCCTGAGATTGCAGCAATGAGTGTGAAATAGAGGGGCACTCAACTCCTTCATGAGGATATTTGCGAACTGTTCCTGTGAGGAGACAAATTGAACTGACAATTGCTTTCGTGAAACACGCTCACGAACAAAATGCACATCGACCTTAATGTGTTTGGTTCGTTGATGTTGAACAGGATTAAATGATAGAGCAATGGCAGAGAGATTATCACAGAAAAGAATAGGAACATGAGGTAATGTAATATGCAGGAAGACTAATAACTGCTTGAGCCAATCCACCTCAGCTATAGTAAAGGATAACGCACGATACTCAGCTTCTGTGGATGATTTGGACACGGTTTGATGATATAGGATTGTTTCCCAAAAAGATCACCAAACCAGTCGTAGAGCGTCTGTCATTAGGGTCCCCTGCCCAATCAGCATCACTGAAAGCCTTTAATTGCAAATCTCTTTTAGTATAAGAAATACCAACATGCAGTGTGCCCTTAAGGTAACGTAAAATTCGTTTCACAACAGTGAAATGAGACACCATTGGATTCTGCATAAATTAACAAACTTGATGCACAGAAAATGCAATGTCAGGTCGTGTAAAGGTTAAGTACTGTAGAGCCCCTACAATGCTGCGATATACTGTAGGATTAGGATATGGTTCCCCATCCTCTTTGAGTAGGCGATTATAAGGGAGACATGGAGTATCACATGGTTTAGCATCCACCATCTCAGATTCAACCAGCAAATCCTCAACATATTTAGATTGGGACAGAAACAGCCCAGTAGATGTGTGAGTGATCTGTATGCCCAATAAATAATGAAGGGAGCCTAAGTCTATGATATCAAACTCATTAATGAGAGCTTGGATAACCTGTAATATTGCAGCAGATGGACTTTCTGTGATGATAATATTGTCCACATAGAGTAGCAGCACTACAATATTGGGACCAACATGCTTGACAAACAAGGAAGAATCAGAATAGGTTGTGGCAAAACCAAAAGAAGGCAGAAACTAAGTAAATCGATCATTCCAGGCTCTAGGTGTCTGTTTTAAATCATAGAGGGATTTATACAGTTTGCACACAAGCTAAGGATGCAATACATCTTCAAAGCCAAGGGGCTGAGACATGTAAACTTCTTCTTAAAGGATGTCATGCAAGAATGCATTTTTGACATCTAATTGTCTGAGAGGCCAATTGAAATGAGCAGCAAGTGCAAGAACTAAGCGGACGGTGGCAAGTTTCACCATAGGACTAAAGGTGTCACCACAATCCAAGCCAGGTTCCTGACTAAACCCTTTTGCAACCAGCCATGCTTTGTGTCTAGCAATAGACCCATCCGAATGATGTTTAATCTTGAAAATCCACTTGCATCCCACCAAGTTCCTTTTTGCTGGTAAGGAAACAAGAGTCTAGGTGCCTTGAGTATGTAAGGCATGAATTTCATCTTGTATGGCCTATAACCACATAGGAGCTTTGATGGCAGATTTGTAAGTAGTTGGTTCTATCAAAGACAGATCAACTGCACTAGAGTCCTGAATACTGGTTAAGAAGGCCTTTCATTTATTAATGCCACTTTTGCTTCTAGTTTGCATGGGACGCAAATTTAGAGAAGGAATGGACAGGACCACTTGCAAGCTGTCAGGATTAAATGCAGTAGAACTGATACTGATTTAGGCGCCACAGGAGGAGGAGGAGAAGCTTAAGTGGAAGCAGTAATGGATCGAGAACTAGGAGAAACTGTAGATAAAGCAGGTGTATGGTAGGAAAGAGAACCAGGGAAGGAAAGAATAATTGTGTTCTCTGTATTAACAAGAAGCACAGGACATATGGAGGAGGAATAGGATGGTGATGACTAAACTGTTGGTGAGGAAATATGTGAGAATTTAGGATATGGAAATTGATTTTCATCAAATATAACATGTCTTGAAACAAACAATCGCAAAGTAGGCACATGATAGCACAAATAACCCTTGTACTTGATGTCATATCCAAGAAACACACACTTTGACATTTTTTGCTGCAATTTGCTATGATTATAAGGGCGAAGGAGAGGAAAACAAGCACAACCAAAGATCCTAAGGTGATTAAGAGCTGGAGAAGACCCAAATAACATCTCAAAAGGAGACTTGTGAAGAAGAACTAGAGTGGGCATACGGTTGATGAGATATGTAGCTGTTAAACATGCATAAGACCAAAATTGAGATGGTAATTTGGCTGTGTGCAATAGAGTGATTGTGGTCTCCATAATATGTCTATGTTTCCTCTCAGCTACCTCATTCTGTTCAAGGGTGTGTGGACACGAGAGGTGATGGACAATGCCTTTGTCAATAAGAAATTGTTTCAGATGATTGCAGGTGTATTCCCCTCATCAGTCTGCAGAGTTTTAATAATAGCAAAATATTGTGTAACAAGAAAGGAATAGAAGGCATCAAACATAGAGAACAGATCAGACTTATTGACTAAGGGAAACAACTAGCAATAAGGTGTACATTCATCAACAAAGATAGTATAATATCTATAACCATCCACTGAGATACATGGTGCAAGTTCCCATAAATCAGTATGGATAGTGGTAAATGGAGAAGCGAATGTATGATGATGCTGAGGGAAAGGCAGTTTGCTAAGTTTCCTTACAAGACAGGGATGCCATATCATAGGGGAAGAAGTTTTAGGAACATGAATATTGTCGCACGGGTGTGGCGTCGCGGCGAAAATGCTTCCACTTCAATCTAAATGTACACCTACCTATCTCTGGCAAATATGGGGAGACAAGAAATTCTTGTCTTTTATCAGTGAAAAATGAAATGGTAGTCGCCACCTAGTATTTTGATCACTAGGAACCCTAACTGGTCTCAGAGATCGGGTACGAGGACTGGTTGCGTAAAGGGAAGGTATTAGCACCCCAAATACGCCTTACCTAAGGTAAGCTGCATTGTTTGATTGTCTGATAAAACTAAGGTGTTATCCTATTTCAATTGTTGGTCTATTTACGGCTCAAGAAAAGTTCTCCTCAATAAGGAGGTCCTTATCTTATCGGGTAAAATCGTAACCCTTCTAACGTCTATATAAAAACTATATTTTTAATATCTGGAATACCTTTTACGTATAAATTTGTAATTCCCAATACTTAAAGGAAAACAAAAAGATTTTTTTTAGAATTTTTGAAATATTGGCCTAGTTCTCGTGGTTCTAACAAACTTGTTGTTAAAGCCAAAGTGCATGCTAATACATATATTTTTTAAAAAATTTCTTTTGTTGTATGAAAATATGATGTGATGATTTTTTTACAAACCAATATTAAGCCATTTTGATAAAAATATGTAGGAAAATCAACAATATTTTTGAAGGATTTTTTTAGAATTTTTGAAAGCAAAACATTTTTTATTTTTAAAATTTTTTGATGTTTTGACAAAAACCGGGTATTTTAATACTGGATTTGTATATTTACGGTATAAAAATACAAACCAATATTAAGCAATTTTGATAAAAACATGCAGGAAAATCAACAATATTTTTCAAGGATTTTTCAGAATTTTTTTTATTTTTTTTATAGATATCTATATATAAATAACATAAAAAACATCATAATAAATAATATATAATATTAGGTGGGCCGGGCCAGCCCAACTAACTGGGCCGGACTCAACCCAAAAAGGGTTGGGCCGAGATGTCTCCTATTTTCGTCTAGGCCGGACCTGGCCCGGACAGCAGGGATGGGCCAGAATTAGTGTGGCCCACAAACACATGGCTGGGCCAAAACCAGTCTAGCCCAAAGAAGGAAAAAAAACCAACAATGCTGGGCCAGAATCAGCCTAGCCCAGCAACATAACATTAGGAGGGGGAATTATTTTCCCCTCCCCACCTGCATGCAGAACGATGTTCGTTCTGCATGCAGGGGAAAAACAACGAAAGTGCAAACAATTAGGGGGGAGAAAAGCTACCTGGCGTGGAGGAGGTGGTGTGTTGCGGGTCTGGCTGCTTCGCTGGCGGTGCTGCGGTAGAGGCCGGTGGCGGTGTTGTGGCTCACAGGTGGCGGCTCTAAACAGTAATGTTACTGCTTCAGGCGGTGAAAAAAAGGCTTATGTTCTTCCCTTCTCCTCCGTTCTCCTCCTCTTTTTCTGCTGCGTTTCCTTTCCCTTTTTGTTCAGATTTAGATGGTGTTTCTTTCCAAGACCTGACCTCGTCCAGAGTTAGTATCGTTTTTCTTAACCCTCACGGTCCACTCTCCTTTACCTCTCACTGTCCCTCTTAGTTTGTTTTGTTTTTTGTTTTTTTCGATTTCCTTTTCCTCTAAACCTCACAGTCCCTCTCCCGTTTGTGTCTTCCCCTTAATCTTTCCTTTCTCTCTCTCTCTCTATTACGTTACTCTCCTTTCGATCACTTTCTCTCCTCTCTTCGGTTCGTTCCTTTCTCTCTTTTCCTTTGCTATTTCTCTGCCTCTTCTGTTGTTCTCCTCTCCTTTTTCCCTCCCTTTTTGCGTGCTGGCGTTGGAGGGTATTTATAGGGCAAAAGGGAGCGGGGACGTCCCTATTGCCACCCTATAGTAGCGCATGGAGAGCAGGGCTTTGCTACCTTCACAGCGCCGGGTTGGCTGGCCAATGGGCGGGGCTGGCAGGGCGCGGCTCCCTCGGTTTCTCATCTTGAGAGTGCATGGGGGGTCGGTTTTGGCAGGCATATGACGTGTAGGGTTCATTGAAGAAAGAAGAAAAAACCGCCTTCCCCTGCTGCACGTCCAGGGGAAGGAGAAAGGGGAACAATGTTGTTCAAAACGACACTGTTCTGCCCTTTTTTTTTTATAACATGAAACGGTGCCGTTTTATACAAAACGTGCCGTTTCATTTAAAGGTGGCGCCAGCATTTGTTTCCCAAATTAGTCCTTAATTTATCCTTTGTTCTTTTAAGTCCTCACAATGTAATTTTGATTTTAAGAATTAATTCAATTGCATCCCTGCTAATTTCAGTCTCTGCCCCTATAGTTGGCCGCGCTTTTCACTTCAGTCCTTGGCCTCTGACTTATGACACTGTTCTGCCCTTTTTTTTTATAACATGAAACGGTGCTGTTTTATACAAAACGCGTCGTTTCATTTAAAGGTGGCGCCAGCATTTGTTTCCCAAATTAGTCCTTAATTTATCCTTTGTTCTTTTAAGTCCTCACAATGTAATTTTGATTTTAAGAATTAATTCAATTGCATCCCTGCTAATTTCAGTCTCTGCCCCTATAGTTGGCCGCGCTTTTCACTTCAGTCCTTGGCCTCTGACTTATGCAATTGGACCCCCAATTGATCAATAAACTTCTAATTTCTTCAATTTGGCCCCTGATTTTGTTAATTATAGCCCCTATATTTACACGCCTTTTCCAATTTGGTCCTTGGTTTCGGATTTTATTAATTAAGTCTCTAATTAGCTATTAAACTTCAATATTTATGCAATTAAGCCCCTGATTTAACCCAATCAACTCTCAAAAATTATAATTTGACCCTAGAACTTTAATTTCTTCCAATTAAAGCTCAAATTGACTTAAAAATCAAATTTTCTTGCAATCAAACCCTCTATAAATTCAATTAAACCTTCAATAAAATCCAATTAAGTCCATAAACATCCAATTTTGGACTTTTCTCTTCAAATTAAATTTTCTTTTCCCACAAGGCTCTCATCATTCAAGTATATACTGTAAAAATTTCAATCCTTGTATTTTTGAACCTCCTTAATCAATTTTTCTGATCCTTTTCTGAGCGCTCCAACCTCCTATTATTTTTCTAATTTCTTCTGGCTATATATTTATATATTTATTTTTATTTTTGTGTGGGGACCCAAAAATGAGTTGAAACAAATGTCAGCTTTATTCAGCGTGAGGGAGACGACAAAATTTGTGGGATGTCTTAACCTATGGTGCCATAGATTGGACTGAACAAGTTGGCCAAGAATGCCTGAGCTGGTATGGCTGAGTAGAAGATGATAGTGAAAAAGCATGTATAGGATACAGGCCATTACTGCACAAGCCTCTGTAAAGAATCCTCCTGGTGGCTTTGTCCTGAATCCAAAAGCAAAATGCATCAAAAATAAGCCAGCAATTATTATCAAGGCAGAGCCGATGGACTAATAATAAATTCTGAGTTAATTGAGGAACAAGTAGCACAGAATCCAACTTGAGTGAAGACATAGAAGAATTAATGATAGACTGACCAACATGAGATACTGTCAAACCTTCACCATTGGCAGTTTGAATTGTGTCAGCTGTTGGATATGGTGAGGCCAATGTCAGATTATTCAAATATGCTGTCATGTAATTGGGGGCACCAGAATCAGTAAGCCATACTTGAGAGGATCCTGGAGGTGCAGAGTTGACCATGGTGTGTATGGCTTGCATAGTAGGCTGTGAGTCTAGAAAATGAGCAGAGGAGAATGAGAGATGTGGTGAAGGGGCTCGATATAAGGAATGTTGCGTAGTTGGTGATTATGTGGGATAGGACTGCTGAGAAGGATAAGCAGCAGTAGGATGCATGCCAATATAGTTTGGTCCTTTGTCATTATAGAAGCAGAACCAGGTAGTGTGATTAGGTCTGCCACATATATGACAATTGGGTTTCTTATAAGAAGAAGCATCACAAAACGGGGCAGTATGTCCCTCAGAATTGCAGAGTTGACAGATTGGCATCATGGATGCAGGGTGACTGTGAAATTGCTGATTTGGGGAAGGACCAAGAACGCTAGGATTAGGGTATGGATGTTCATTTGCTATAGAAGAAAACACCGGTCTAAAGTGAAAGTGTCTAGCTCCTTGAGTAAAACGACCTCTACTAGTGTTTCTGTTTCCACTATAAGGCTTAAATGCTCTGTTAATAGCCTGAGATGAACTATGATTCACAGGAAAACCTGTAGTTGCAGCCATTGCTGTCATTAAAGGAGCATGAGCTGATGCCTCTACAATCACTTCCTCTGCAAGCAACTGTGAACGAAAATCATGCAATGAGATCACACTCTCACGTCCCCTTATAACACATCTGAATGTGTTATACTCCGTAGGCAAGCCATTGAGAGCTAAAATAACTATATCTTCATCAGCAAAGTATACACCAGCAGCCGAAAGATAGTCCCTAGCTTCTTTAATACGATGAAGATATTGTGAAATTGAATCTGCTCCTTTTTTGATTGTTTGTAGATTAGATTTCATCTGAAAAATGTTGGTTCTAGACACTGTTGAAAACTGTTCCTTCAGTCAATTCCACAAATCCTTGGAGCTGGTGCTACCAATTGCACAAGACATAGCAATGGGTGATAATGTAGCGGTAATCAATTACATGATGGCTCAGTCATGCATTTTCCAGACTATGAATTCATCATTTTGAGAAGAAGTGATTCTAGACTCGTATGAAGCTGAGCTGAGTTGAGGTGGACAATGAATTGATCCATCAACATATCCCATAATGCCATTGCTTTCAAGCAGAAGTTGCATCTAAAAGTTCCAATTGAGGTAGTTTGAATCATCTAGCTTGACATTAACAGACATAGGAATAGAAGGGATGAGAGCTGTGATTGGAGATTGCAGAAGTTGAAGTTGTGAAGCAGTCACCATTGAAATATTAGCAGATTATCAACCAGAGATCAGAATGTGAAGAAGGAGCAGACAGAATGCGGAAGCAATCAGAAAGGATCTTCAAGCGTGAGCTAAAAGCTCTGATACCATGTTAACATGTAACTCCAGTAGTATATACAAAGAGGTTGAGTGAGAGACGAGAGAAAAATGAAAACTTATTAATCTTCTTCTTTTCTGTTATCCAATTCACTGCATTTCTATAATTAGTTAGTTTTATATATATATATATATATATATATATAGATGCAACTGTAACAATTTAACTGCATGTAACTAACTTTTCTAACTAACTAACTAATTAACAGTTATCTCACTAATAGATTTATTAACCAACCTTACACTTCTCATTCAGTGTACTCTAACATGTATCATGTAGTAGTGGCTTTTAAAGGAAAGTTACCGTACTTTCTGAAATGTGTCAACGCTAAATTGCTATTTACTTTCATGAATATATATATATATATATATATATATATATATATATATAGGCTTAGAGTTATTACAAGTTTTATGTTTGGGCTTAAAACTCAGACTCCATTTTATGCATTCTGCCATTTCTATGGCATCACGAGTATTGTATGTTTGGGCTTAATGGTCGGCCTACCTTACAAGCAATAAGATCCGAAACACCATGATAGTTTATCATTTATATATATATATATATATATATATATATATATATATATATATATATATATATATATATATATATATATTGTAGTAGAGGCTCTTAAAGGAAAGCTACCGTACTTTCTCAAATGTATCAACATTATTTACTTCCTTCATTGGGAGTGTTACCTACCTATAGGCTTTGAGTTATTACAAGTTGATGTGAAGCATTAACTACGGGTTCCACCGACAGTAATTTGGTCCCATGCCAAAATATGAATAGGGAAATTATTGAATTTATTCTTCGAATATATAATTTATGCATTTTGATCCTGCTTTTCAGGTTTGGAATTCATACTCTTCATCATTCTAGGAAATGGACTTCTTCTCCTAAAGACAACTTTTTCCAAGCACGGTAGATGAGCTGCTTCAGCTTTGGAGTTAAGGAGTCCATGGGAAATTAATTGCAAAGACAGATTTGGATGCTTTTTCTATATGCAATTCTTTGGTCAATTTGACAGTGTAGCTCCAGATGGTAACATTGCATTAAAGTGGCAAGCTCTCAATACATACCTAAATTAACGCGTGAAATAAATCTTCTCTTCTACTTATTTTAGAAAATTAAACGAAGAAGAAGAAGAAGAAGAAAACTATACATCGTTATAATAACTAACTCGTGGGTTAAAGTGTCATCCTAATTTATGATTTTTTTTTATTTTGATGGTTTTTTTAAAAAAATATAAAATAATGTTTTTTATTAAAAAAAAAACTAATTCAAAGTAAAATCTAATTTTAATTACATTTTAAATCGATGGATCACCAATGTGATCCACGAATATAGGTTTTATAGCTATAACAAAATCATACTTGAGTTTGCTAGCTAGCTCCTGTCATGATTAATACAGTGAAGTTATAAAAAATATTATGCTCACCTTAG
>Ga0325411_1004673_pt1 | contig 15300 bp, 5 predicted proteins | sample PopdelMetagenome_13_FD_206181 | JGI IMG/M metagenome (GOLD analysis project Ga0325411, IMG submission 206181) | Populus deltoides microbial communities from Bellville, Georgia, United States - Xylem-PdIQD-R4 | ecosystem: Host-associated > Plants > Phyllosphere > Stem > Wood/Secondary xylem... | reverse complement strand
CTAGGGATTAAGAAATCATCAAGGAACTGCTGTTACCCGTGACGCGTGGATTCGACAGCCCACGCAGCCCAAGGGACTAAGAAATGACCAACGAGCTGCTGTCACGGGTGACGCGTGGATTCGACAGGCCACACACCCCTAGGGACACAGAAATGACCACCGAACTGCTGTCACGAGTGACGCGTGGATTCGACAGACCAGACAGCCCCTAGGGATTAAGAAATCATCAACGAACTGCTGTCACCGGTGACACGTGGATTCGATAGCCCACACAGCCCCTAGGGACTCAGAAATGACCAACGAACTGCTGTCACGGGCGATGCGTGGATTCGACAGCCCTGACAGCCCCTAGGAACTCAGAAATCAGCGACGAACTGCAGTCACGGGTGACGCGTGGATGCGACAGCCCACACAGCCCCAGGGATTAAGAAATCAACAACGAAGTGCTGTCACCGGTGACGCGTGGATTCGACAGCCCATACAGCCCCAGGGATTAAGAAATCAACAACGAAGTGCTGTCACCGGTGACGCGTGGATTCGACAGCCCACACAGCCCCTAAGAACTCAGAAATGACCAACGAACTGCTGTCACGGGTGACGCGTGGATTCGACAACCCAGACAACCCCTAGGGATTAAGAAATCATCAAGGAACTGCTGTCACCGGTGACGCGTGGATTCGACAGCCGAGACAGCCCCCTACGGAGTCACAAATCAGCGACGAACTGCTGTCACGGGTAACGCGTGGATTCGAGAGCCCACACAGCCCCTAGGGACGCCGCATTAATCAGTGAACTGCTGTCACGGGTGAAGCGTGGATTCGACAGCCCAAAGAGCACCTAGGGACTCATAAATAATCAGCAAACTGCTGTCACGTGTGACGCGTGGATTCAACAGCCCAGACAGCCCCCAATGGAGTCACCAATCATCGACGAATTGCTGTCACGGGGACGCGTGGATTCGACAGCCCACACAGCCCCTGTGATTCAGAAATGACCAACGAACTGCTGTCACGGGTGAAGTGTGGATTCGACAGGCCACAAAGCCACTAGGGATTAAGAAATCAACAACGAATTGCTGTCACCGGGGACGCGTGGAATCGATAGCCCACACAACCCCCTAGGGTCTCAAAAATCATCAACGAACTGCTGTCACGGGTGACGCATGGATTCGAGAGCCCACACAGCCCCTAGGGACTCAGCATTAAATAGTGAACTGCTGTCACGGGTGAAGCGTGGATTCGACAGCCAAGATAGCCCCTAGGGACTAAGAAATCATCAACGAACTGCTGTCACCGGTGAAGCGTCGAATCGACAGCCCACACAACCCCCTAAGGACTCAGCAATCATCAACGGAATCGACAGCCCCCACTGCCCTAGGGACTCATAAATAATCAGCAAACTGCTCTCACGTGTGAAGCGTAGATTCGACAGCCAAGATAGCCCCTAGGGTCCCAAAAATCATCAACGAACTGCTGTCACCGGTGAAGCGTCGAATCGACAGCCCACACAACCCTTAGGGACTCAGCAATCATCAACGGAATCGACAGCCCCCACCGCCTTAGGGACTCAGAAATCATCGACAAACTGCTGTCACGTGTCTCGCGTGGATTCAAAAGCCCAGACAACCCCCAATGGAGTCACCAATCATCGACGAATTGCTGTCACAGGTGACGCGTGGATTCGACAGCCCACACAGCCCCTGGGACTCAGAAATGACCAAGGAACTGCTGTCAAGGGTGACGCGTGGATTCGACAGCCCACAAAGCCACTAGGGATTAAGAAATCAACAACGAATTGCTGTCACCGGTGACGCGTTGAATCGACAGCCCATACAACCACCTAGGGTCTCAAAAATAATCAACGAACTGCTGTCACGGGTGACGCATGGATTCGAGAGCCCACACAGCCCCTAGGAATTCAGCATTAGTCAGTGAACTGCTGTCATGGGTGAAGCGTGGATGCGACAGCCCACACAGCCCCTAGGGACTCAGAAATGACCAACGAATTGCTGTCACGGGTGACGCGTGGATTTGACAGACCAGACAGCCCCTAGGGATTAAGAAATCATCAACGACTGCTGTCACCGGTGACGCGTGGATTCGACAGCCCACACAGCCCCTAGGTACTCAGAAATGACCAACGACTTGCTGTCACGGGCGATGTATGGATTCGACAGCCCAGACAGCCCCTAGGGACTCTGAAATGACCAACGAACTGCTGTCACGGGTGACGCGTGGATTCTACAGCCCACACAGCCCCTAGGACTCAGAAATGACCAACGAACTGCTGGCAAGGGTGACGCGTGGATTCGACAGCCCACAAAGCCACTAGGGATTAAGAAATCAACAACGAATTGCTGTCACCGGTGACGCGTGGAATCGACAGCCAACACAACCCTCTAGGGTCTCAAAAATCATCAACGAACTGCTGTCACGGGTGACGCGTGGATTCAACAGTCCACACAGCCCCTAGGGACTCTGAAATGACCAACGAACTGCTGTCACGGGCGACGCGTGGATTCGACAGCCCAAACAGCCCCTAGGGACTTAAAAATCATCATCGAACTGCTGTCACCGATGCCGCGTGGAATCGACAGCCCACACACCCCTAGGGACTCAGAAATGACCACCGAATTGCTGTCAGTGGGACGCGTGGATTCGACAGGCCAGACAGCCCATAGGGATTAAGAAATCATCAACGAACTGGTGTCACCGGTGACGCATGGAATTGAGCCCACACAGCCCCTAGGGACTCAGCATTAATCAGTGAACTGCTGTCACGGGGGAAGCGTGGATTCGACAGCCCAAACAGCCCTAGGGACTCATAAATAATCAGCAAACTGCTGTCACGTGTGATGCGTGGATTCAACAGCCCAGACAGCCCCCAATGGAGTCACCAATCATCGACGAATTGCTGTCACGGGTGACGCGTGGATTCGACAGCCCACACAGCCCCTGGGACTCAGAAATGACCAACGAACTGCTGTCAAGGGTGACGCGTGGATTCGACAGCCCACAAAGCCACTAGGGTCTCAAAAATCATCAACGAACTGCTGTCACGGGTGACGCGTGGAATCGACAGCCCACACAACCCCCTAGGGTCTCAAAAATCATCAACGAACTGCTGTCACGGGTGACGCATGGATTCGAGATCCCACACAGCCCCTAGGAATTCAGCATTAGTCAGTGAACTGTTGTCACGTGTGACGCGTGGATTCGACAGCCCAAACAGCCCCTAGGGACTCATAAATAATCAGCAAACTGCTGTCACGTGTGACGCGTGGATTCAACAGCCCAGACAGCCCCCAATGGAGTCACCAATCATCGACGAACTGCTGTCACGGGCGACGCGTGGATTCTACAGCCCAGACAGCCCCAGGGGGTCATACATAAGCGACGAACTGCTGTCACAGGTGACGCATGGATTCGACAGCCCACACAGCCCATAGGGACTAAGAAATCATCAACGAACTTTTGTCACCGGTGCCGCGTGGAATCGACAGCCCACACAACCCTTAGGGACTCAGAAATGACCACCAAACTGCTGTCACGGGTGATGCGTGGATTCGACAAACCAGACAGCCCCTAGGGATTAAGAAATCATCAACGAACTGCTGTCACGGGTGACACGTGGATTTGACAGCCCGGATAGCCCCTAGGGACTAAGAAATCATCAAGGAACTGCTGTCACGGGTGACGCGTGGATTTGACAACCCAGATAGCCCTTAGGGACTAAGAAATCATCAACGAACTGCTGTCACCGGTGACGCGTGGAATCAACAGCCCACACATCCCCCTAGGGATTCAGAAATCATCACCGAACTTCTATCACCGGCAACGCCTGGATTCGACAGCCCAAACAACCCCTAGGGACCCATAAATAATCAGCGAACAGCTGTCACGGGTGACGCATTGATTCCACAGCCGACACAGCCCTAGGGACTCAGAAATGACCAACGAACTGCTGTCACGGGTGACGCGTGGATTCGACAGCCCAGACAGCCCCTAGGGATTAGGAAATCATCAATGAACTGCTGTCACCAGTGACGCGTGGATTCGACAGCCCAGAGAGCTCCTAGGGATTAGGAAATCATCAACGAACTGCTGTCACGGGTGACACGTGGATTCTACAGCCCAGACAGCCCTAGGGGGTCATACATAAGCGACGAACTGCTGTCACAGGTGACGCGTGGATTCGACAGTCTACACAGCCCATAGGGACTAAGAAATCATCAACGAACTGTTGTCACCGGTGAAGTGTGGAATCGACTGCCCAGACAGCCCCTAGGGACTCAGAAATCATCAACGGAATCGACAACCCCCAATGCCCTAGGACTTAGAAATCATCATCGAACTGCTGTCACCGGTGCCGCGTGGAATCGACAGCCCACACAACCCCTAGGGACTCCGAAATGACCACCGAACTGCTGTCACTGGTGACACGTGGATTCGACAGACCAGACAGCCCATAGGGATTAAGAAATCAGCAACGAACTATTGTCACCGGTGACGCATGGAATTGAGAGCCCACACAGCCCCTGGGACTCAGAAATGACCAACGAACTGCTGTCACGGGTGACGCGTGGATTCGACAGCCCAGACAGCCCCTAGGGATTAGGAAATCATCAATGAACTGCTGTCACCAGTGACGCGTGGATTCGACAGCCCAAACAGCCCCTACGGAGTCACAAATCATCAACGAACTGCTGTCACGGGTGACACGTGGATTCTACAGCCCAGACAGCCCTAGGGGGTCATACATAAGCGACGAACTGCTGTCACAGGTGACGCGTGGATTCGACAGCCCACACAGCCCATAGGGACTAAGAAATCATCAACGAACTGCTGTCACCGGTGAAGTGTGGAATCGACTGCCCAGACAGCCCCCTAGGGACTCAGAAATCATCAACGGAATCGACAGCCCCCAATGCCCTAGGACTTAGAAATCATCATCGAACTGCTGTCACCGGTGCCGCGTGGAATCGACAGCCCACACAACCCCTAGGGACTCCGAAATGACCACCGAACTGCTGTCACTGGTGACGCGTGGATTCGACAGACCAGACAGCCCATAGGGATTAAGAAATCAGCAACGAACTATTGTCACCGGTGACGCATGGAATTGAGAGCCCACACAGCCCCTGGACTCAGAAATGACCAACGAACTGCTGTCACGGGTGACGCGTGGATTCGACAGCCGAGACAGCCCCTAGGGATTAGGAAATCATCAATGAACTGCTGTCACCAGTGACGCGTGGATTCGACAGCCCAAACAGCCCCTACGGAGTCACAAATCATCAACGAACTGCTGTCACCGGTGAAGCGTGGAATCTACTGCCCAGACAGCCCTAGGGGGTCATACATAAGCGACGAACTGCTGTCACAGGTGACGCGTGGATTCGACAGCCCACACAGCCCCTAGGGACTCAGAAATCATAAACGAACTACTGTCATCGGTGACGCGTGGATTCGACAGCCCACACAGCCCACTAGGGACTCAGAAATCATCAACGGAAACGACCGCCCCCACTGCCATAGGGACTCAGAAATCATCGATGTACTGCTGTCACGGGGGACGCGTTGCTTCGACTGCCCCTATAGCCCCTAGGGACTCAGAAATCATCGACGAACTGCTGTCACGGGTGACCCGTGGATTCGACAGCCCAGACAGGCCCTAGGGACTAAGAAATCATCCGCGAACTACTGTCATCGGTGACGCGTGGATTCGACAGCCCACACAGCCCCCTAGGGACTCAGAAATCGTCAACGAACTACTGTCATCGGTGACGCGTGGATTAGACAGCCCACATAGCCCCTAGCGACTCAGAAATCATCACCGAACTGCTGTCACCGGCGACGCCTGGATTCGACAGCCCAAACAGCCCCTTGGGACTCATAAATTACCAGCGAACTGCTGTCATCGGTGACGCGTGTATTCGACAGCCCACACAGCCCCATAGAGACTCAGAAATCATGAACGGAAACGACAGCCCCCACTGCCATAAGAACTGAGAAATCATCGACGAACTGCTGTCACGGGGGACGCTTGGATTCGACTGCCCACCCAGCCCCTAGGAACTAAGAAATTATCGACGAACTGCTGTCACGGGTGACCCGTGGATTCGACAGCCTAGACAGGCCCTAGGGACTAAGAAATCATCCGCAAACTACTGTCAACGGTGACGCGTGGATTCGACAGCCCACACAGCCCCCTAGGGACTCAAAAATCATCAACGGAAACGACAGCCCCCACTGCCAAATGGACTCAGAAATCATCGACGAACTGCTGTCACGAGTGACGCGTGGATTTAACAGCCCACAAGACCTTTAGGGACTCAGAAATCATCACCAAACTGTTGTCACCGGCGACGCCTGGATTCGACAGCCCAAACAGCCCCTTGGGACTCATAAATGACCAGCGAACTGCTGTCATCGGTGTCGCGTGGATTCGACAGCCCACACAGCCCCCTAGGGACTCAGAAATCATGAACGGAAACGACAGCCCCCACTGCCATAGGGACTCAGAAATCATCGACGAACTGCTGTCACGGGGGACGCGTTGCTTCGACTGCCCCTACAGCCCCTAGGGACTCAGAAATCATCGACGAACTGCTGTCACGGGTGACCCGTGGATTCGACAGCCCAAACAGGCCCTAGGGACTAAGAAATCATCCGCGAAGTACTGTCATCGGTGACGCGGGGATTCGACAGCCCACACAGCCCGCTAGGGACTCAGAAATCATCAACGAACTACTGTCATCGGTGACGCGTGGATTCGACAGCCCACACAGCCCCCTAGGGACTCAGAAATCATCAACGGAAACGATAGCCCCCACTGCCAAATTGACTCAGAAATCATCGACGAACTGCTGTCACGGGTGACGCGTGGATTTAATAGCCCACACGACCATTAGGGACTCAGAAATCATCACCAAACTGCTGTCACCGGCGACGCCTGGATTCGACAGCCCAAACAGCCCCTTGGGACTCATAAATGACCAGCAAACTGCTGTCATTGGTGAAGCGTGGATTCCACAGCCAACACAGCCCCCTAGGGACTCAGAAATCATGAACGGAAACGACAGCCCCCACTGCCATAGGGACTCAGAAATCATCGACGAACTGCTGTCACGGGGGACGCATTGCTTCGACTGCCCCTACAGCCCCTAAGGACTCAGAAATCATCGACGAACTGCTGTCATGGGTGACCCGTGGATTCGACAGCCCAGACAGGCCCTAGGGACTAAGAAATCATCCGCGAATTACTGTCATCGGTGACGCGGGGATTCGACAGCACACACAGCCCCCTAGGGACTCAGAAATCATCAACGAACTACTGTCATCGGTGACGCGTGGATCCAACAGCCCACATAGCCCCCTAGGGACTTAGAAATCAGCGAAGAACTGCTGTTACGGGTGACGCGTTGATTCGACACCCCAGACAGCCCCTAAGGACTAAGAAATCATCCACGAACTCCTGTCATCGGTGACAAGTGGATTCGACGGCCCACACAGCCCCCTAGGGGCTCAAAAATCATCGACGAACTGCAGTCACTGGTGAAGCCTGGATTCCATAGCCTAGACAGCCCCTAGGGACTAAGAAATCATCCACGAACCACTCTCATCAGTGACGCGGAGATTCGACAGCCCACACAGCCCCCTAGGGACTCAGAAATCATCAACGAACTACTGTCATTGGTGACGCGTGGATTCCGCAGCCCACACAGCACCCTAGGGACTCAGAAATCATCAATGAAAACGACAGTCCCCACTGCCAAAGGGACTCATAAATCATCGACGAACTGCTGTCACGGGGAAGCGTGGATTCGACAGCCCACACAGCCTCCTAGGGACTCAAAAATCATCAACGAATTGCTGTCACGAGTGATGCGTGGATTCGACAGCCCAAACAGCCCTAGGGACTCATAAATCATCCGCGAACTACTGTCATCGGTGACGCGTGGATTCGACAGCCCACACAGCCCTCTAGGGACTCAAAAATCATCACCGAACTGCTGTCACTGGCGACGCCTAGATTCGACAGCACAAATAGCCCATAGGGACTCATAAATAATCAGAGAACTGCTGTCACGGGTGACACATGGATTCGACAGCCCACACAGCCCCTATGGACTCAGAAATGACCAACGAACTGCTGTCACTGGTAACGCGTGGATTCCACAGCCCACATAGCCCCTAGGCACTCATAAATAATCAGCGAACTGCTGTCAAGGGTGACGCGTGGATTCGACACCCGAGACAGCCTCTAGGGACTCAGAAATGACCAACGAACTACTGTCGCCGGCGACGCGTGGATTCCACAGCCCAGACAACCCCTAGGGACTCAGAAATCATTGACGAACTGCTGTCATCGGTGACGCGGGGATTGGACAGGCCACACAGCCCCCTAGGGACTCAGAAATCATCAACGAACTACTGTCATCGGTGACGCATGGATTCGACAGCCCACACAGCCCCCTAGGGACTCTAAATTCATCAACGGAAACGACAACCCCCACTGCCATAGGGACTTAGAAATCATCGATAAACTGCTGTAACGGGGGACGCGTGGATTCGGCTGCCCACACAACCCTTAGGGACTCAGAAATCATTACCGAACTGCTGTCACCGGCGACGCCTGGATTCGACAGCCCAAACAGCCCCTAGGGACTCATAAATGCCCAGCGAACTGCTATCACGGGTGACGCGTGGATTTGACAGCCCAGACAGCCCCTAGGGACTAAGAAATCATCCACGAACTTCTGTCATCGGTGACGCGTGGATTCGACAGCCCACACAGCCCCCTAGGGACTCAGAAATCATCAACGAACTGCTGTCACGGGTGACGCGTGGATTCGACAGCCCACATAGCCCCAGGGACTAAGAAATGACCAACGAACTGCTGTCACCGGTGACGCGTGGATTCGACAGCCAGACAGCCCCTAGGGATTAAGAAATCAGCAACGAACTGCTGTCACCGGTGACGCATGGATTCGAGAGCCAGACAGCCTCTAGGGACTCAGAAATCATCGACGAACTGCTATCACCGGTGACGCGTGGATTCGAGAGCCCAAACAGCCCCTTGGGACTCATAAATGACCAGCGAACTACTGTCACGGGTGACGCGTGGATTCGACAGCCCAGACAGCCCCTAGGGACTAAACAATCATCCATGAACTTCTGTCATCGGTGACACGTGGATTCCACAGCCCACACAGCCCCCTAGGGACTTAGAAATCAGCGAAGAACTGCTGTCACGGGTGACGCGTGGATTCGACAGCCCACACAGCCCCAGGGACTAAGAAATGACCAACGAACTGCTGTCATGGGTGACGCGTGGATTCGACAGCCCACACAGCCCCCTAGGGACTCAGAAATCATCAACGAAAACGACAGCCCCCACTGCCATAGGGACTGAGAAATCATCGACGAACTGATATCACGGGGGACGCGTGGATTCGACTGCCCACACAGCCTAGGGACTCAGAAATCATCACCGAACTGCTGTCACCGGTAACGCCTGGATTCGACAGCCCAAACAGCCCTTAGGGACTCATAAATAATCTGCGAACTGCTGTCACGGGTGACGCATGGATTCGACAACCCACACAGCCCCTTGGGACTCAGAAATGCCCAACGAACTGCTGTCACGGGTGACGCGTGGATTCGACAGCCCAGACACCCCCTAGGGACTAAGAAATCAGCGACGAACTGCTGTCATGGGTGACGCGTGGATTCGACAGCCCACACAGCCCCCTATGGACTCAGAAATCATCAACGAACTACTGTCATCGGTGAAGCGTGGATTCGACAGCCCACACAGCCCCCTAGAGACTCAGAAATCAGCGACGAAATGCTGTCACGGGTGACGCGTGGATTCGACAGCCAGACAGCCCCTAGGGATTAAGAAATCAGCAACGAAAACGACAGCCCCCACTGCCATAGGGACTGAGAAATCATCGACGAACTGCTATCACGGGGGACGCGTGGATTCGATTGCCCACACAGCCTAGAGACTCAGAAATCATCACCGAACTGCTGTCACCGGCAACGCCTGGATTCGACAGCCCAAACAGCCCCTAGGGACTCATAAATAATCTGCGAACTGCTGTCACGGGTGACGCATGGATTCGACAACCCACACAGCCCCTTGGGACTCAGAAATGCCCAACGAACTGCTATCACGGGTAACGCGTGGATTCGACAGCCCACACACCCCCTAGGGACTAAGAAATGAGCGACGAACTACTGTCATGGGTGACGCGTGGATTCGACAGCCCACACAGCCCCTAGGGACTAAGAAATGACCAACGAACTGCTCTCACCGGTGACGCGTGGATTCGACAGCCCAGACAGCCCCTAGGGATTAAGAAATCAGCAATGAACCGCTGTCACCGGTACTCTGATCTCTAGCGACGACACCTCCGCCTCATCGAGTAGCGATTCCACAATTACTCCAAGGAAAACGACCTCCGAAAACTCCTGTAAAAATTTGAGCGCGATCCAACGGTAGGATCAAAAATTATGGCCCTTTCGAATCGGTACACTGGTCTCGACCGCCGACACCTCCGTCTCACTGAGTAGCGATTCCACATCTACTACAAGGAAAATGGCCTCCAGAAACTCCTGTAAAAATTTGAAGGCGATCCAAAGGTCAGATCAAAAGTTATGGCCCTTTCGAATCGGCACTCTGGTCTCGAGCGACGAGACCGCCGCCTCACCGAGTAGCGATTCCACATCTACTACAAGGAAAACAGCTTCCGAAAACTCCTGTAAAAATTTGAGGGCGATCCAACGGTTGGATCAAAAGTTATGGCCCTTTCGAACCAGTACTATTGTCTCAAGCGACGATACCTCCGACTCACCGAGTAGCTATTCCACATCTACTACAAGGAAAACGGCTTCCGGAAACTCCTGTAAAAAATTAAGGGCGATCCAACGGTCGGATCAACAGTTATGGCCTTTCGAACCGGTACTCTAGTCTCGACCGTCGAGACCTCCGCCTCACCGAGTAGCTATTCCACATCTACTACAAGGAAAACGGCTTCCGCAAACTCCTGTAAAAATTTGAGGGCGATCCAACAGTCGGATCAAAAGTTATGGTACTTTCGAACCGGTACTCTAGTCTCGACCGTCGAGACCTCCGCCTCGTCGAGTAGCGATTCCACATGTACTCCAAGAAAAACGGCTTCCGGAAACTCCTCTAAAAATTTGAAGGCGATCTAACGGTCGGATCAAAAGTTATGGCCCTTTCGAACCTATACTCTGGTCTCGAGCGACGATACCTCCGACTCACCGAGTAGCTATTCCACATCTACTACAAGGAAAACGGCTTCCGCAAACTCCTGTAAAAATTTGAGGGCAATCCAACAGTCGGATCAAAAGTTATGGCCCTTTCGAACCGGTACTCTAGTCTCGACCGTCGAGACCTCCGCCTCGTCGAGTAGCGATTCCACATGTACTCTAAGAAAAATGGCTTCCGGAAACTCCTCTAAAAATTTGAAGGCGATCTAACGGTCGGATCAAAAGTTATGGCCCTTTTGAACCAGTACTATTGTCTCAAGCGACGATACCTCCGACTCACCGAGTAGCTATTCCACATCTACTACAAGGAAAACGGCTTCCGGAAACTCCTGTAAAAAATTGAGGGCGATCCAACGGTCGGATCAACAGTTATGGCCTTTCGAACCGGTACTCTGGTCTGCAGCGACGAGACCTCCGTCTCACCGAGTAGCGATTCCACATGTGCTCCAATGAAAACGGCTTCCGGAAACTCCTGTAAAAATTTGAGGGCGATCCAATGGTCGGATCAACAGTTATGGCCCTTTCGAACCCGTACTCTGGTCTCGAGTATCGAGACCTGTGCCTCATCGAGTACCGATTCCACATGTACTCCAAGAAAAACGGCTTCCGGAAACTCCTGTAAAAATTTGAGGGCGATCCAACGGTCGGTTCAAAAGTTATTGCCCTTTCGAACCTGTACTTTATTATCGAGCGACGATACCTCCGACACACCGAGTAGCTATTCCACATCTACTACAAGGAAAACGGCTTCTGCAAACTCCTGTAAAAATTTGAGGCCGATCCAACGGTCGGATCAAAAGTTATGGCCCTTTCGAACCGGTACTCTGATCTCGAGCGTCGAGACCTCCGCCTCGTCGAGTAGCGATTCTACATGTACTCCAAGAAAAACGGCTTCCGAAAACTCCTGTAAAAATTTGAGGGCGATCCAACGGTCGGATCAAAAGTTATTGCCCTTTCGAAGCTGTACTCTGGTCTCGAGCGAGGAGACCTCCGACTCATCGAGTAGCGATTCCACATCTACTACAAGGAAAACGGCTTCCGAAAATCCTGTAAAAATTTGAGGGCGATCCAACGGTCGGATCAAGAGTTATGGCCCTTTCGAACCGGTACTCTGGTCTCGAGCGTCGAGACCTCCGCCTCATCGAGTAGCGATTCCACATGTACTCCAAGAAAAACGGCTTCCGGAAACTCCTGTAAAAAATTGAGGGCGATCCAACGGTCGGATCAATAGTTATGGCCTTTCAAACCGGTACTCTGGTCTGCAGCGACGAGAACTCCATCTCACCGAGTAGCGATTCCACATGTGCTCCAATGAAAACGGCTTCCGGAAACTCCTGTAAAAATTCGAGGGCGATACAACGGTCGGATCAAAAGTTATGGCCCTTTCGAACCGTACTCTAGTCCCGAGCGCCGAGACCTCCACCTCACCGAGTAGCGATTCCACATCTACTCCAAGGAAAACGACCTCCGGAAACTCCTGTAAAAATTTAAGCGCGATCCAACGGTCGGATCAAAAATTATGGCCCTTTCGAACCGGTACACTGGTCTCGACCGCCGACACCTCCGTCTCACTGAGTAGCGATTCCACATCTACTACAAGGAAAACGGCCTCCAGAAACTCCTGTAAAAATTTGAAGGCGATCCAAAGGTCAGATCAAAAGTTATGGCCCTTTCAAATCGGCACTCTGGTCTCGAGCGACGAGACCGCCGCCTCACCGAGTAGCGATTCCACATCTACTACAAGGAAAATGGCGTCCGGAAACTCCTGTAAAATTTGAGGGCGATCGAAAGGTCGGATCAAAAGTTATGGCCCTTTCGAACCGGTACTCTGGTCTCGAGCGACGAGACCGCCGCCTCACCGACTAGCGATTCCACAGCTACTGGAAGGAAAACGTCTTCCGGAAACTCCTTTAAAAATTTGAGGGCGATCCAACGGTCGGATCCAAAGTTATGGCCCTTTCGAACTGGTACGCTGGTCTCGAACGCTGACACCTCCGCCTCACCTAGTTGCGATTCCACATCTACTACAAGGAAAACGGCCTCCGGAAACTCCTGTAAAAATTTGAAGGCGATCCAAAGCTCGAATCAAAAGTTATGGCCCTTTCGAACCGGTACTCTGGTCTCGAGCGACGAGACCTCAGCCTCACCGAGTAGCGATTCCTCATCTACTACAAGAAAAACGGCCTCCGGAAACTCCTGTAAAAATTTGAAGGCGATCCAAAGTTCGGATCAAAAGTTATGGCCCATTCGAACCGGTACGCTGGTCTCGAGCGCAAAGACCTCCGCCTCACCGAGTAGTGATTCCACATCTACTCCAAGGAAAACAGCCTCCGTAAACTCCTGTAAAAATTTAAGGGCGATCCAACGGTCGGATCAAAAGTTATGGCCCTTTCGAACCGGTACTCTAGTCTCGAGCGACGAGACCTCCGCCTCACCGAGTAGCGATTCCACTTCTACTACAAGGAAAACAGCCTCCGAAACTACTGTAAAAATTTGAAGGCGATCCAAAGTTCGAATCAAAAGTTATGGCCCTATCGAACCGGTACGCTGGTCTCGAACGCCGACACCTCCGCCTCACCGAGTAGCAATTCCACATCTACTACAAGGAAAACGGCGTCCGAAAACTCCTGTAAAAATTTGAGGGCGATTCAAAGGTCGGATCAAAAGTTATGGCCCTTTCGAACTGGTACTCTGGTCTCGAGCGACGAGACCTCCGCCTCACCGAGTAGCGATTCCACATCTACAACAAGGAAAACGGCCTCCGGAAACTCCTGTAAAAATTTGAAGGTGATCCAAAGTTCGGATCAAAAGTTATGGCCCTATCGAACCGGTACGCTGGTCTCGAACACCGACACCTCCGCCTCACCGAGTAGCGATTCCACATCTACTCCAAGGAAAACGGCTTCTGGAAACTCCTTTTAAAATGTGAGGGCGATCCAACGGTCGGATCCAAAGTTATGGCCCTTTCGAACCGGTACGCTGGTCTCGAGCGCAAAGACCTCCGCCTCACCAAGTAGGGATTCCACATCTACTTCAAGGAAAACGGCGTCCGGAAACTCGTGTAAAAATGTGAGGGCGATCCAACGGTCGGATCCAAAGTTATGGCCCTTTCGAACCGGTAAGCTGGTCTCGAGCGCAAAGACCTCCGCCTCATCGAGTAGCGATTCCACATCTACTACAAGGAAAATGGCCTCCGGAAACTCTTGTTGAAATTTGATGGCAATCTAACGGTCGGATCAGAAGTTATGGCCCTTTCGAACTGGTACTCTGGTCTCGAGTGACGAGACCTCCTCCTCACCGAGTAGCGATTCCATAATTACTCCAAGGAAAACAGCTTCCGGAAACTCCTGTAAAAATTTGAGGGCGATCCAAAGGTCGGATCAAAAGTTATAGCCCTTTCAAACCAGTACGCTGGTCTCGAACGTCGACACCTCAGCCTCACCGAGTAGCGATTCCACATCTACTACAAGTAAAACGGCCTCCGGAAACACCTCTAAAAATTTGAGGGCGATCCAACGGTCGGATCACAAGTTATGGCACTTTCAAACCGATACTCTGGTCTGGAACGATGAGACCTCCGCCTCACCGAGTAGTGATTCCACATCTACTACAAGGAAAACGGCCTCCGGAAACTCATGTAAAAATTTGAGGGCGATCCAAAGGTCGCATCAAAAGTTATGGCCCTTTCAAACCGGTACTCTAGTCTCGAGCGACGAGACCTCAACCTCACCGAGTAGCGATTCCTCATCTACTACAAGGAAAACGGCCTCCGGAAACTCCTGTAAAAATTTGATGGCGATCCAAAGTTCGGATCAAAAGTTATGGCCCTTTCGAACCGGTACGCTGGTCTCGAGCGCAAAGACCTCCGCTTCACCGAGTAGGGATTCCACATCTACTCCAAGGAAAACAGCCTCCGTAAACTACTGTAAAAATTTAAGGGCGATCCAACAGTCGGATCAAAAGTTATGGCCCTTTCGAACCGGTACTCTGGTCTGGA
>Ga0325411_1004670_pt1 | contig 15305 bp, 6 predicted proteins | sample PopdelMetagenome_13_FD_206181 | JGI IMG/M metagenome (GOLD analysis project Ga0325411, IMG submission 206181) | Populus deltoides microbial communities from Bellville, Georgia, United States - Xylem-PdIQD-R4 | ecosystem: Host-associated > Plants > Phyllosphere > Stem > Wood/Secondary xylem... | reverse complement strand
TAGGAAGTCTGTTAAGTAAAATGCCTATATAAAGGCTTGTAGCTGCTGCATTAATTATCATCCATCAATAAAGTGTGTTTTTCTTTCTTTAATTGTTTGTCTTTCTGAATATCAAAAGTTCAACAATACCTTCCTGCATTGAATTTACTTCACGTATTGCCTTTTCAACTCTTTGCAGCCACTCATTTAACTTGTTTTGTTGCTATTTTATCATTTCGATCAGCCAACTCAAGCTCATGTTTCAGTCTTTTCCTCTGATCAGGTAGATTATCTATTTCTTTCTCGAAGGTGTCAACATTTGATTGGAATCTAACAGTATTGTAAATGTAAGAGAAGACAGAGCCGTTTAGAAGGCGGCCAGTTTCCAACTATAGTGAACTCACAATCGAAGCAACACCATGGCAAAACGTTTGGTGAACAGGATGCCAAATCCTTGAGGAAAAAAAAAAAAAAATTCAAAGGCAAGGAACTACTGAAACTACAAAAGTGTTTATGGGATTAATGATCTTAATTTTGAAGGTAGACCACTGTGACCAAGACTTTTTTTTCTCTTTGGGCTGTATGCTGAATTGGTCAATGTTATGATATGGCATAGACTAATGAAGAAGATAAGCAGAAATTCCATATGCAGAGAATATTTGAAGGCAATGTTTACTGAAGGCAATTTCATTATTTATCTTTCTACTTCTTACAGCATTAGTTTCTCTTCAGGGTTTCCCAACAGAAGGCTGCCCACTTTCTTTATCTTGCAGCTTCTTACACGAAAAAATTGAGAAACGAAGAAGGAAGAAAAGGGAAAAGAATATTTGACAGCCATACAACGAACCCTTTTTTGGTGGAGGGGAGTATTGAACTTCACATCAAGATTGCTTACCAACTTCTCTCGGGTGTTTCTGGTTCTTCAGCCCTATAAACATTAAGAATAATCCAAAATGTAGTTAGGAGAAGGATAATTAGGAAACAACATTCTTCTTAAAGATACTAAAACAATCTATAATCAGCAAAAATAGTTTCAGAACAGGAAACAAGGAAAAAAGCTGTTTCAGATGTAAAATGATCGACCTCTCTTCTTTTCCGAGTGATGTTGAGACTGCACATGCTTGGAATCGTCGCTGAACAAGCGATTTAATCTCATAATCTTGCCATGTGATATTATTCCACCATTCCAGCGCTCCTCTTATTTCTTTAATAGCTGCAGCGTTGTAGGCTGTGATAGGAAGCTTCACCAACAATGAGCAGTTGCTAACCCCAATCCTCTCCAGAACCGGCAAATGTACTGTTCTTGTGCAGACACCCTTCAGATTGACCATATCCCACATTTCTATTATTTTTAACTTTGGAAGCTCTGAATTAGAAGCAGATCCAGCTATAAGACGTTTGATCCTTCTGCATTCACCTACCTTAATCTCTTCAAGGTTTTTTAGCTGTCGAAGAAAAGAAAAGGATATCAGCTGCTTCTCCAGTCTTCCGCAATCTACCACTTCTAAAGTCTTCAACATGCCGAGGCAGCCTCTTTTAGGGACAATTCCTTCCAAAATAGCTGACAGATTTTTCAAGCGTCTAAGTTTCAAATGCTCCAAATTAGGTAACATGCTTCTCAGGATAGTCTCCCCATTTATCAAACTTGTGATCCAATCACAACTTGATATCGTCAGAGACTTTAAGCCTGATAGGCCATGCAAATTATGCCTGACAATTACTTCAGATAAATTATCCATGCCTCCACAATTTACAAGGTCCAGTGCACTTGCATTGCAGAATAATCCTTCGAGCCCTCCTGTCATCAGATCAACCCCTCTAAGAATGACCCTCTTCTCATCATGTTGAGTAGGCGGATAATTTGAATGACAGCTCCTTGGACTAATCCTTATGTTGAACTTCCTCAAACGTTTCAACCAGTCACTTTCTAGGGTAAGGCAATTGGCAGAGTCTAGCCTCAGGTGAAGAACTGAAAGTTTCTGCAACGATAGTAACTCGTCAAATGCTGCTCTTGGTTCTCCTACGTTACCCATAGCATACCATTTATATGCACTGGAAGACATGTCCAAGGCCTCAAGGCTAGATAATCCCCGAAGTGTTCCAGTTTCGATGTTTTCTAAGTAAAGGGTGTGAGACAAGTTTAAATATCTGAGATTACCAAGCATACCCCTTTTCCAGGGTAGTTCTCGCAGCCGTGTGCCAGAGAGATCAAGCATTTGGAGTTCGCAAAGATCTCCAAATAGGGGTAGTTTTTCTAGATAACAGCAGTCTCTTACAAGAAAGGCCCTGAGCTGGACTAGATGAAGTAGGGTAGAAGGCAATGATTTAATTAGAGTGCCACTTAAATTCAGGACTCTAAGTGCTCTTACTTCTCGAAATAAGTTATCAGGTATTTTCTCTAGAGGATTACCCTGGAGAAGTAACACGGTCATCCTGGAGCATCTAAACAGTTGGCTAGGAATCCTTGTAATGTTGCAGTTCATAAATGAAATCCTTGTGAGAGATTTCTGCAACTTCTGTGGTATGACAGACACTGAAGTACCTGCTTGGCAAAAGAATCCTGTTTCTATTGAAGTCCATATGGCCATATCCCTCGCCAAACCATGCATCCTTACAGTTCCAACGCCTTCACCTTGTTCTAGCATGCAAGAATCCTTCAAATTTTCAATCAAAGAAATCCCATAATTGAATGACTGCTCAAGAGTTTGATGGTCATCAATTAAGCCATCAGCAATCCAGCATTGTATCACTTCATTTGCTTCAATTGAAAAGTTTTCTGGGTATAAAGAGCAGTACAAAAAGCACCACCGATGAATCTTACTTGGTAACGAGATGTAACTCAGATTCAATGGCAGATAAACTTCTTCCATAACACTTCTGACATGAAGCGTTGAATGTTGCAATTGGCAAAGCACGTTCTCCCAGAGCTCAACCATGTTTTTGCTCCTCATCGAACTCCCCATGGTCTTGATTGCCAATGGCAACCCACAACATCTTCTAGCTATTGCTCTTGCTAGAGGATTTATTACTTCCAACTCAACCACATCTCCTGCGCTTTCTGCAAACAAATTCCAAGCTGCTGCTTCATTCAAAACATCCATTTTGATGTTTACAGTGGTCATCATTCCCCTGCACACATCAAGATTTCTTGTTGTCAATAGTATCTTGCACTCGGCATGTTCATCATCTTGTGGAATACCCACAATGTCCAGATCAAGTTTCTCCCAGACATCATCAAGAATGAGAAGAAACCTCGTCTTCATCAAAGTTTCATGCAGTTTTATAGCTCTTCCTTCTGTGCTCTCTCCAACGTCAAATTCTAAATTCAATCTCTCAGCAATTCGAGATTGAACCCTTCTCAAGTCCAAGTCCTTCGAAACTGTGACCCAAATGACTACGTCGAATGACTGCATAAAGGGAGGGGACTCAAGAAGGTTATTGAAGTTTTTTACTAGTGTAGTCTTTCCGATTCCCCCCATCCCCCATACAGCAATCCTTTTGATGGCACCATCATTCAAGCATCGCAGAAGCTCCTCTAACATTTCTTCTGCTGCTTTCTGACCTGCAAGAGATGGTGCTGTCATATTTTCCACTGGTTTTATTGGAGGCTTTCTGTCAAGCACCATGATATGCAAAGTGCATGAATCAATAAGAAGTTGTTTAACCTCTCCACACTTCTTTTTCGCCGTTTTTCTGAGTCGAAGACCGGAATGCATACAACAGTCTAGATTGCTTCCGCAGACAGAAGAATTGCCAGCATCCTCCATCATCAACTGCACATCATGCTCAATTTCCTCCACCCTTTTTATCCAATTCAAAGCTTGCGATGTTGGATTCTTCCCTTCTGTTATGGCTAGCCTAATATCTTCTTCTAACTCGTTCTTTCGGCTAATGAGTTTTTGTATTTCACTCTGCAGTGATTTCATATTACCATGGAGACTTACAAGGGTGGAAATCTTTCTAAAAAGAAAGATGGACATACATTGAGTAACTTCAGCAACAAATGCAACCACGATTTCCATGGCAAGTAAGGATAGGTCCAAGAGCTGAAGATGAAAAGACTACTTATAGGCTTGTGGCCAAGACAAAACCAAAGGGTTTGGTTAAGACAACAAGAACAAGGTTTACTCGAGCTTGTCACCACCTTATAACATTCCAAAAGAAGAAATTTCCACAAGCAGTTCTCTTCCGGCTTCGTAGAGTTCGTTACATGGTTATTAGCTACCAAATAAAGAAATCTTTGGAGTATTCATCCTCTGCAGGAAACACTCATATAAACCTTTTGTACTGACATGGACCAACCTAGATGCAATGGTCTAGGCGCAGGTATCTTTTAAAATCCCTGACTGCTCATCAGCACCAGAGATTGGTCAGCATGCTAGTTCCTAGATTATTATATTGTAAATATATGCATATCCCAAGAAATCAGATTGTTAGTGAATAGCATATTTGTCATTTTTTAGTGTTTCCCTGTATAGATAGCAAGCAATTCGCTGCGGCCTAGACAATTTTTTCAACAGCGTAAAAAAGAACATTCTAGTGTTATTATTGGATTTTAAAGAATAATAATAAATAAAATTCACAACTCGATATTATAGAAATAAAACTAAAAAATACTGATAGTCAATTGAATAGAATTAAAATGTAGAAGAATAAAATTAGAAAAAAATCAATGAAAAAAAATATTAAAAAATAAAATACCGGCAAAACCAAGTGATGTTATCAAAATCGGCAAGCAAAACCAAACGGGTCATCATTATTTAATAGGTGGCTTGTGCAATGCCGCAAACCTATCATTTTTTTTTATCACAGAAAAGATATCGAGATGATGTAAATTTTTTTAAAACAGAACAAAATCCAAGATTATGATCATTGATTCGAGATCCAAAAATATTAAAGAGCAATGAAAAAAATAGTCGAGCCAAACCTAGTGAACTTGCTGAATTTATGATTCGAGACATGATACTAGGATAACTCAATAGAAAAAAAGGTAAATAAATAAAGAATACTAATTTAAAAAAAAATTTAAAAAACAAAATTCCATCACATATTGCATTAAATTAAATGCTAGGGATGCAATCAATAAATTTAATTTAATAAAAAAACCAAACTAGGGCCTACCATATTTTTCACTAGAGAAAAAATATCAAAATGATGCAAACCTTGTAAACTCGAGTTAAACTCTCAAACTCGCAATCCATTAAATTTTTGACCCGGGCTCAACACCTAAAAATATTAAATGTTCGATGATGAAATCAATTAATTCAATTCAATTCAAAAACAAAATTCCTTTAGAAATTGAATCTAAATTTAACAAAGACAAAAAAAAAAACAACTAAAAGTAAGGTGAAATATATATATTATTTTAAAATTGACCATGAAAATCTCATAAAAAATGAATAAAAAAATAACATAATGGTAAAGGATGAAAAAATATAATTTAAAAAAGCAAAAAAACCATGAAACCCATATTCGTGTCAACTTTGTAAATTAGAGTTAGTCTCTTAAGCTTATAAACTGTTAAATTCTAGATTTAGACTAAACTAAGAAGCTTAACACAAATCCAATTAAATGTTGGAGTATGAAATAAAAAAACAATCTAAAATAATCTTGCAAGGTAAAAAAAAATACAATAATAAAAAAGATTAGATTTAACAGGATAAAAAACAAAAAAAATAATGAAATTGCTAAAAAAATTGCAAAAACTATTTTAAAAAATAGCAATAAAAAGAATAGGAACCAAATCTGATAGGTAAAAAAATCTATTGGGGTTGAACTTATAAAATATCTTAATTTAATAAAGAGAACAACGATGAAATTGAAAAATCCCCTTAATTCCATAAATTTTTTAAAATTTTAAAAACTATAATAAAAAGAATACAGATGAAATCTTAAGTATAACAAATCTTAGGGGTTGATTTGATTTTTTTAAAGGCAACACAAAAATCAACTAGGAGAGAATGAAAAAAAAAGGCTATATGTACCACTCTGGCCACCACCAAGATAGACACACTATTTTTTCATGGGGGGAACGTTGAGATACCTGACTAGAAAGGTAACCATGCGCAAAGATAACCATGCGCAAAGAAAGGTAGAAACAATGACAACACTCAATGGTCAATAATTTAATGGAAAATGATAAAACTGAGTAAAAAATCAATTTAAAAAAAAAAACCAAGTCAACCCATATTAACCCGACCAACCTGCAACCCGAGATATGAGATGGGAATAACCCCATAAAAAGAAAAGCTGAACAAATCACAAATATCATAGCCCAATAAATCAATGTCAAATGATAAAAAAAAAACAAATTCTAAAAAGGATTTTTAAAAAAATACTAATCTAGAACCAGGTAAATCATTGAAACTGGTGGACCGAGTCATGAGAATGAGACAACCCTGTAAAAGGCAGAAATAATCATAAAACAAAATCCTCAATTATTTATATAAAAAAACAATGAAGACCAAATCTTGCACTAAAAATAATTGAAAAAAACTAATCAGGGACTAAATTGAAAACAAAATAAATAAAGAAAAAGATAGAAAAAGAGTTATGAAAAAAATGAGGAACAAAATTTGAAAAAAATGAATTAAAATTCTAAAGGATAAAATCAAAAAAATAAAATAAATACAAAGGATGAAAAAACAGCAATCAAAAGAACGAGAACCAAAATGTAAACAAAAAAAAAATAAATTAAATATAGAGAGGGATGAAATTAAAAAAATAAACTTAAAAAACCATTAAAATTAAAGAAAATAGAAATCAAAAGAATAAGGACTAAACCTAAAACAAATACAAAATGAAGGACAAAACTAATTTTTTAAAGGCCTAACATGAAAACCAAGATCTACGAGAGAGAAATGAAAGGTAGGAGAAAAAACCCCATTGTTGTTGAATCGTCGCCGACCTTGGTGAGCGCGCCACCTTAACAGCTGTGCCACATCCTGGTGCATCGGATGAGACGACGATCAATATTTTTTTGCCACTGTAATTGTCTAAAGTCATTTTTTAAATCCAAAAAGTCAAAGGTTAACTTTATAATTTTTCTATACAAAAAGAATGCAAAGATAAATAAACCCTTTCCTACAAGGCCATTTTTTCTAAGCTAAGGATATAAACATTATTTTACTGTATAAATTAAAAGAAAAGGACAAAAAAAACCTTTAATAGAAGACCAAATTTTTTTTTTTTCAGATTTCAAGGACAAAAGAGTATTTTTATTGTGCATTATAAAGTTGAACAACAATTTTGCCCTCGATCAATTCTCAAATCACATTTGGGTCCCATGAAAAATATAATTTTGCCCTCAGTGCCAAGGCAATTGTTAAGAGCAATGAAGGATAAAATTATCATTACACTGCTTGAATCCACAATGATTCCCCTTACATTCTACAGTAATTTACTGAGGCCTTTTAGTTTTAGTTTTTTGTTAACAATATGGATCTCATTATTACAATCACTTTTTTTTCTGTTCCCGATAGCCCAACCTTTATATTGTAAATGTTTTTTTTTTAATTGCTTGGTTTCTAATAGTATAGCGCCATATCTCCACATTCTATATGTAAATCATTGTATAATTATTAGAAACATATGTTTAGATTTTATTCTTGGGATCTTGTCTCATTTCCTTATGTATTATATACCTATTATAACCATGAATGTAAGATATACATAAAAAAAATCTTCAACTTTACATGGTATTAGAGTTGACTTCTCTGTATACGTTCTTCAACATAATTTGTTTCTTCTTATAGCCATGTCCAATACCCCATCTTAGGAAGCCCATCTTCATCAATTTCGAATGTATCCTCTCTATATATCCTTCATTCCACTGATCACCCAGGTGTCATCCTAGTCTCCATCATTTTTAATGGTGACAACTATCCTACTTGGAAGTGGGCCATGAAAATAGCATTGAATGCCAAAAACAAATTGAGTTTCGTTAATAGTGCCCTCTCAAACCAACGTCCTCCATAATAGAAATCTAACTATGGGAATGTTGTAGTGACATGGTCTTGGCATGGATTCTCAACTCCATTGATAAATCCATTGTTAATAGTCTGATTTATGATGATTGTCATGTGATGTATGGTTCAATCTTGAGGATTGTTTCTTCTAAAACAATAATCCTAGAATTTTCAAATTGAAGCGTGACATTGCTACTCTCATTCAAGGCTCTATGACCATCTCTACATATTTTACCACATTCAATGGCCATTGGGATGAACTTGCCATGCTCACTCCCACACCAAAATGCACTTGTGGTGTCCTAAAAGAATTAACCTATATGCAAGACATTGAATGGGTTTTTTGAATTTTTTATGGGGTTACATGACTTTTATGCTTCAATTCGTAGCCAGATTTTAGTCATGGATCCTTTACCCCTTCTTACAAAAGTTTATTTGATTTTACATTAAAAGGAAGAGCGACGCCTCTTTTATATCTCTAGTGTTCCAACTGAAGCTGCTACTATGGTAGTTCCCTATCCCTTCTCTTATTATTCTGATAATAAGGGAAGAGGACGTGGTCGTTGAAAATCCCACTATTATAAGCTGTATGGTTATCCCAAAAACAAGTCTTAATATCGTGAAACATCTAATAGACAATCTGGTTCATCAATATCAGTGAATAATGTCACTAGTCATTTAACCTCTTTTGAGATTATTATTCCTGGCCTTACTAGTGACCAATGCAATCGACTCTTAGATCTTCTATGACCATCAAACACTAACTCTACCAATTTTACTAGTAATCTTGCCTCTTGCTATATTGCTTCTTTCCCTAATCATGAATGGATTATTGATTCTGGCACCTCAGATCATATAACTTTAAATTTGTCATCATTTTATAATGTTCAACCCCTCCATCAACCATGTCCCATTAAATTTCCAAATAATGATATTGTTTATATAACTCATACTGATATACTACATGTTTCCCCTAATATCTCTTTTTCTAATGTCTATATGTGCATTCATTTAAATTTAATCTATTGTCCATTAGCAAACTCACCACTACTCTCAATTGTGTTGCCATATTTTTTTCAACCTTTTGTGTTTTTCAGGACCTATTAACAAGGAAGCTGATTGGAACGAGTGAAGTACGAGATGAACTTTATCATTATAAACCTTTCTCTGCCTCAATTTTCCATTATTAAAATGTTATTGACTCCATTATTTGGCATCAATGACTTGGTCACCCTTTTACTTCATGTATTCCAAAAACTTTACATATTTCTAATCAACATTTGGCTTGTGATATATGTGCTAAAGCAAACACACTGGTCTGCCTTTTTTTTTTTGAATACAAATAAAGCACATTTTGTTTCAATCAAATTTATTGTGATATATAAGGAGGTTATCTTACCGCTTCACATTCATGAACATATTATTTTTTAACAATCATGGATGACTACTCACGTACTACATGAGTTTATCTTATGCATATGAAATCTTGTACTTTTACTTGCCTTTAATTTTTTTTTTGCCATGGTTAAAACTTAATTCAATTTCATTATTCAACATGTGCACACTAATAATGGTCAAGAATTTATGTTCAATAAACTTCAAACCTTTTTTCACGATCATAACATTTTTCACAAACATATATATGTTGATGAGGAAATTTATATGACTCCCCCACCAGGTTGTTGCACACTAAAGAAGACTCCTATTTGTTATCTTCAGAAATTAATTTGTGGCCTAAGCAAGCATCTCGCAATGGTTCTTTAAATTATGTTTTGTTTTGTTTGTTGAGGGCTTCACCCAATCTCAGGCTGATCACTTTCTCTTCAAACACTTTCAGGGTCAGTCTTTTACTTTCATATTGGTTTATGTTGATGACATTCTCCTGACATGCAATGATCTTTCTGCTATTAACAATTTCAAGACCATGCTCGCTCATCATTTTAAAATCAAGGATCTTGGCAAAATAAAATATTTTCTCAGGCTTAAAATTGCTCATTCTCTCACTGGTATATTCCTTAATCAACACAAATATGCTCTTGACATCCTTACTGATAACAGTTATCTTGGTACTCCGTCCTACTTAATTTTCCTTGGAACAAAACTTTAAGCTTAATAATACTAATGGTGATCCCTTTTCTTATCCAAGCTCTTTTCAACGATTTATTGGGTGTTTGATATATCTCACCATAACTTGTCCTGACATTGTGTTTCCAGTAAACATTTTGAGCCAATTTATGCATTAGTCGAGGCAACCACATTATGATGTTGTTGTTCGCGTTCTTCGTTACATTAAGAGTATGTTTGGTATTGTGGTAGCTGTTGTGGTTGTGGTTTGAAAAAAGTTGTTTTATAAAAAGTACTTTTAGTTGAAGTTGGTTTGAAAAAATAGGTGTTTGGTTAAAACTGTGGTTGAAATTGAGGTTGAATAAAAAGTAGTTTAATGTGTTTGGTTAAGAATGCTTTTGAAATTGAGGTTGTAAAATAATTTTTAAAAATATATATTAATATTGATAGTTTTTAATTTAAATATTATATATTTAACTATTACTATTATATCATGAAATAAATAATATTTTGTATAAAATATTTTTTATTGTTCCATTAAATTTTTTAAGAGCGTAACAACATAGATAAAATATAATCAGGAATAAAATTAGGATTGCGATCAAATTCTGCAAATATTACATCATCAAGCGATCTCCGTCTAATTTATAGTATCATTGAATAATGTTTAACATTAGTTTTTCGAATAAAACACAATTAAAAATTAAAAATGTTTTTTTTTTATTTTGTTAGATCGGACCCGGTTCAATGCATTTTTAGCGTTGAACCGGACCGATCCGGCCGAAACAGTGGAGCATGCTCCACTGTTCATGGAAGAAACCCATGAACAAGAAAACCCATGCTCCACTGTTCATGAGTTTTCCAGCTCAAGAAGCAGCAAATTGCTGCTTCTTGCAATCCTGTGGTCGTGCCACAATTAATAGGAGGTCCCACCAGTAGAATTCTGCTTTTGAAGTATTACCAAACGGGTGAGTTGCTGTGGTTGCTTCAAACGCAGAAGCAACCACGCAACCAAACACCATCTAAGACCACTCCAGGTTAAGGCTTATTCTTCCCTACACCAATGCTCTTCAAGTCTCAGCTTACTACAATTCAGATCGGGCTAGTTTTCCACTCATTCGATGCTCCACCATAAGTTTTTTCATTCAGCTTAGCACAAGTCCTATTTCCTAGCGCACTAAGAAGCAACATACAGTCTCTCACTTTTCTATTGAAGCTGAGTATCGGGCTCTTGCTTCAATTACCTGTGAACTTACATGGCTCAAAACTTTTCAACATGATCTTGACGTTCACTGTTTATAACTCATGCTCTTATAGTGTGACAACCAAGCAGCCTTTCAAATTGCTCAGAATCTTGTTTTCCATGAGCGTAGAAAACATATAGAAATTGATTGTCATGTTCGCGAAAAGTTACGGGCTAGCCTTAACTAAGCACATACCTCCCTACAATCAACCTGCAAATATCTTCACTAAAGCTTTAGGACGAGAACAATTCCAAGCATTATCATGTAAGTTGAGCATTAAGGATCTCCATGCTCCAACTTAAGGGGGAGTATTAGAGTCGTATCTCCACATTCTATATATAAATCATTGTACAATTATTAGAAATATTAGAGTCGTATCTCCACATTCTATATATAAATCATTGTACAATTATTAGAAATATATGTTTAGGCTTTATTCTTGGTTAACAAATGTTTAGGCTTTATTCTAGGCTTTATTCTTAGGATCTTGTCTCATTTTCTCATGTATTATATACCTATTATGACCATAAATATAAGTTATACAAAACATAAATCTTCAACTTTACAAATAGCATGATCCATGACGTTGTGCTATCTTCCAAGAACTTTTTAAGGTTATGCTCGTAATCTAAAAAAAGATTTTGGGATGCGTTATTTAAAAAAATCTAGAAAAACAAGAAGATATGACTTGTTTTCTTTCTAAACTTGGAATTTTTCTAATTACTGTTATGGCATAACATGTATATCATACTTTATTAAAATCAATGACAATATTGTCAAAGACAATATTAAATATTTAACTATAAAGAGAACTTTTTAGGATTGAATAATAACAGAAAAACATGTTTTTATAGAGTTATATTAAACTTAATTTAAATTTCAAAGTAGTTTGAATTAAACATATGCAAGTTGGATTTGTGAAATTACTATATTTCATTATTTATTATGTTGTATTTTAACTTATGTGGGTGTGAATGTTTTATTTGATATATAATTCTTAATTATTTTTTCATTATTAAATATATTTAATGAAATGATTTAATGACCAAGTAAATCATAATTTAATTATATTATATTAAATTCTTATCCATGATAAGAATGATTATAAATTCCTTTTTTTAACTTTTTTTTTTGTATATGTTGAGAAGTTACAATTTTAAATTAGTTAAGACTAGTTAGCGCATTCTACGTTATGTTACTGTCACGACCCGAATCCCGAATCTATGACCGACACATAGGCAATGTTCCCCTCCAAGGTTCCATACCTATGCAAATCCAAACTTACATACAAATTTATCCTTTAAACAACTCATTCAGAGTTCAACGCAGCAATAATAACAAAACTAACTTCATAATATAATTTGATTGTCTTAGTACAAGAGTTAATACAATTTTATAGTTGTGGAGCACTAACTAGACATAAGGGAAACTGCAAATTTCAACGAAAGAGCAGGTCCTGAAGGTCCAACAAAATGACCCGCTAACAAGCTATAAGCCTGAAAAGATAAATAATGAGAGGGTGAGTTCAACAACTTAGTGAGTAGATAATGTTCAATACACACACACAAGGTAATATAAAAATGATGAATATATACATAATTATGGCTCTGGCTCTAGGTTCTTATAGAAAGGTTTCTCAAATATGCCATAATAAGAAGATCATATGGTAAAACTTGTTAGAAAATCAAAATGCAATGAGCATGAGGCTCCATACTGTGGGATGATCAGTTTACACAGGTTGGTGACTCCCCCGACCAACTAGGATTCAGATATGCACAAAGACTAACACTACCATGTTAGCATGGGTATTCTGACTGGCATACCATAGGTTCATAATCATAATCAAACAAACATATTCATATCTCAAGGCTCAACTCATGACATCAATCAAATGAGAAGCTATCAATTCAGAAGTCAATTCAAAATATATACTGGTTCATATCAAGAATTCAGATTCAACAATTGAGCATGCTTTATCATAACAAGGATAATAATCAACATATATATTATCAAGAAGCATGATCCAATTCATATTAACAAATCAAATATTTATAATATTTCTCATGCATATGAAAAATTATCCACTCACTTGACTCAAAAGCAAACAAAAGTCAAAAGCAGACACCGAAGAAAATCCTACTAACGTCCCGCCGGTAGAATATCAGGATTATCTGAATACAAAAGAGACATATTCAAGAACGACTTGAAAGAACATTTAACCTATTTAATACACTTAACTAAAGGTGTATTCCGTAACTCTATATGTTTTTGAACTAACTACTCAATTTTCTCAAAAATCCAAAATTTAACGGTTTTCCTGAAATCTAATCCATAATAAAACAAATAATAAAATTGGTAATAATTCACTAAATAAACCTCAATTATTCATCAAACCAATCTAAAAAATCTAATATTACAGCTAGGGACTAATATGAATTTTATCATATTTTTAAGAGTCAAATTGTAACTTTGTCAAATTGGAGGACCAAACTAAAATTGTCATAAATCCATGACTATACTGAAATTCTGACCATAATTAATCCTTAATTCTGTTCAGAATATCTCATTATGCTCAAGGGACCATTCTGTAATTTTCTAAAGTTTGGGGACTAAATTGTAATTTTCACAAATTGAGGGACCAAACCAAAATTGTCATCTTCAATCTCAAACCCATAATTTCAACAGAAAACCTACTGTTCTTTCCAGATTTCTAACTCAAAATTCACCATTTACACAATTCATAACTCAAAATCATCACAATCTTCCATAATCAACTAAATAACCAATTACCCATAACAATCAACCCTATAACATTCAAATTAATTCATCAATTAAACTCAAAATAAAATCTTCAAAACCCTAACATTCATCAAAACCGAAATTTAAAGTTCAAGAAAACATATTATACACATTTATACATTTAAAAACCTAAATCTTACCTTTAAACTTATTTTCTTCAACTCCTTTCTATTTCCCTTCTAATTTCCTTCTTTTCTCTTCTTCTTCTTCTTTCTCACTTCACTATTATCGGTTCTCTCTTAAAATTTCAGATCCCTCTTTCCTTTTTTTTTTACTTCGTATTTATATTTATCATCTCTTTATTTAATTACTACAATACCCCTCATTTAATTATACTTACTCTTTAAGCCACCAAGGGCTTTGTAGCCTTTTCCTACTCATTTACTTTCAAAACATTACGGTTACAATCAGGATTTCAAGCTAATTTATAATACAAGAGAAGAAGGTGCTAACATTGTGGATGTTTTTTTTTAATATCATGAAAATTCTTAATTGGAAAATTAAAAGATGATGTCTGAATTTTATAAAATATCTCATCTTTCTGTTGGATTTCAGTAATGGGCTTTGTCCCCATAAAATGAATCTTATTATAAAATATAAAAAAAATAAAAACCATTTTATAATAAAAACCAAAGGTGTCTTGGCAAGAAAGGTTGACCTAGGTGTTTGACCAAAAGGTAGGACGCCTAGGCTCTGGACAAATAGGTGAATACTTATAAAAAAAATCAAGTATTTTTTTTTTCAGAAAGGGTGGATACTTATATATGGTGTGGATGATGTGTGGTCTATATGGACAAACAACACTCCATCTGCCTGCAATATTTTTTGATCACCGGAGGTGTCTCTAGTAATTGAAAATCAAGTGTAAGTTTTGAGACCCTAAAAACCCAAAATTCCCTAAGGAATAGGGATCATATATGAAAAGTGTGAAACTAAAGGGACTAAAATGAAATTTTCCATGTCATTTGAACAAGATAAGCAGGAAAAGGTTATGTTTTTTTTTTTAAATTATAATTTCGATCATTGATCTTTCAATTTTTATCTTAAAAATAACTTAAAAATCTTTATTTCTTTTTTGTAAAATTAATATGTAATTCAACAGTGGAATATCAAATGACACAATGGGCGAAGGCATGCAGTTAGAATCAAATAACAATAAATAGAACTGTGCCAGCATGACTTGTAAGGATTTAATTGAAAAGAAATAAAGTTTAGCGATCAAAGTGCAATTGAGAGACTAAGAAAAAAAAAA
>Ga0325411_1004666_pt1 | contig 15320 bp, 9 predicted proteins | sample PopdelMetagenome_13_FD_206181 | JGI IMG/M metagenome (GOLD analysis project Ga0325411, IMG submission 206181) | Populus deltoides microbial communities from Bellville, Georgia, United States - Xylem-PdIQD-R4 | ecosystem: Host-associated > Plants > Phyllosphere > Stem > Wood/Secondary xylem... | reverse complement strand
CCTAATATTATTAGTAGCTGCAATAGTGAAACTGGTGTTATGAAAAAGCCAATTATGGTAGGCAGATTTAGAAGAAAACTCCCCATTAAGAGCAGGATCCCAAATCAGATTATCCACGCCCGAACAAAAATGAGAAATAGGAGTCCGAAGCACACTAAACTCCCAATCTCGAGAATAAGATCAGCCACTAAAAGATGAACATGCATCACTGTCACGAAGCTCAGGCACCATTTGGATAAGCACAACATCCATGCACCATTTATCAAGCCATTTGGAGACATACTTCCTATTGCCAATCAGCCAGACGTTCTCATCCTTAAGCTTATGAAAGCCTTTAAGAATAGACTTCCAGACGTATGAAACTGAAGGAGAAACAATAGAATAACGCAGTCCATTACCCCTCAAGTACTTAGCTTGCAAAATAGAAGCCAATAATTTTGAAGAATTGGGGATTAAGTCTCAACTCAACTTTCCAAGTAATGCAATATTCTGCTCATGCATGATCCCTTCGAATTAATTCCAAGAACATCATCTCGCCGACTACTGAGTAATACAATTCTAGCTTAGCAAAAAGAGATGCCACGATTATCCATCTCAGAAGACCAAATAAAAGATCTAACAATTTTGTTAATACCATCACAAATTGATTGAGGCAGCCATGCAGATGCATAGCATAAATAGGAATAGCTGACAAAGTGCTTCCCAGCCAAACTGACAAGTTTAGCCTTCCAAGAAGACAAAGTAGCTGAAATTCTCTCCAAAACATTACCAAAAGTGTTCTTAGTGACTCAAGAAAGCAACAAAGGAATGCCCAGATACTTCCATTGTATTGGAGAAATGACTTATATATCGAACTTGCTGACGTTTCCGACAAGATACAGAAGGGGCAGCATAAAACTTTGATTTACTTTCATTTATTTCTAACCAGAAGTTCTCCAAAAATCAACAAGAGTCATCTTGCCCACCTTAGCTTGGATATAGAGGCTTCAGTAAACAATAGAACATCATCTACAAATGACAAATGAGAGATAGTTGGGTCACTACGAGAGCACCGAATCAGCTGCCATTCTTTAGAGTAACCTTTTTAGCAACAAGTAGAGATATTTCCTCCGTACACGAGACAAAAGGATAAAAGGAGAGGGGATCCGACACAAACCTCGTTTAAGGAAAAATAGATAGGAACCCGTACTTTGTCATGAGTTGGATCGGTTTTTTTATAACATAAAAAAACAATATTTGGACATTGCAAATATATTTTAGAAAAAGAAAAAAAATCAACATTCATTTAATTATAGAAAATAAAAATCAATGATAATAAACGGACCAAATCTTAAAAAAAAATGTTAACAAAACCAAAAGAAATAGAATGCTTCTAAAAAAAGAAGAAGCATAAAGCTGAATTTCAAGATAATTCAATATTAAAAAAAAAAATTGAAAAAAAAAATAAAAAAACACTTCGAATCAACCTGAGCTAGTATGTCAAATTCATAACCTGAATTATGAAACTAAGCTAACTTCATAAAAAATAAATTAAAAAAATGATGGAAATCCCCAACAATCCAAATATAAAATGAAAAAAAAAGAAGAAGTAAGCAACAAGAAGCCTAAAAAAATAAAACACCTGTAAATCTAGGTAAGACCACCAAATCTCGTGAGTAGGATCATGCAAATGGAATAACCTAATGGAAGGTAAAACAGGAAAAAGTGATAAAACATAATTTTAAAAAGAACCCAATCTTGAAGGATAAAACCAAAAGAATAAAAATAAAAAAATGACCCAAAAAATGATCGAGTTAACCGACCAAACTTGTTTTCTAGGTCACAAGATCGGGATAATATAATTGAAAAAAGCTAAAGAAAATCATGAAGCCTATTTTTCAAAATAAACAATGTCGAATGATGAAATTGAAAAAACAATAAGTGCAAATAAATGATATCAACCTGTGTTAAATTTTTAAATTTGTGACCCAAATAACTAAACCAGAAGCATCTCATTCGGAAAAATCATGAAGCCCAATTCTCAATAAATTAAATATTGAAAGATAAAATTGAAAAAAATCAACTGTACAAAAGGATTAAAAACAAAAAATAGTAATTAAGAGAATAATGATCAAATGTGAAATAAAAAATAAATAAGAGGACAACTTAGAATTTTGAATTGAAAGGGGAAATTGAAAGAAAAAATTAAATTCATAAAACAATCCAAAACAAATAATCAAAATCAAAAGAACGATGATCAAATTTAAAACAATAACAAATCACAATTATGGATCCAATAATCAAACTGAAAACAAATTGAGATTTGACAAAAAAACCCTAAACAAAAAATAGAAATAAAAAAATGAGGATTAACATTGAAATATCAACAAACAAGTGGACAACTTTGAAATATTAAATGATAAGCGCAAATTTTAAAAGGAGAAGAGAGAAGAGAAAAAGAAAAAAAATAATAGCCTTTAGTGACATATTATTGCCTAAAACACCACACACACCACCATGTAGAAAAAAGGTGTTGCAATACTTCCAACACCATAACTGAATCTAGTATTTAGCCATCGGATGACGTCTTATGCATCAATTATATTTTAAAAATATTTAATTACCCCTCAATCAAATCTATTATAACAAAAACCAAGATAAAAATACAAAAATTATCTCTGAACACTAGTTAAATAAAATTTGCTTTCAAGGATAATGTAATCATTTTACTATATTTTAAAAATAAAAAAGACTAAAAAGCTTTTAGAAGCTAGCAAAATGAATTTTACTTTTAAGAATAATTAAATTATTTTACTATGTTAGGAAGAAAAAAAAAGGTCTTGGTCCCGATTAATTTGGTTGTGACATATAAACCCCAGTAAAAAAAACTATATTACCCTTCATAACAAGTTCAATGATTTTGTTTAAGAAAAACAAAATGATTATTTCACTTTTCTAACTCACATTGTCTATATCTTGGATTATAGTTAATTAGTAACCTTTTTTAGTATTTTTTTAATAGGAAAAAGTTTATGTTGAGGAAATTGTTTAGTAAACCAATTACATATATTAACAAAATAATAAAAATATGAATATAAAATATTAATCAAAAGACAAGTATAGAGTATTTGCTTGTAAAATTGTAAAATTTCATGTATCAAAACCAAGATGAGAAAAAAAAGTCATTGCTAATGATTATAACTTTTGTCTTTAAAGCTAAATTGCATGTTTATAACTTGTTCCTAGGATTTTAACAATAATGGCTTTCAGACCCGGTCTGGTGGTAGGTCTAGATTTTGGGTTCTGACCAGGTTATTGGGTTGTCCTGATCAATTTATTTTTTAAAATCAAAACGACGTCGTTTTAGTAAAATAAAAATAAAAATAAATAAGTTGCAACCGGATTTTTAACCGGATTCTAGTACTTAGTTAAATTTTATTTATACAACAATGAACCTAAAGCTAAAGAAAAGAAATGACAAAAGTCCCTAAGGAGGCGTAGCGTGATGGCAAAGGGTTTGAGATCTGCATAACAGGTCTCGAGTTCGAGTCAGGGCGTGCACCTCTTGTAAGAGCCTGGGACAGTCGGGGTTTTACTCCCTCATCTGGACCCACAAAATGCGCTTTCCGGGGAGGTGAGGTTTCCTCGAATTCAAAAAAAAAAAAAAAAAAATGACAAAAGCAAACATATGTTACATACTAGAAAGTGATAATTTTTTATTTGTTTATTCCTCTTATTCTTTTTTCCAACTTCTTTCCTACTAATAAGAATAAGTACCTTACCTTTACATGCAGAGGAGGCTAGAGATGTTGAATTATTTCAAAATTAATTAGAGTTAATTTAAACAATTCATTAAATCTGCAAAATCAATAAATAAATCCGAGAAGTCTCAATGGAAAAGAATTAAACCAACATTAATTAATTAGAATTAATTTATGATAATTCATTGAATTTGCAGAAACAATGAATATGAGAAGATTCAATATAATAAAATTAATTCAAGATTTATAGGAATTAATTTTTGACACTTCTTTGAATTTGAAGAATCATTGATGATGACAAGATACGAAGAATGTTTAATCAATTTTACGTTCACCATGAATGATTTAGATAATATAAATACCATGTCAACACCACCTTTTCATCAATCTCTCACACGAATGAAGATTAATTTACTAGTATACGGAGACGTAAGAAATCACAGGGACTGTATGAACCAACAAATCATCAACAATGAAAAAATATTGGTTGGTATCCATCCTCGGGGACTTCAACACTTCATGCGATAAATCAGAGATAAAATTCTCTGGAAGTTTAGGGTGATTATAAAACGAGGCAAAGCAGAGATGTTTTCTGTACCACACACACAAAAAAAGGCTTTGAGAATGATCAGCAGCAACCACTCAAAGAGCTTCAGGATCCGAGGACCAGGGCCCGTCGGGGAGTTTCAACCTTTCAATACCATTCTGCTCACGGTGAACAGTGGTGGATGCAGGACAAAATCCCAGTAATTTGAATATTCAATTGAAAAAATAAAAAATAATTCATGTACTTTTGGCGAACACTTTTTTAATTCTCAAACAAAAAATCGAATGGTTGACTTCACTGTGGAGACCACAAGCCACAATGACCCAAAAAAAAAAATTTCCTGTCAAAAACCTTCCACTATGGATATAGATCGAGTAGGGTGATTGTATTGTACTCTGATGAGCCCACAGTCACCTCTTTCCCTCTAAAAAAAGGATTTTCTTCCTTCTTCCTCCCCACAAATAAAATTAACAGTACAGCAGTGGTTATGGATGTTAGTGATGATAAGATGGAATTAGAAATAGAAACCCCTGAAAATGGGAAAAAGGGTTTCATGTATCTAGCTTTTCGATTAACCTCAGCTCTTCTTTTCCCAATCTTTGCCTTCCTTTTCTCGTCAATATTATTAGGTTTCTTAGCAATTCTCATGGGCCATTTTTCTATTACAATCCCCCGCTCTCTTCCATTTCAGTGCAGGATACTCTCCAGTAGTATGTCTCTCCCTCTCCCTACTGCTACCCCTGTGATTTTAAGCTTAAATTCATATCTTTGTTTTGTTTTGTTGATGTTTTTTTTAGATAATGAGTTTTTGTTGATCTATTTATTTTGTTTTTTGTTTTTATGAATTGTGTAAAGTGGGTTGTCTTTGTTTCTTTGTTTTTCAGGCGTGGATCTTAGATCATCTAAGATTTGTGAGCTTGGGTTGTTGAATTATAAAGCCAAGCATGTGTTTTATCCAAATAACAGAAGCAAATTTCGCTGTCGCTATGATTACTACTGGGCTTCAGTGTTTGAGGTGATTTTATCATTTTCTCTAGCAAGTATTATATGACTTCTATTGTGCTAAAGATTAGGAGTATATGCTGCTAAAATGATTTCTTCTGATAATTGAGGTCAGTACTCTTCCTAGATAATGTGTTGTGGAAGTGGAAAACAAAGGGAGGATGGACTTGAAATGCCAAAAGTAGATATTTAACTTTAAATTAGTTGAATAGGAAACTTAGAAGTTAAACATTATGTAAGCTAAGAACAATGTGGTGATTCCAACAATACATTCTCAAAATATGTGAATTTTCTGAGAGCATGGTTCTTTACCATGACTTGGAATGGGATTACATGGAACATTTCAGCTTGAAAAGTATCTTGGCTTATGGATGTAGAAGGGTATGAAACGTCATGAACATTGCTGTTCTTGTTCATAATGCTGAAGTTCCAGTAGGCTTACTCATTAGGAGCTAGGACTATCTTCAACTTTCAGTTGTCAAAAAGTTTGTATTCTGATAAATAGCATTAATTTTATAGATTGGTTATAATTGGTATTCAATTGATAGAGCCCAAGAACTCTTTCTAACTTAGGTTATCTTAAATCATCAAACCTTTCAACGCAAAAAAGGAAGTTCTTGTATAGCTCCTTTGTTTTTTAATAGAACGCTCCATGTTCCAAAAACAGGAGGTGTAAAATTTGGACACATCACTATGTATAAAGGTGACGTCAAAGGATGAAATGAGGGAACTTTCATTATGATAGATTATCTTCTTTGTATCAGTGGGGCCTATCAATCTTTTGTTTTAATGTGAATCTCTTAACCTTGTTAAATACTACTTTAGAGTTCTTATCTTTTTGTTTAAAGAACGAACACCACATTTATTTTGGTCTGTGGAAGCTGTATTTGAAGAAAACCACCTTTTGACTCATTGGTAGAGGAATATAACCATTGGGCAATGGAAGGCATGATGGTTATGTGTCACCTTAATCCTAATGTGATGCAACACTGATTCCTCATTGTTTCCCATTGTATCTCAGATTCAGTCATTTGTACCCCCACATTCTTCAAAGGAACATGCGGCAAATAGATTTAATTGCCTCTGTAATTTTTATGGTCATGCTATTGTGTATGACTATTATTCCAGGGTCATGCTTTTACAATGGTTCAGCATGTCCTTGTGTAAAAGCTGTCTTTTATGTGCTATCAGTAGGTTTTCTGTACGGGATAGGAGGATTCCCTTCCCTGTTTTACCTGTCAGTGGTGATCTGATTGAAACTTGCTCTAGATAACTTGTGATATATTCTTCTCTGTTTCTAACACACACACATCTATAATCCTGCTACATCTCTGAAAACGCATGCAGCTGATACACTGAGACAGATTGGATATCTGAGAGGGTGATATATATTCTGTTAATTTTTCTCTATTAACTGCTTTTAAACCTTTTGTTTGTCTCTGATCAAGAAATTCTAGAAGACTTGATTTTTTTTTTTATCATTATAGTATATATCTGTGCGGTCTATTTCTGAATTTGCTGTAATGTAGGTGTACAGACGACAATATCTTAATATTAGTTTTTTAGTGCAAATAGCCAATAGAACACTTTCAACATTTATCATATGAACATTGTGTAGTGTATATGAGCAGAGCCATTAGTAACGTTTGATGCTTGGAGCTCTTCATATTCCCACCCCTGAACTCTTGACAATGTTTGCGTTTTCAAACAAATCCAACATCAAGGAATTATATATAGCTGGGTCGTGTTAGGATTTGGAAGTAGCATTTCTGCAAACTTCAGGCATGCACGCATCAAATTCTCTTTACAACATGTTATCAAGTTTTGCGTACACTATGTATGTATCTGACTGGTTTTAAAAGTGCAATGGTTTGAGGCATTGGAGTAAAAAATGGGTCTTTTAATATCATTTCTTTATCAACTTTCCATTTGCAGGTGGAATACGAAGATTATTCTTTGGGTCAGACTCGATTTGCTTTGGCAGAGGCTCCAAACGAGGCCCTTCCTCTAAATTGCCGCCCTAATTTTGGTGCTGCATGGTTGGCCAAAGATAAATTCAAGGTAGGGATTGCAAAGCTGCAAGCCTCACTCATTGGTAATACATTTTAAGTCAGATTTCCTTAAGTCCGTTATCACTATCTTACTCTTTTCTACTCATTCCTCTCCAGGTTAATAAAACCTATGACTGCTGGTATACATCAGGCATTTCGAAAGTGAGTTTATATCGTGATGATCTTTTCAGTTGTCAAGCAAAAGATCCATCTCAAGTTGAGATGATTAAACGTTATTTCATCCTGTGAGTCATTTTTTTTCACTTTAAAATGAAAAAGTAACACCCAATCTTATTTACTTCATCTGTGTTGTGTGTATTTCTATGGCATTTGATGTCTGCACTTCAAATATAGATGGTGAATTTGAGATATCCAAAGTAGATGATGGATGGCCTAGGGATTATCTGAAGTGTGTGGACCAGTTTGATTTGACTATCTTGATAGATATGAGTTGATTATGGTCATGTAGATAGATATGAGTTGATTATGGTCATGTATTTCTGATAATATTGATTGGCCATTTGATAATGTGAATTTGGCTTTTTAGTGCTATGGTCTTCGCCCATTAGAGCAACTCATCTAGTCATCTGTCATTGAATAAGATAAATACAATGTTTCATTTCTCCACGTATTGTTGTTGAAAGTATAGTCCTTGTATGATTGAATCTATACTATTCCTATGTTTTTAAAAATGTTAAAGCTGAAAATCATGTAAATGATAAGCATCTTTTTGTAATCATTGGATGCGGCATTGCCAATATTTAACATAGAATTGTTGGTTTTACATATTCAGGTCTAAAGAGATGTTGCACTCCTCCCCAGTCTGGAAGAAAGGAAAAGCTAGCTATTGGGGGTGGGAAACGATAGCCGGAGTTATTACTGGTTTTTCAACTTCTATAATCACCATCAGCTTTATAAAAATCCTACAGTACCTTAAATCATGGCTTCGTCTAACTTCTGTAGCTAGGATGTTTTCTCGCGCCAATATAGTTTTTTTCAAGCGAGCTTGTTTTCTTGTGGCGTACTTTTCTTTTATGGGCTGGTTGGCAATCCAGTATGGGAAAAGGTTTGGTCTCCCTGAGATTTACAGAGTTGATAATTACTAGAAGCAGTCTTTTAACAAGTGCCAATTCCTTTTTTCTCTTCCCGGAACCTGGATGCTGCATTGCTGCAATTTGACACACTCGTCGCCCAATGATTCCATGGGTGCCAAATGTATTTTTTAGAAGAAATGTTGAGCAACTTGTGTATGTAGCTGAGAAATAGACTTCATGTATAGTCATCATGTTATATGAAAAAAAAATCTCATTGACGTGAGCATTACTGTATTTTCTGCTCCCTGCAAGGGATCTGAGCAAGACAGCTTCAGCTTCTATCTCTACTACCTTCGTTATGCTTGGAAAGATCCAGGAATAAATTATTGTGTACACTTCGATTACTTCCTCAGTATGTTGATACTGGTATATCCTCAAGGGAGACGAACAATCTCTTACATAAGAGGAATGGAGATGGTTTAAATTTTCCACGCACTTCAGAAGCTCGCTGACTATTTGACACAGATTACAGCCATCTCTCTGGATAAAAAGGCCACGAAGCTTGTTTTTTACACCCTGCTGGTCCATTGCTTCCAAAATTTTAAAATTGATATTGCGTTCACAGTTTGTCAGACACAGCTGCATTTACCAATTTTACCATGCACTTGGTACATTCATGGATATATGATCAGCAAACAAGTCACAACACCTAAACTGGAAAATCTAGAATAGGCGTAACTTCTTTGAGTGTTCTGCTTACTAAGGACTTGGATAGGATTGTCTTTAGATTACTAAATTGAGTCTTTCAGAATTACTGCTGCTTCTGCAAAAGACTTGGTGCTTACAAGGTACACCCGTATGAGATGTGTAAGAGCCAAAAGTGGAAGTAACTTTTACATCTTTCCTGTTTCTGCTAGAATCCTCTCAATTTCTTCCAAGAGGCGTTCTTTTTCATCAGTTAAATCTTCGTTCTGTTTCTGAAGCTCTTCTATCTGCTTAGTCTGTTCAGAATCCTTCCTGAAAGAGTATTTGAAAACAATTGATTAACAACAAAGCAATTCTAGATCATAATGCATAGAAAACCTACAACTTGGAAGCCAAACGTCCAGCAAAATAAACAGAACAGAACAAGTCTCTACGCATTTATTGACAGCCCAATTGGAAGTAATCTAGTTCTAACGGTTGTCACTACCTATTCATGAAAGACAAGTTCAACTTGAGTGATCGTACTTCCTTCTCAAGATTTTCACACCGCTTAAGGACTGATTGCATGTCAGATGGAATTGCTGGTGTCATATTCCTTTCCTTTGCCTCTGCCATTCTACATCACCAAAGAATTCAACGTAAATCAAAGCTACTAGGCAATTACAATCCTCCAACACTTGTAGATATTGCATTTTTTGTAACACTAATTGCGTGCTTCTACCATCCTCATATCGCTCATGAGGTCTAATTATGGTGCATGCAGTTTGGATCGTCCATATATCCTTATGCTACATACTTCATGGAAAGGATGATTAGCCATTTGGTTTAGATTTTCTTAGTCAATTGTATTGCTTGTATCTTTATATTAAACAAGAAATAATGTTAATCATGAGAGATCAATCTGTTCCTGAAGCAGGTAGGCCATGCAAAATGAAATGAAAGTTTGAATAACAGAGTTAATAAAGCTGAGAGATTAAAGTTCACTTACTTTCGTGAGCGTTCCACTCTCCGCTTCTTAGTTGGGTCCCCCTTGTCCACTGCATAAATTTGGATGGTCAGATAGAGTGATATGATCGCATAACGACACAATAATGCAGTAAAGCATCTGCATAGTTTTTAGGGTTCGCTTAAATCATAACAAGTATACCTGATGAAGAGAATAAAAATAGCAAAAGTGGCAGTTGCAGATTTATATATGATGGCAAGAATTATTAAAGCGTTATGTTTTTCAATTCAAGAACTTATTTTCTTAATGTTTTGAACAGATTAAAACCAATAGAGCAACACATTCCAGCTGACTCCTTCTCCTTTTAGTGAAGCCCAGTGTAGTAAAGCCAAATGTCATGCTGGTGAAGTTCTAAGGATGAACTGATTACCTGAACCTGCTGATGTCACAGATCCATATCGGACGAGACCTCCCCTCTACCATAGAAAAAAGGAAGTAGGTAAAGCAATAAATATTTAATCAGAATACTTTTGTTCTGCATTGAAGAATGTAAAGTACCTTCCGATCATCCTTCAAATTGTCAATTATTCGGTCTCTAAAATCTGCATTTGAAATATAAGATGCAGGAACAACTTAGAAACTAAATCAATCAAGTTTCAAGATAGAAAAAAAGAGGCCATTTTTTAAACCGCACACCTTTGGCTCTAGAGCCATTTTCTAAACTCCTACCATTTCCAATTTGTTTCCTTGAGGTTTCACAAATGCTTAGAGTTTGACTTGAGTTGCTGGGGCCATCACATGCATCAAAAGCAGATGAAACTACTGGTGTAGCGGCAGAAGATCCACTTTGAGAAGGTTCCCGAGAAACCGTGCTCCGCTGAACCGGATTTATGGTATTTACAAACCCTTCAAAGTCAAGATCCATGGGGCCTTGAACTGTCTGCAAGAACTCAGGGTCTTTGACTTGACCAGGTGATATTTCTTGAAAACTTCCAGGAGGAATCTCTTGAATGCCGTTTCCTTTTCGTTGATCAAAAGTAGAGTTTATAACTTGAGCATGATAAAATGCGTTAGAACTATCTTCAACTATTTCCTTCTCAATCTGGTTACCTAGCTTCTTGCGTTCCAGTGTACCTTTTAGCATGTTAACAACAGAAGAAACTTTATCTATGCTGCTCATTTGTGGGGTGTTAAAAGTAGACGAGGATGAATTGGTTGGAGACATGAACGTGCCCAACTGATTGGCAGTATCATGCACAGGAGGGTCACTGAAACCATTTGGATTTCCAAACTCTTGATTCAAATTGTTGACACCATGCCCTGAAGCATTCTGCATAACTTCCATACCTATATTTGTCTGAGTATATTGCATAGCAGCATACCTTCTCCTGCAAGACAAGTTGGATAATGAAGCAAAGGAAACAACTGTTCTTTGTACTGTTGGAGTAAATGCATTTCTATGCCTTAAAGAATGCATTCCACGGACTTCTGCCAGATGTAAGATAATCAACTAGATGAAGAATTTGGAGCCAGAATTATACCAGGTATCACTAACAAAAAACTTTTGAAGGATGTGATTGTTATCTTTATTATGCATGCGCGCGCAATAATGCTAATACCTTAGTTCAGAGGATCGACTTCTTGTCATGGGTTGAGAACTGTGAAACCACGCCTGAGTAATTAAGAGATTACAGACTGTCAGAATTGTAGAGGTTTAACCGAGCAGAAGTTTCTGAAGATTTTAAAAAATTATTGCAGACCTTAGCCAGATATAAATTACTAGCCTGCACGGTCCTTTCAACAGCGTTCCTGCTAAAAGTAGTAACAACAAAATGATAAATCAGAATCACTATTCTCTTGGCGGCACATTACTAACTTTTTAGGATCATATGACATGCGCATAGATGATCGAATCTGGAAATCTTGTAAAGTTGTACAAATAAGATCATTATGGAAGAAGGGTGCAGAAGCTACCTGATTGACTGTTCATTGAGATCATTGGAGATATCGTCAGCTGTTGGATTATTTTGCGTGAATAAGACATCATTGCTCCTTTTCTTCTGAGGTGTGCTCCCATGTTGCTGGCTGGTCAAATTGACCAGTTCACTTGATATCCTGAGTTAATCATTGGAGTAACTTATGTATTATACATGTCATTGGAATAAGAAAACTTCCATTAAATAACTAGTCATTTTTTGCAGTTATTGAATCATTATAGACAGAATTCCGAGTTTAGAAGTTTTTAAACACTGAAGGAGCGACGAATTAAATGCAAGGTATGGAGAAGCTATGACCATATTCCTTAAAGAGCAGTTACACATGCTACCGCGGAGTATTTGAGGAACAGGAAGGATGACAGAGAGGGCAATTCCCCAGAGAAGTGGTGGCAAAATAGGTGTCCTCTATCAAATGCCAAACAACTGGGAAGGATTTGCTAAGCATATTTAGCTACAAGGGAAAAGAACTGAACCAAAAGAGATATCCGTAGTTGCCAGAACCCCCAAAATGTTAGATTACCTCAATGTCACATGAAGCATTTAATGATTTATTTATCTGTTTTCCTGATTATAGAAGTTTCAAGCACTTGGATGGTAAGACATTCCAAGGCAGCCTACTAAAGCCAAAAATGGAAAGGAAAAAAACCCATAGCAGAGTAGCGATTCATCTATCTCTTATGATTGTATATTTCATTCCTGTACAACAAGATTCACCTTGATGATTCCGTATCAATCTAAAGCTGGCCATGTCATGACCAGGAAGGGTTGCAAAATTAGAAGCTTTAAAGAAATCAGTGTTCTGCAGGGAAGGGAACTCATATTTCTGTTAGTCAGATTTCTTAATGTTCAAACATGGGATAGCTAATCCCCTCCGCAAATGAATTTTCCCATACAAGCCAAGGACATCAGGGTAGAATTTCAGACTCCTAGAAGAGCTTGCATATTGAACGATATTTTTTCTTGTGCAGGGGAATTTTGGGCCATGCATTTCAATCAGCTGGAACCTAGAGGATGATTCCCAAGTCTGTGAAGGATGAATTGGTAATAGTTTCCTCTAAAACAAAAAAAACTCGTATCATGCTAGCACAGAAATGTAGCTACATTTAACTTTAGAGGCATGAGTCATGCACCTCTGCACCATTAAGATTATACAAAAAAAACTAATGCAGAAAAGTCGTTCAAGAAAATCTAAAAAACGAGGGCAATCTGAATTTGGAGAATGGCACAGTTTCATTTTTCGTTATCGACATATACTACTTCGATCTACTCACCTTCTCGATGCTTGTCGGGTTCGATGTGCTATGCTTGTTGAGTTATAGCCATTCTGAAAAAAGAAAAGTCCATCAGTCAGAAAGAAACCCAACCCATCCTATGGGAAAAACGAAATAAAAAAAAGGAGTGATTTCCTGAACTGCAAACCCCGCATGAGTAAGGTTTTGCTATGGAATATAGCTTTTAACTTGGTGAAAAATTCTGGTCTTTTTGAATAAAACCGCAAGGCTGATGCTTTATTTTAAACAGACAAGTTCAAATCTAGCAGATGAGGAGTTAATTTTTTTGGTTTGATAACTCCTATGGCCACTTCTTCAGATTATCAATCACTTAATGACAATCCATGAATCGAAAGCCTGGCAATAATCAAAGTTGACCAACTAATTGACAAATGAATTAGACCATTACCAAGTTCATTTCACTACACAAATTGTGATGTTTTGTCAGTCTAATCTTATTTTTCTGTCAAGGAAGATGTAGTAAAAGTCAGCCAACTACTTGTGATTATGTTTTGATTTTGGAAACAAGAGAAAAAAAGAGAAAACTCATGGCATGTATAGATGATCAGTCAATCCTGCAAAGGCAGAAAAACAAATGATGAGCTTGAGACTTGGAGGCAGAAATCAAGATTAAATTTTTTTTGCTCGCCTCTCCATTTGTAAGCCAGCTTTTGAATAGCTCCTCACTGTCAGTACGAAAGTTATGAGAAAGATTCTTGAACCCCAACATCTCCATGGTGGGTACTGGCATCCCAATTGAGGTCTCCATGAAAGATTTGAGAAACAACTCTTCACTCGAATTCCTATACAGGTCTGCAAACCCTCTTCCTTCCGTCTCCATCACACTTTTCTCCCTCTCACCCCTCTGATAAAAACTGAAGTTGTGCTGCTGACTATTTTCTGGCTTTATAACCGAGTTGTCTGTCAAGCTTCCCTTGTTTCTATCATTGATCATATTACCTTTTACCGTAAGCAAGTAGATGTGCCAAACCTCCTTCCTCGTCAAAAAGGACAGGCAATATTTATGACAGAGAGAACAAATGAATCCTAGCAATGATCAGAAATCTTGGAGGCCAGAAACTGGGCTTTGGATCCCTATAACCTACCAGGCCACCGGTTGGGAGTTGAAAATCTAGTCAAGAGAAGATGAACAAATACAACCTATGTCCAATAATAAAAATAAAATCTACAATAATTTTGAAAAATACAGGGAACACATTCTTGCAAGATATTGCACCAAGACTATCTAACTTTTGCTTTTGATACTGCACCAAAGAGACAATGTTTCATCGCCCATCAACCTATAGGAACTCTTGTTCGTTTTTCGGTTTGACTATTATATTTGTCCCCAGGTTGGCATCTTACACAATAATAACACCAAAATAAAATAAAAATCATATAATTTAAGAAGCAATAAAATAATAACAATAAGAAATCGAAATTCAAACCAAAAGAACAGAATTTTTTTTTTACAAGTGTGCCGTTGATTTGAACCCATTTAGGCATTTTCCCCGAGTTCAGACGTGAACATTAATTAGTTTACATGTTCGCATTATAAGTATTCGTCTTCCTCTTCACCAGTATGCAGGGCCAGATGTCTTTGGAAGTAATTAAGTATCCACCATTGAGAAAGGCAGGAAACCAGTGGTAATAAATAGTACATAAAATTTCCCCTCTTCGTTAATCTCATAATTTATTTCATTTTGAATATTGTAGTGGGGATTTGATCGAAAAGGGTCTCGAAATCTGATGTTTAAGCAACTCAATCAGCTGCTAAATCAATCCTCCATATGTCAATCACACAGCAGAATATAGCTAACATCACTTGCTATAAAAGTACACAACGGGGCAGTGTGAAATGAATTTAAATATCAGAAGAAGTACCTTTTCAGTGATTTAGACACCAAAGAAGTAGATGTTTAGCACAGACAAAGAAATGGCCTGATGGAAGCAATGAAAAGGACCTTGTGCACTTGCCCTTTGTTTTTGTTAGGTGATTCTCTAAAATATTGTTGCCGTTGAGAAGG
>Ga0325411_1004665_pt1 | contig 15321 bp, 5 predicted proteins | sample PopdelMetagenome_13_FD_206181 | JGI IMG/M metagenome (GOLD analysis project Ga0325411, IMG submission 206181) | Populus deltoides microbial communities from Bellville, Georgia, United States - Xylem-PdIQD-R4 | ecosystem: Host-associated > Plants > Phyllosphere > Stem > Wood/Secondary xylem... | reverse complement strand
TATATATATATATATATAGCTTCAGTATACATGTTATTATTATGGTTGTTGTTTAATAATGATTTTGTTGGTAATATTGATATTTATTTTATGATTCATTATTAAAAAAAATTGATGAAAAAATTTATGGTATTAACTAGTAGCATCATGTAAATTATTTAATGATATATATTTTGAAAAAAAAAAGAAAATCTTATTTTTAAAGATATAGCATTTCTTAATTTTTAAAAATCCCAGATAAAAATAATGTAATAATGACCAAAACAGAAAATGGTGTAGATAATTAAATTTTATTCTAAAGTCCTTCACTCCTAAATTGATCAATACCATGCCATTCATTAAAATAATCTAAAATCATTGAAATAATATAATTTTTTTAAAAATATCTTTTTGAAAAAAACAAACCGACACATGTTCGAGATGTGCCAGCTGGCTTGCACCTGCATGGTTAGTGTGGTATTGAATTTTATTTTATTTTTACAGCACCATGACACACATGGGTTAGGGGTCGTGCTAGACTTTAAAGAAGACTTCGCTTTCACAAAACACGACTTTTATTGGTTTTACGACTTGAATGATTACATCATGGGAAAAGCTACGTGGCGGATGGTAACTTCTTCTTCTTCTTCGTCTTCTTCTGCTCACCTTTCAAAATCGCCAACCATAAGATAAATAATTTCCCCATAACTATTCTAGTTACTAATGTTATTTATACAATCATGGCTAAAAAAGCACATTGCTAGCTTCTTAAAAAAAAATAATCTATAAATACAATTCGTTTTTGTAATAACCAAGTGATTATGAGTTGTTAAATATATTCACATAATATATAGTAAAAAATCATCTTAATTTCTCGTAATCTAGCTAATTGTTCTGTGATTATGATTGGCATGATAAAAGAAGAAGGAGAAGAAATTGTTGTCTTATAGAAGATAAAAATATCACTCATATTGGGGTAATTATTTTCGATTCGGTTCGATTTTTATAAAAAAATAACCAAATCGATTTTTTTAAAAACCGAAACCAGTTCAAACCGACCTGTTTTGGTTTGGTCCGGTTTGGTTTTTTGGAGAAAAATCAGTTCAAACCGGTTTGACTCGGTTTTTTCAGTTTGAGTCGGTTTTTTCCGGTTTTGCTTGGTTTTTTGATTTGACTCGGTTTTTTCAGTTTAACTTGGTCTTTTCCGGATTTTTTTTGTTTGGGTTCGATTTTTATGGTTTTTTCTGTTTCAGGCTTATAAAACCTAACCGGTCGGTTTTTTAAATTTTAATCGGGTTTTTTTAACAATTTGATTTTTTTAATTATTTTTTTCTATTTTTCTTAATTTAATTAGTTTTTTAGTTTTTCTACTCATCTCTGCACTCCGGATGTGAAGAAGTTATTTTTACACTTGTTGCACGTCCTATTTTAGTTTAATTAAATAACACAACAAGCCCTGGAGTGTATATTGTTATTTTGTTTAAATTAAATATCCTTTAAATTAAATATCCTATTTTGTTTTAATTAAGTAGCCCCAGAAGGTGCTATGATATATTTTATCTTATTGACTCGATGCCGAACGCCGTGGTTAGTACACAAACAACGGAAAACGCAAGAAAAAACACGTGTAACCATGTGGTTAATGAATGATTTACACCATAGAAGACGCTATCATGATCACCATGATTTCTCAAATCGAAGCGTGCCACGTGGCGATGCATGTGACGGTGGGGGTGAGGAACCTCCTTTCACATTTCAGCGTGGACCCAAGTGGGGCCGGGTTTGATTTGATTTGGTGTTGTTTCCAGGTCGCAATCGTTCTGTAGACAGCTGGCGATAGCGATTGCTTTGGTGAAAAGTGAACCGCGGAATCTCCCAAAGCGAGGAGGGGAGGGGCCCAAAAATTCATGGGGCAACTTGTCGGTCGAAGATTTTTTCCTGGGTTGTCGGTCGTAATGTACGGCAGTTAAAATAAAAATAAATGTGTCTGTATATATTTAAATTTATTCATAAAAATCAATTGAGTAATTTAATTAACGATCTACTAACTCATTCATAATTTATCATTGACTTTAGGACGGATCTAAATCATGCAGTAAAAATATTGGATTGACGATGATGAAGATGGGTTTAACCCATGACAAGACTTTGAAGGGCGCAAGAAGGAACATAGCTATTCATTCCTCTCTGTCTTGTTTTAGCTTTTTACTGCCAAGTTTTTGTTCAACTCAAAAATGCCATGGATGAAAAGACGTGATCTTACCGACCAACTATTTATAAGAAAATTAAAAATATTATCCACTCAGTATGTGAGTAAAATTTTGTTGAAATTCAATTTTTAATATAATTTTAAAAAATTATAATAAATAAAAAATTAATTTAAAAAAATCTTGTTTTAGTGAAACTTTAAAGTCTTTAAAAAAACTCAATTAAAATTGGATAAGAAAGACGCCCAAGCTTATAGAGAAAAAATATCATATGTAAAATGAGTTTTGAGTTTAAACTCACACCCGCGCGTTGGCCTGGCTCAGGCTTGGCTTGAGCATGAGTTTGAGTTTATTTTAAAATAATATTTTTGATTATAAAATATTATTTTTTCCCAATTCAAATTTAGACTTGGATTTGGTCTATAAATAATTATTTATTTTAACATATTGCTTTGTTCAGTTCATAACTAACAAGATTTTAACACATGGAAGGAAGAATCTGATAAGATTTTTCATAACTCTTTCAACAATACACAAATATATTTTTGAGCTTAAAAGTCACATGATTTAAATCCAAAAATATTCATGTTTAATATTGGTTTTATGGTAAATAATCGAAGCTATTAGTAGGGGAAGTCCATCAACTTTTGGTTCTTAAAATTCTCTAAAAAGAGGTTGAAGAATAGTGTTTGGAGTTGATTAATTATATATTTATTGGTCAAAATTGCAAGTGTATAAATCGTAATAAGTAATAAAATGAATGATTTAAGTATCATCCCATAAGGATTTGAAAAAATCATCAACAAATACCAAAATTTATTAAATAACGATATATCTAACATATATATATATATATATATATATATATATATATTATCACAAGTTTCTAGTTGATATACTTGATTTTAAAACAGAACATATAAATTTCTAATGTGAATAAAGAGGCAAGTCTAATAATAACAAGATTCTCTAACAAGAACATACTTAAGTTTGCAAAAGATAAAAGTTCAGAAATTTAAATAAGAGATATATTGAAAAGAACATTACTTAAATTTATATTGAAACTAATACATAAAATATTGGTTGTAGAGGTTCGGATCCAAGAAATATGGATCTTTTTACAGGATATAAGATAGTAATACAAAAGGATTCAAGAAAATTTGAATATGTTACAAGGGGATATGTATTTGATGCCTTCTACTGAAAAAGTATTTTATGAAGTTTTGCCTTCAAATCCTAAGAGGAGTCCTTTTATATAAAACAAAATAAGACTATCTTCTTTGAAAATTTTGTAAAGCAATAATTTGATTTTTGAAAAGTTAAAAAACTTGTATGCCAATTACCACTAAAAATTGTTTGTCATTTCTGCAGGTGGGGGATCAATTTTTGAAAAATTAAAATGGTAGCTAACTATTTTAATCATTTGTGTCGACAAGAAGAGATGAGCCTGATGGTTTGGATCTAGTGGTTTAGAGGATCTTGACTAAGAAATAAAATATGCCAAAATATATTGGGCCTCTTAAAATGCTTTTTTATTATTGAGGCATTGATTGCCTAAGATGTTTGTATAGGAGACGATACCATAGCAATCATCTTCATTGTCATCTGCTAGGCCAATTATAGAACCTGAGGATGATGAAGATAAAGATGAATCATTGTCTTTGGTGCTTTGTAGGAGTTATTTCGTGATTTGGAAATACTTTTCCTTAGATTGTGCTAAGCCAAAAATAGCATAACCATGAAATCTTCATGCTAGGAATTTGAACTAAGAATTTAGGTATCTAATCAGAGCATTTTGGTGTTGTTGTAACCATTTTATAACAATAAGTTTGGAATTTTTATCTTCTACTGGAAAGGAGTTCCACCATTTTACCTTATATCTTAGGATTAGGATGAGATATTCATGTCAGGTATTGTAGTTGAAATATCAAGAAGAGACCCAAGAGACAAAATTTGGAACATAAAAGGAGAATTGATGAGAATTTCATGGTTTGAAGTAGAGAAAACCTTGTGCATTTGCTTCGTAGCCAGTTAATTGGCATTTGTTGCTTTATTACATTAATATGGATGATTATTATTATTATTATTATTATTATTAGTATTATTATTATTATTATTGTGGTTATGGTTTATTAACATGACCATTTGTATGAGTTTTTTTAATTAATTATATGTGCTAATAAATGATAATAAATTTGTTGATTCCAACCAAAGATTGAGTAGGGAAACATAGATAAAATTGTGAGAGCCCCATATAAAGTCAACTAACATTAAACATCAAATTCAATCTCAATTCAACTTAATATGAAAGAATTAAATTAGGAGTAAAAAAAAATTAAGTCAAACCGCTTATGATTTTCCTAATATTTGAGGTATTATAACAGGTTACTAGACATTGTACTTGATCTTCAAATATAAATAAATTAATTGTTGAATTAATAATAAATTAATTTATTTAATCCTATTTTATTTAAGATTGTGATTTATATTTGGACCAATTTATTAGGGAACTTAATAGATATACACATAAGAAGCATTGGTCAGAAATTAAAATATAATGATTAATGAAGTATAGTTTGATTATAAATAAGTTTTATAAATGAAGGATTAAAATGTAATTTTTATAAGGAATTACAATTATAGACCTAGGGAAATCAAGTAGAGACTTGATTGAATAAAATTTTAAAATTATTCTAAAATAATATATGTAAAATTGTTCAGGGGGCAAATTGATATTTTATCATTTATAGGGTTTTCAAGTTTTCCTATAAATAGAATTACTCTTGAACAAATAGCAAAACTATGTAAGTTACAAAACACCTAGAAAACACACAAAAAAAAAGAGTAATTACTCAAAGGCATAGAAATCCACCTCTCATAAAAGACTTCAAAAGATTTTTCATTGGTGATTTGTGTGGATTACCATTAGAGGTTGGACACGTAGATGACTTGTGGCTTATAACAACCCATCCTTGAAGCAATTACTTAAAGCCATAAAAAACATCTTATCTTCACGTAATCTTCGTATCAACCTTAAACAACTCTAGATCTATCAAATGAAATCTTAGGACTCCTAAACAATTATTAAATTTATCATTTTTGCTGCATGTATATGTTTCGAGAAATCCAACCGTGATAATGAAGCCATTGTTAAACAATTAGGGTTGTTGATTGCATGTTTTAATTGTTATTGACATTAATTGTTAATTAATTTATGTTCAAAGTAATTTTCCCAAAAAATATTTTCTCTCTCCTGAATCTTTTCAACAAAAAAAAGTTCTTTGGTTATTGTTTTGGTTAGATTTGGCTGGATTTTTCAAGATTTGGTCAGAATACTCATTGAAAAAAAAAGAAATTGTTATGGGTGTTACCGCGCGTAGCGCTTATGGGCATTGTTGGGCAGTACAGCGGCAACCATTGTTGTTGTTCCTGGGGTTGCTTCGGCAATGGACAATGTTCTCACTACTAAGAACAACTCAAAGGAGAAAGAAGAGATAAAGGAGAGAATTATAATTCTACCTTTAGAGCCTTTTTTATGGTTCTTGGGTATAACTACAATTCTACCACTACACTTTATACTTAATTACATTAGAGTGTTAGTGTGCTAAATTTCAAATTTATTTTTATATCTTTGACCTAATTACAGTAGGGTTTCTAGAATGTAATTTATGAATTTGCACCTGTAACTTATATTTTATTATAATATATTTAGGAAGAATTACAATTTTGCATCTCCATATATAAATTATTGATTTTATATTTTAAAGTTGAAATCCAAATTAAATTTATTGTATAATTATTTTTCTAATTGGATTATAATTGAATTAAAGTGTTTAATTCATGAATTTAACTTTTGTGATATCGATTATGATTTAATTAAAATATTTAATTATATAATGCTTAGAAAAATGTTTTTTTCTAAAATAAAGATAGTTTTTTAATCCGGAAAATTTTATTTAATTGTTCCTAAAATAATTTAGGAAGTTAATAAGAATTTTAATATGATTATTTTTCTTATTAAATTTTGAGAAATAGTTTTTCAAGAAATTTGTATTGAATGAAATTTATTATGTTTAGGAAATTATCAAGTTGGATTTGATTTAATATTTTTAAGTATAAGAATATTATTTTAAAATTTCACATAAAGCCAATATTAGAAATGAAGCATGTAATATATTTATTTATGCACATTAATTTGTTATTATGCATGATGGATGGTTATGGACATTTAAAGATAAAAGTGATCGTATTTTTAATCGTTGAATGATTGTAATATGAAATAGGGCTTGTGTAACCTGCCTTTTCTCCATTTTTCTTCTTGGTTGTACAGGTTTTTTCTCATCTAATTCCTCTTGAATGTAATTCGAGGTTTCTTATACAATGATATAAATTTTATGTAATTTAGAAAGGTAGGAATTTAGATAGGATAATCTATTTTTTAATCTATGACGAAGAAAGAACGACGAAAAAGGCTACAACCATGATGCTCGTAAAAGACTTATGAATATATGCAATGACTACCAATGATTAGACGATCTAATTCCTTTTCGATGGTTCAAGGGAGTTAGTTTATATATGTCCATCATCATCCAAATAAAATAACATGCTAGGAGTGTATGTTTATATATAATTGTTATCACTAATTCCATAGAATGACACTAAATTAAAATAATAAATACCTTATAAATACATTAAGTACATGATGAGAACATGATATATTGCTTTTTAATTTTATATGCATGAAACCAAAATTTTATTCATGGATAACTTGTTGAGCTGTTCAAAATTACTGTTAATCAAATATGTTTAATGTTATAAAATTGGGTCTTACTTAACTAATTTATATGATTTAGAGGAGATACTTATGATCATATAAGATTAAATGTAATAGTTATGTGAAATATATATGATATGTTTCTACACATAGTTGTCACCTAACTAATCTAGGAATCATATAAAAATATGATTGATAAGTTATTTTATCTACCTAATTTAATTTATTTTGATTTTTTAAGTTACTTCAGCTAGGTCATATAAATTAAATAGGATCCTAGCCCATTAGGAGATCTAAACGAGATTTCATGAATTAATAGTGAGAGCTATTAGTTTGCAGGAAGATAATGGTAGACCAAATTGTGATTAAAGACCTTATCTAAATTTGGTTATAAATATTTATGCATGAAACCAATACTCCTTATCTTTACATGAATAGGTTGATAGATTACCATGAGTAAAAATATATATATCCCTACTTAATATATTTGATACTAACCAATTGACCAAATCAAACCTTTTGAATTGGTATCGAAACATGTGAATTGTTCTCAAATAAAAAAAAGTTATATGTTCTTAAAAATCTGATTCCTCCTATCATTAATGAGGACACTGATAACAAAGAAAGGAACTGAATATCAATGTCATATTGATGACGATGAACAAGTTAAATGTGTGATGTTAGCTTGTATGTCACTTGAAATTCAAGAGAATATGGATGACCATATAATAATTATGCATCTCATAGAGTTATTTGATGCCGCTAGTAGGTCTAAGAGGTATAAGACCTCTAAGAAATTATTTCATTGTAAGATGACAGAGGGTTCCTCGTTGTACACCTTTGTGTTGAGGATGATTGACTATTTTAAGAAATTAGGCCAATTAGGCTTTGTCATGACCACGAGTTAAACGCTAACTTGATCTTGCAATTCAAATATTAAATACTATTTAGGGAATAAAAAATGACAAAGGAACTTGTCATCATAGTGGAAAGGAAGGCTACTATAAAAGGAATTGTAAAGATTATTTTACAACCATGAAGGCTAAGAAGCTTATTGAAGCTTTTATTTTAGGTGTGTTTAATTTATTGAATAAAAGCAAAATAAACCTATGTGTAAGCAACAATAATGATCTTTATTATGGATCTTATACTTATACAAATGGTTTGTATATATTTAATCTTAAAACACCCAGGTTTAATATAAATTTCCAAAAGAACAAATTAGATAATCAATACTCATATTATTTATGACATTGTAGACTAGGTCATATCAATAAAACAAGAATGACTAAATTATATAAAGAAAGATATTTGATCATTTTGATTATGAACCATATGAAATTTGTAAAGCTTGTATATTAGGTAAGATGACTAAAACATTATTTACTGAAAGAGTGAAAGATCTTATAAATTATTATGTTTAATACATGTAGATGTATTTGGACTAATAATAATTTATGCCATAATTAGATATACATGTTTCATCATTGATGACCATATAATACATGCATATGTATTTGGACCAATAACAGTTCATGCCATAGTTAGATATACATGTTTCATCATTGATGACCATATTGGATATGATTATGTGTATTTGATAAAAGTTCGAATCATTTAAAAAGTCTAAAGAATTCAAAAATAAAATTAAAAAACAAACTGGAAAGAGTATTAATATACTTCGATCGGATCAGGATTGTGAATACTTCAACTAAGATTTTCAAGATTATCTAAAAGAGAATGGTAAGAGATATGGAATGGTAGGAGACCAATCCTATCATACTTAAAAATTTAAGATGTGATGTTTATATGAAGCATATTGTATCTAAAAAGTTAAAAGTTAAAGTTAGATAAATATAATTTTGTAGGTATAAAAAAAAACTATTTGATATTATTTATATCACCCTATTGAGCAAAAATGTTTGTCTCAAAACATACTACATTTCTAAAAAAAGATTATGTTCTTAAAAGGAGAAGTGGGAGGAAAATAGAACTTGATGAAGTTCAAAAACCACAAACTTACATCTAAATTGAACTTGAGCATGAAACTATAACATTGGATGTTTAGCCTGAAACTCAATAAACATAAGAACTCTGTAGATCTGATAGGGCACATCATCCACCAATAAGATATGGACTTCTCATGAAAGCTAAAAATGAGGAGTTACTCATACTTGATGAGCCTACCAATTACATGAAATCAATATCTGACATTGATTCTAAGAAATAACTTGAGATCATAAAATCTAAATGGATTCCATATACATCAACCAGGCATGTACTTTAGTTGATCCACCTATATGGATAAAACCTTTTGGATGTAAAGGGGTCTTTAAGAGAAAGGCTAACCTGGAAGGCAATGTATAAACATACAAGAATAACTAGTTGTCAAAGGTTGTAAACAAAGATAAATAGGTTTACTTTGATAAAACCTTATTGTCAGTAACTATGTTAAAATCCATAAGGAATTTACTTGTTATAACTATATACCATGATTATGAAATTTGGTAAATGAATGTTAAAAATATATTCCTGAATGAGAATCTTTAAGAAGATGTGTATGTGACATAACTTGAAAGTTTTGAATCTAAAAAAATTGCCAATAAATATGCAAGCTATAAAAATCTATTTATGAACATAAACAAGTTTCGAGGAGATGAAATATCCATTTTGATGAGATAATAATTTTTTTATTTTATCAAAAATATAAATGAGACTTGTGTTGATAAAAATGTTAGTGGGAGTGAAGTCATTTTTTTTTTAAGATTTTACATACACAATATATTATTAATAGGAAATAACATTTACTCTAGTTAATAAATATCTAGTTGACCAAGAATTTCACCATGAAAGATATGATATAAATAACCTATATATTAGGAATAAAGATCTATATAGATAGATCTAAAAGCTTATTTGGATTGTTCTAATCTATGTACATGGACAAGATACTAAAAATAATTAGCATGGAAGAATCCAAATAGAATACTTACTTATTTTGCATATGATATGTCTCTCCAATGATATGTGCCCTAAAACATAAATTAATAGAGATAAGATGAAAATGATTCCATGTACTTTGAATATAGAATTCATAATATATACGATGTTATGTATATAACCATATGTATCTTATGCTTTGATCATAACAAATAGATACCAATCTAATTCGATGATGGTCACTAAAAGATAAAAATATTCTTAAGTACTTGAGAAGAACTAAGAATACTTTTTTGGTTAATGGAAGAGATGAAATAAAAATTTATGGTTATTTGGATGTTAGTTTTTAATCACATATTGAAAATAAAAAACCCGATCTAGTTATATTTTACTCTAAATAATAGTAATGTGAGTTGGAAGAGTTTCAAATAAGAGACTAAAATAGATTCTACAACTAAAGTTGAGCACACCTCTATATCCGAGGAGATAAAAGAGGTTGGTTGGATCAAGAAGTTCATTATTAAACTAGGTATGGTTCCTAGCATTATTGATCCAATAGTCTTGTAATATGATAACAATGGAGTCATTGCACAAGAAAAGGAACCAAGGTCTCACTAATTATAAAAAAATATACTTAGACAATTCCATTTGATTAAAGAATCATAGAAAAACAAGATGTAAAGATAGAGCGAGTCTCTATTGAAGAGCATCTTGTAGATCCTCTTATTAAGTCATTATCCTAGTAAAAATATTATCGTCAAGTAGAGCGATATAATGTTTGATACATGAGTGATTGACTTTAGAGCAAGTGGAAAAATATTTGTGTATAGGCCTTATAGCAAATCAGTTGATTACATATAACATTAACTTTATTCATGTAAATATATTTAATTTATTAATAAAGGCTTCTTTATCTTTAATATTCATCAAATAATTGATTAATAAATCTAATATTTGATTAATATATCTAGAGTAAAATTAAAGTCATTCGAACAAAAATTCTTTGCAAAAAAGATTATAAAATTATTGTAATTATGAGATTTTTATTACATCAAAACATTGTTCCTAAAATATTCATAGTTAATGCTCTATTAACACCTGATATTAATTAGAGTTGTTGAGATTGATACATACTATGTTCTTTCCTATATGAAATGAAGTAGTTATTCTCATAAGTTGAGGTATGAGGGATACCTATAACTAATATATAGGTCCTTATTAAATGAAATGTACATCGAACTGACACGAATAAGAATCACATATAAAGAGATTACTTGTGTTTATGGAAAGGCTTACGTGGCATTTGTGTAAGTGATCCTTAGAATTTAGATTACCAAGTTATCTTATATAAGAAGTGTTATGTTTTGATCCTGCTACACGTTGTTCTAATCAAGGGTAACAAATAGACAAATATTGAGTATAATATAAACTATATGAAGGTATTTAAATAATCAAGAGGATTTATGTAAACCCCAGCTAAGATAATTAAAGTAATTAAAGTAGAAGACCTTGAAATTTTTTAAAAATAGAGGTGGATTTGAATAAAGATGAAAAATTAAATTAAAATTTATTGGAGACTAAGTAAGGAACTAGTCGACCGATTGATCATGAAAAAATAAGGAAAAAAATAAAAAATTTTAGTTCTTTCTCTATAAACAACCAATTAGAATTGAGAAGGGAGATAAAGAAGAAGAAAAGATAATTTAGGGAAATTCTTTGAGAAAAACTAAAGAATTAGACAAGATAGTGAAGGGGTTGAGAAACTAAACAATCTTAAAACAAGAACTAAGATAAAGAGAAAAACTCATAACGAAAGGGAATAAATAAGGGAAGAATGATAAACTTTAATTGGTTAGCTTTTGAAGTTTAAATTATTATCAAGTAAGGTGTTTAGAACCCATTCATATCAATTTGAACAAAATTTAATTGATTATGATTAAAATCCAAGAAAAATCAATTAGGTTTCTTAGTAAAGATTTATGGGGAGTGTCAAAATTAATCAAATTAAAACAATTGAGGTAGATGGGGTTTTATTTGATGATAAAACATGGTAATGAGATGAAATAATCATGGTGGAATGAGATAAAAGGGGTCGGCCAATTGGTAGAGAATGGAAGAAGTGTTTGGATCTATTTAATGTCTTATAATTATGTAGAATTAAAATGGATTATTATTTAGATGATGTTGTGCATGAAATGATGCCATAGTTGTTGTGATGGTACTTTTGGTGTAATATGGATTAAGCTTCACATATGGATTTGTTCATGTTAATTTGGTTATGATGTAATATTTATTGTGAAATAATTAAACTTAGGATATGGAATTGTATGTTTATGTTGAATGACAAAATAGAAACATATTATTTAAAAAAATCATGCAAACATATTATCCTAAACTGCTGGCCTCTCTTGTATTTACAATGATAATGTTTCCTATTGAAACAAGAGAGGCCAACGGTTTAGGATAGCAACAAAAAATAACACCACAAGCCCAAGCCCCAGATAAGAGTTTGACACCTTGATATCCTTATGACAAATCAAGTCATTACATTTTTATTAAATATGTTAAGTTCTTTTTAATGTTTGATATGTGAGGAACTAGCCATCATGTAATGGAGTTAATGCTCGGTAATGGGCTGAGGAACTAGCCATCCTATAATGGATCTATTTCCTGGTAATAGGATGAGAAACTAGTTTGTCTATGATGGAACTAGTGCTGATTATGGACGATGGAATTAGTTAACCTGTGATAGAACTAGTGCCCAGTAATGGGTTGTGGAACTAGTTGTTCTGTGATAGAACTAGTGTCGATTATTGGCTGTAAAATCGATTGTCAAATGATGGAAATGAATGCCTGCCTAGTAAAAAAAACAGTGAAATTAGTTAACTGGTTTTTGTGATATTATGCTTGGAATTGGTTAGTTGTAATGATACGAGAATGATTTGAAGAGTGTGACTTAGAAAGATGATCTAATAAGATCATATAAATGATTAAACAAATAAATTAAGTTTATAACTTATCATGAGAATTACTTAATTGTTTATATTTTAATTACTTAGTTTGACTCAAACTTAATATTAATTTAATTCCAAGTACTTCGTTTCCTCGTATAGAATGAGTAGATGATTATGGTGTTTTTTTTTTTTATATAATTAGTGATGTTGAAATTTTGAGCAACTAATACTTATGCATTGTAAAATTTGATATGTAATTAATATCAAGATTTTAATAATTTATCACTTTTGATAAGATTTTCTTAGTACATCTTACAATATTATGTTCCTTATTTTTTGCATTTGGGATTTAAATATATAATTCATACTTATGATGTTTTCTTATGAATTTGTGTAATATCTTGCTTTTGTATATTAATTGTGAAGTTGAATCATAGGTTATGATGGTATGAGATGAGTCCAGAATGATTAGACCATAATTACAATGTAAAAATATAGCATTATGAGAGTTATTGATAACTTGGTAAAAGTTTAAAAGAAGAATGACAAAAATGTTTGACTTTGTTTAAATGGTCGACCATTTGATGAATTGAACAGTTAAATCTGCTACTATTTTAATCGGTCGATGGAATCGGTCAACCGATTGATCAACCAGTAAGAGAAATATTAAAATTATAGAGTGAATTGGTTGACCAAATTATGGATAAAATTATACTAGTCGACCATTACTATAAACTGTAGAGGGAAATGTTAGATCGTTCGAATAAACCAGTTGATTAAAAAATTGATCTGGTCGACCGTTATTACCATCAGAAAAAAAATTACCACGTTTCTAACATTATCAAAGAAGGAAATTATTTGTAAATTATATAGAAAGTTGGGGTCGTTATAATTTATATCCTAGGTGAATTAGAAAAAATATTTTATCTGTTCTAAAATAATATTGATTGTAAATCCTGGTGTAAAGTGGAATGAAATTTAAAAAATTACCACGTTTCTAACATTATCAAAGAAGGAAATTATTTGTAAATTGTATAGAAAGTTGGGGTCGTTATAATTTATATCTTAGGTGAATTAGAAAAAATATTTTATCTGTTCTAAAATAATATTGATTGTAAATCCTGGTATAAAGTGGAATGAAATTTAAAAAGAGTTTTTAATTTTATTCAAAGAATCAATGACTATGGAGTTGAGAACAAACATAATTTGACATTGTAGACACTCTTCATGCTATAATATCTAAATTGAAACATTGTTGATGAAGGAATAATAATTACATGAAGAAACTAATCACTAAAAGGTTAAGTCAAACTACTCATGACTTTATATTTTAATATTTGGGGGATTATAATAGGTTGTTAGATATTGTACTTGATTTTCAAATATAAATTAATCAATTGCTGAATTGATAATAAATTAATTTATTTGATTTATTTAATCCAATTTTATTTAAGATTATTATTTATATTTGACCAATTTATTAGAGAACCTAGTGGGTCACACATATAAGAACCATTAGTCAGAAATTTAAATGGAATGATTAATCAAGTGTGACTTGATTGTAAATAAGTTTTAGAAATTGAAGACTATAATGTAATTTGTGCAGTGAATTACAATTCTAGACTTAAAAAAATCAAGTAGAGATTTGATTAAATAAATTTATAAAATTATCCTGAAATAATATATGTGATATTATTCAGGGGGGAAATTAGTATTTTGTTATTTATATAGTTTTCAGGTTTTTTTTTTACATAGAATGTTATGTCTTTTATTTTTTTTATTATTGAAAAAAGAAAAAAGCTATTTAAGTTATAGAATACCTGAAAAACAAAAGAAAAGAGCTAGCACTCAAAGATATAACAATCTCTCTCTCTTAAAAGAGTTTAAAATATTTTTTATTAATGATTTTGTGAATTATTGTTAGAAACCGAATATTTAGATAAATTGTGGTTTGCAAAAAACCAACCTTCAAGTAGTTATTCAAAATAAAAATAAAAACATATAATTTTTAGATAATCTTTATATAAATTCTAAATAACCCTAAATTTATCAAACAAAATCTTAAAACTCCTAAAAAATTATTAAATTTATTGTTTTCATTGCGCTAGCATGTGTTTTGAAAAACCTAATATTCTCATGTACAAGTTGAATTTCAGAAGTGTGCTTCTTTTAAGTTCTATTCACAGCCTTCGGTTTCGTCTATTAAAAAGCAAAGAATCAGAATCAATTCAGAAATCGATTTATGTTCATCGAAACATTGCTCAAGTCTACGAGCTAGCTTCCTCATTTCTGCAATGTATGTATATATATATACTGAAATAGTATCTAGAACCAAACAAGAACAAGACAAACATGATAGTAAATAGAATCCCAAAAGAAGAGAAATACGATCAGTAGGTGCGGTGCAGACTTCTCACATGGATAAACAACATTGTTATGCTCTAATGCTTGTTTGTAATTGCCAGCC